>Ga0116228_10000463_pt1 | contig 30776 bp, 19 predicted proteins | sample S1TSphfallax_2_FD_89694 | JGI IMG/M metagenome (GOLD analysis project Ga0116228, IMG submission 89694) | Host-associated microbial communities from peat moss isolated from Minnesota, USA - S1T2_Fc - Sphagnum fallax MG | ecosystem: Host-associated > Plants > Peat moss > Unclassified | place... | reverse complement strand
TTCAAGTAGAAGTAGTCAAAAATATAGAAGGATGTTTTTTTAGAAAATTTACTTTCATATTTAGCTTGTAGCCAAATCTGGCTAAATCATCCTGTGGATCATTGCCACTTTGGCTATAACACAGCATTGCCACACAAAAAAAACACTGCAGCTGCCAGCATTGTGAAATCTTGAAATAAATCAGGGGAAATTTCAAGCTGGGAGAAGGGTTTTTCTTTTTTCTTTTGTTTCAATTTTGTGATGTAGTTGAAGTGGCGATGGTCCATAAGATGAGTGAGCCAGATTTGGCTAAAAACTAGATAAGTAGACAAAAAACCAGAACCCTTTAATATTCTTGGCTAACTAACTACTGGGAACTTATCACAAAAGTATGACAATTTGGATTTTTATTTGGATTTTTTCGAAATCTGGAGAATTTGGGCCATTTTAGCCATGAAAAATCCTTTGTACAGGTCAAAATCATATTTGTTCAGATCCAAATTTGGCGAAGTTTCGCCCAACAAAAAAGCAACACCTAGCTGCCCAGGACCAGCCGGCGTCCAAAAAGTGGTGCTCCTTAGGGTGGGGGCCGGCGACTCTCTTATTGAACACACTGAGGCTTTAAAGCCCAACAGCATTTGGACAATGAGTCCAGCAGCAGTCAAGTTTGTAAGCTCCGAGACAGCTTCCTGCAGTTTTTGAAATTTAGAGAGATCAGTTGGGTGCCGGCTGCTAGTGCTTACCACAACAGCAGGCAGCTAGCGAGCAGCAGGAGCAGCGTTGTTGAATCAGAGCAACCATGGCTCAGATCATCAGTCCCTTGAAGCGAACGGAGTTTTGCACTTCTTTGAGGTTCAAGGAGTTGCTAGTACCGTTGCTAGCGACGGTGGTGTCACTTCTCTTTGCACCTGGTGCGTCTACTGACTTCTGACCATTATTATTATTCTAACTAGCTAGTTAGCTTAGCTTACTCTGATATGAACTAACTGCAGCATGCCTGTCTGTGGTAGCTGGTATATTGTCTCCTTCACTTGTCATCAAATTCAATCAGAGTGCGTGTTAGCTAGTTGGAGCCTGTGATTACAATTTGGGGAATTTGGAACATACCTTGTACCTGGAGTTCTAATGAAAGTTGGGAGGAGAACATTCAGACTCTTAGTGCAGGAACCATGTGTAGATTTCAGTCTGGTGAGATTATGGATCTAGCTAGATGGGCAAAACGGCTCGCGGCCATAGGAGAACAAAATTTACAGTTGGAACATGCAGGAGCGATTCTAAGAAATAGCAAGTTTAGGGAGGAGATTACCAACCCCTCCCCCAATTGATGTCTAGGAATCTTGAACCAACATTTCACTTAGCAGATTCATGAGGTATAATTTCGTGATCAAATCATCAGCGCTTGCAAGCAGGTCTATGCATCAAGACCCAAGTGATTACGAATTTAGTGTTGAAGAAAGCATGAAAGGATGATGCAAAATTCTTATTTTCACTTTCATTTTCTCAACCTAATATCTACCTGGTTTTCTAGCATGCGGCATAGCAAATTGATGAGCGTTAGATGAACTTTCCTTGAGCTATAATTTCTTTTCGATTTTTTTTTTTGTTTGCAAAACATTCTGAACAAAGGCGCTAGTCATCAATCTGTGGCACAAGTAGAACTGCAATAGCTAGTGTAGGAATCTCTGTTAGTTAATTCTGAACTTCTTTTGACGTTTTGATTGGGATCAAGTTTTCTGCTTGACATTAGTACTGTTTATTTGTTGGATCATCCTGGGACAAAACAATATTAATGTTTATCGTGGCACAGCCAGGTGCGCGCCCCCCGCCAATCAAAATTCTTTTTCAAATTTTCAACTTTCGAATGGTCAATTGTTAATTCTGGACTTTACAAAAGTCCAGAATTAACTAAATACATGATGTGTATGTTAATGCGCTATGGAGTGTTGACATCGTTCAGTCTGCTACCAATTATGTGTATCTTTGCAGTCTACAGTGGATCAATTGGGGCCACCGGTGTTAGCTAGAGACAGGACTCCTAACTAACCTGGTTCTTCGCGTTCACAAAGTAGCGTATTCTCATGTCTGGGGATGTTTGTTGGCCACTGCACAGTTCATGTCTTCATCTAGTAGTGAAGCGCAAGAAAACAAGGCCTCCAAGCTGCTCCATCTGGAGAACCAACCATACCCATATTAATTCTTGGGTTACATAAGGAACACTAGAGAGAGCGAGAGAGATTCTGACTAATATAGGAAACTGGCAACATGTGCAGGAATGGGTGGTTTTCTGCCTGCAATGCCGGAGCTGCTGTTGCATACATCTGGAATAATACCAGATGTGGTACCAGATGTGGCAGACGGATACGAGGATCTTCCGGTCTACTTCGACAACACTTTCGTGTTCAACGGAGAGCACTTGAACATTCACCAGACACTCCAAGAGCCCCATATCCCAGTGCAATCCATAGGCCACGGTTTCAGTGGAGATTACACCTTGGTTCTGGTAGATCCTGATGCTCCCAGTCCCTCCGACAAAAGCTTTAGCCAAGTCATTCATTGGATCGTCACCAACATTCCTTACAACGTCCCAAGTGATCAAGGTAATCGGAATTAATTATGATAACCTCCAACCAGTTTTTCAATTTTTTTATAAATTAGAATTTTTTTTTATTTTGTTTTTTGAGGGGCAAATTTTCTCACCTTGGGGACACAAGAAAATCCACTGTGACTCATACAAAGGATTTTTTTGGGAAAAACAAGTGTCAAAGTCGACAGCTTTTTGAGGAATTCTTTTTTTCGAAATTGCTATATTTTGAAATATATTGAAATATGGCAATTTCCAGCCAGGTCGCCACAATATAGCAGGATTCTTAATTTTTTCTACTTTCCTCTCTGACCTGTAATCAAATTTGCTTAATTCTCCTCTTGTGGGTGATGGCCAGTGTGACTAGATTACAAAATTGAGAAAAAAAATCCCTGCCCCCGCACTCACTCTCTCTGGAATTCATTTTTGAGCTCTTCTCTTTTTTCTTTTGAATTTTTTTGAGAAATTAAGGTGCACCTTACTTTGCAGAATTTAACTCACTAAAGTTTAGATCCTTATTTAAGTCACCATGCTAATTTGAGCGCTAGTTTGAGGGTGTAATTTGATGCTGTAATCATCCCTGTTTCATCCCTGATTTGAGTGGTAGCTAGTAGCTACAGGGCGGTGAGTGAAACTGGGTACAGACAATTTAATGAAACTGGGTATCAGCTCACAATTTTTGTAGGATTTTTCTTCTGATTATTTTTGCTTGAGTTAATGAGGAATATGAGTTTCTGACAAGTATTCCCAAATTTTTGAGTTGCACCTTACTTTGCAGAAAACTCACTAGATAAGTTATCTTTAAGGTCATCCTGTATTTGAGCCCTAGTTTGACACTGTAATCCCTCTTTCGTCTCTGATTTGAGTGTAGCTGTAAAGTGAGTGAAACTGGGCATTGTTTAATGAAACTGGATATCAATTCACAAGATTTCCAAGATTTTATTCTTACAAGATTTGCTTGATTTCGTGGAGAATTTGAGCAGCAGTGAAGGCTTAGGTAAGGGAAAAACAAACTGGGCTAGGAACCCATGTGAGGACCAATTTAGGTGAGAAAACCAGTTTGGTTCAATCTTTTTCTTATTCACTATTATCATCTTGAATTTTAGTTTCACCTCCAGTTTTGGCAAAACTGGGGCCCAGTAACCCCAGGTTGGGATACCTCTACTTTTTCAACAAAATTTCCAACTATGTACAGACAGAAGTCATAGACCGATCTCTAGATTAAAGAAAACACTAAAGTTTTGAGCATTGCTGAAGCTTTGATTTTAGGGATTTTAGTTGACCTTTCTGCCTGTTTCGAGTTATTTCATAGTACAGAACATTTCACTTTCTTGTCAACTGCTCATTCTGCACTTTAAAGTGCGCATGCTGCAATTTGAAAGGCCGATTCTGCAATTAAAATGAAAAGAAGGGCAACTAAAGAACTTTATTTTAGAAAAATGTACCCCTAGAGCGTATGCTGTCACCTTGTTAGTGTCACCATGGCTTGACCTACTGGCCTCTCCCTGGTGACTCACTAGGAAGGTGCATTCTCTAGTACCATTCAATAGGGTTGCAGATAGGCCTTCCTGGTTTCTCACCCATCCCATTTACTTATTATTCTATCGGATTTGGTGTATCCATCTTGGCTTTAGTGACCACGGAGATCCTAACACAAAGATCGAAACCAAGGTCATTTGAGTGCATGTTTTTATGTGTGTGATTTTATGAGTGCTGATCTAGAAGCACACAATCTAGTAACATTGATTTAATATTGCAAAATAGATCACTAGTGGAAACTATGTGTACCAAGACTGGCATGATTTTGTTTTTTTAACGGACCCAACACCAGGACTAGGCTGGTACAAAAATTGTAAAACATCCCCAATACCAGGACCGGACTGATATGTTTAAAAGTCAATACCAGTCCAAAACTAGTTTTTGAAATACTCAATACAAGGACCAGACTGGTGGGTTCAAAAGTGGATACCAGTACAGATACCAGTCCAACACTAGTAGTTCAGAGATCTTTAACAATCTTTCATCACCTGCACTTAGGCCTCATCCAAAGTTATGTGACTTTCTAGTGATCAAGAGATCACAAGTGAGGTGCCTTCTTTGACAAAGTTTGTGGACATGCAGAAGTACATAAAGTTGGGACAGTTATGGAACCATACCTATTTCTAGTGATCAAGAGATCACAAGTGAGGTGCCTTCTTTGACAAAGTTTGTGGACATGCAGAAGTACATAAAGTTGGGACAGTTATCGAACCATACCTACCCCCCTCGCCCATTGCTGGCACACATCGCTACACATTTCTGCTGTTTGAGCAAGTAAGTGTACTTAAGTACCTTTTGCATCTCCAGACTTAGATCACTAGTGGAAACTATTGTCAAAGAGTTAACAGTGAACCATTTCATAAATCTTTTCCAGTGATTGTACGTATTTTGAAATTTTCTGTTATAATCGATTGAACTGGCGTTAGTTTGAACTAATTTTGTTGTGTTGATGTTTGCAGCCAATTTCACACTTTCACCCACCTGCACCTGACTCCCGAATTCTTTTCAATGTAACATCATGGGCCAAGATCCATAACCTAGGAAAACCTGTGGCTGGAGTATTTTTCCAAAGTACAGCAGGCAAATTTTTGGACAATTATCTGGACACCCTTTAAAGGTTTAAATCTCAATATACACTGGATAAATGCCAACATGTCATAGGTGAAGTTTTAGGGCATGAACAGAATCATTGCTCATAAGTGTAAATATTGTGACATTATTAGACACATGCTTCCATCACATGCTTCCCTTCTTATACATATAATCACCAACTTTTAATACTCGATATATAGAATAGAATATAACCAATGGTAGTAAATCAAGAGAGATGTTTTTCCTCCATAATCTAGTGCTTCTACTTTTCTATGTTGTATGGATTTTGAATCTGCTTTTGTGGCCAGACTGTTGCCTCATCAGGCTATATGTATGGGCTTTTGCTCTTGAATATTAAAGCATAATCTATGCAAATTTGGTTACTAATTACACCCCTTTGATCTAATGCGATTTAGTATGAAAATCTTAATTGATATATAGATGAATTGTCATCCAGGTTCTCTATCTATAAAGATGTCTCAATCACCTATTTTGTTGAACAAAAGAAGAAGTACTGTTATGTAGAATGTGCGCTGGGTCATCAACATAACGAGCAGAAAATTTATCCATGACAAGATTCATCAATGACAACCACTAGCTTGCCATCCTCAATATGCAATGGTAAAGTTAAGTTTGTAACATATAAATGATGTTATGATATTTGTAACCTTATTTTGTTAGAAATGTGTCGTTGAATCTATTTTGCAGTTTTTTGCTACAATGTGTATCAATCATTATTTTTAAGTCCAACATAGTATCTTAGCTCTTTGTGTTTCCAAACCTATTCTCAATCACATTGAAGGAGTGCCAAGGAAGTGTATCTAGTTTGTTGGCTAGCATGTAACTAGGTACAAGTTTAGGGTCAAAATTTCTTTGTTTCATGTTCAATACTTAATGGTATTGGTCTTTTCAATATTTATATTCAATATACCATGAATTTAAAATTATAAATTGAGTTGTACACATGTCGTAATTGTATATAAAGTTGATTTCTTAAATCAAGTACTCATATCATGTTGGGTTTTTTGGAGGTTTCTATACAATTATCATATTGGGTGCCATCAAAAATTAGGTGTGTATTGAGTTTCTCTCTTCAAGCCATAGTATTCATTGCTATATTGAAGCTCACATTCTTTATTTGTTTGGACCTAGGGTGCCTAGGATCTTAAACATTATCATAATCTCCATGCCCATTGTCAGGCACCTTTTCACACTTATTTAGCTATACATATAGTGGTGTTATGAAATGATCCATGCCACTTAACTAAACTAATTCATGAACTTTGTAATGAAAGTTAGAATTCATGGCACAATTAAAGCTCTTGTACCTTGATGTTGTTACCACACACCTAAATAATAAGTTGAACAAATGGCACTCTCTTATGAAGATTACCCATAGTCTATAGATTGCCATACATTTATTTTGTTCCAAATGTATTTGTCTAGACCCCCCTTAGTTAAGGCAATATTAGTTGATATTTTTATTTCCCATATGTAAAGACTTTGTGCCTATTTAAGTAGTCAACTTGAATACACCCTCATACTAATGTAACCCGATGCCAAGATTCATGAAAAGGTATATGATAATAGATAGACTCAAAAAACAAATCCAATAAAAGATCAAACCATCCTGGGGGGGACAAAAAGGGAAGGCCAATAGATGCATAGCCTAAAAGGCCCAAAAAGAAAGAGAAAACTAGTCTTTCTCATGGTAGGAAATTATTTCACCCACAACCCTTCTAATGTTGCCAACATGCAAATCATGAGATCTAATAATAATGGGAGGTTTAGAATAGGCATTGCTTACCAAACTAATGTTCTTATTTATAACAAAGGCTAAAGCACACTAGAAAACAATACTTACACGCTACCTAAAAAATTGAATGCAAAAAGACAAAGATAAATGATCTCTTGATCGTCTATCGTGGAAAAGAAGAGCACACTCCCTGATGAAACAATCCATATCACACCCAGGTGCGCCGTGCACCTCCATGGCCATTGAAATAAGGTGGCGGCTTTCCTGAAACCTTATATACTTGTGGATCTCAACAATGGCATTAAGTTCCACAACTGTACCTGCTAGTCAACTAATGACACTCAAATAAATGATTGGATAAACAACTAAATTTTAGTCATAATTACCGCATGTGATTTGCTACAGGGCCTAGTTACCTTGGACAAGTCTTCTAAAACTTTAGTTGCAAAAAACAATATGTGGCACCAAGTTGCAATGGTAATTGCATAAAGATGTGACTCACATGAACTTTTCATCCATCCAAATCAGTTTACATGACATTGTCATTTTGTAACTAATTTCACGACTAAAACTTTAGTCACATTATTTTTATTTATTTATTAAATATTTATTATTTGAAATGGATGAATCTCAACTAGATATTAAAGTATTTTTTTAAATATTTTTATTATTATTACTAATTTCATTAAGTTCAATTAGTACCATGTTGACACGTTTTAGTCCATAGCCTAGGCTTAGAAATCTAGTTTAGATTGTTAGGTAAACTATCTATTGTGCCTACCTAGGCTCACCTAATAAGCATTCAGTTTAAGTAGGTTAGATAAGTAAGAAACATTTGGTCAACATTACACCATTGTCATTTGTGGGATTGATCCTTGAACCCCATGGAGATTAACTCTTTTACCATGAAACCATCCGACTTATGATAAAATAATAATGTGCATTCTATTTAGCATACTTCATTTAAAACATTATACAAAGCATCATTTGTCATCTTTGATACATTACTTTGTCCAAATGGCAATATGAGGGTGTATGCACTCTAAGGTGGCTCATTTTGTGAAAAAACAAAAGTCCACAAAAGTCCATGTATCAAAAGCAATAAAGCCCATATTAATAAGAGCCCACCTACATATTCCAAATATGTACACCTCTAGAATTTTTTTTGAAATTAAAAAAAAAAAAATTATGTCAAGGAGTTATGAAAATATGGCTCAATTTTGACTGTTCAAAAGTCCTTAAGTAAAGTTTGATTATGATTTTTTAAGGAAAACTTCCACATAAAAATTATTATTGGATGTTACACCATATATTGGAACCTTATAGATAATTTGGAATGAAATTCAATATGAACCTTTTTATTTTTTATTATAATCAAGTTGCTAATGTATAAATAATATTAAAATTTCAATTTGATAAGTTTTGTTGTTTGTTATAGATGTCCAAAGAAAGGGCACTTTGCAAAATGGGCACTGTGATACAAAAAGTGAGCCACCTTAATGTGCATTCACACATTAAAATTTAAATGAAAAATTCTTTCAATAATGTTCCCACATATTTTTTCTTCTTAAAAATATAAATTGATTTGAAAATAAATATATTTAAATTTCATTATTAAATACAACTTCAATTACCATTATGTGGCAAAAATATTCAACCATATGATTTATAAATGGATTATAATGTAATAAATAAAAATATATCTTTCATATTTTAAACCTTCATTTGATTCTACAAATTATAATCTACAACTTTTCTTTTGATATATCATAATTTTACAAATATAATATAATTTAAATATGTGATATATTATTTTATTCACATATATTATTTTAAAATGGATCATACATAAATTTTAATAAAAATATAATAAAAAATCCTATATTAACCATATTATTTCTGATGCTAAATATTAATTTAGATATCAAATTTTATTTTTAAATATTAATTAATTCCATATAAATAATTTATTTTATGGAACTATGAATTTTATTATGTTAAAAAAAAATTCTTAAGTTTTTGCTTTAAATTATGATTAAAAATTATGTTTTTTCACATCTCAAACCTTTATTCAATTTAAGAAATTATATTATACAATTTTGTTTATAACAAATCATAATTGTACAAAAAATGTAATTTAGATGTATGATGTATAATTTATTCAATATATAATGTTTTAAATGGGTCATAAATTACTCCTACTACTTAGTTGATTCAATAAACAAATTACTTTGCTTGCCTAAGCAAGTAATTAATTCAAAAAATATCACATATCAAATTGATTGGTTTATATGTGCTCAAACCTAATTTTTCATTTAAAAATCTAATCAAATATATATGTACCAATTTATGATATGAATATCATCATTTATTTTAGCAAGCCATCAATTGGTTTTCTATTTTTTCTTTATTAAACCCTATTTGACACCCAATTTAAAGAAAAGGCCCACGTTCACAAGTAGATGCCAAAAGCTATTTATATTTTTAAAAACCTACTTGAAACCTACTTTTATAAGTTGAAATTTGAAAATTAAGGCACATTATTGTAAAAACATTTTATATTTTATCATTTAAGCAAAAACATTAAATGTTTCACAATTCTACTTGTTGTAATTTTGACAAGGTAAAAAAGTTGTTCATTTTATTTTACTTATACCCACTACTTATTACCTTACAACTTACAACTTAATAATTCCTTAATTACCTAAACTAATTAATTAATTAAACATGACATTATTTCATTCAACACAATGAAGTGCCTACTACTAATTAGCCTAGTTAAATATTACCCAATACCTATTACTTATTACCTAACCTACCTAATTATTTAATTATTAAAAAAAACACTATATCAACATGATAAAATACCTGTTACTTGGCCACACACATATTACCTACTACCTAGCCTTATTTCTATGATTAATTACCATGGGTCCTTTAAAATTTTCACAAACCCACCAAACCCTACTTCACATTTAATAATTAGTTCATTGAAAAAAGTTAAAGGAAAAAAATTAGAGCCTTAAATTTAACAATTTCATTGGTCAATCCATTTTTTTCACATTTAATTACATGTGCATTTGCAACTACAATTTATAGTAACAAATCAATCTGAAAAAATGCCACTTGGTGTCCAATGGCCTATGAACCACCTTCCAAGTCACAAAAGCAACGACAATTTCATTAATTTTGGGATGCCATTTTAAATGGATGATATAAATGTACTTTTCATCTTCAATTTCATCCAATCAATATTAGTCAGAAATATAAGTTGCATATGCAATTACAAACCACCTTGTAGTCATTTATGTGTTTACAAGTCGTTTTGGGTGAAAGCATGGTTAAGTGCCTCAAAAGTGGTGTTTGAAAGTCCATAATCTAAAACTATCAATTTTTTTGCAATTTCAACAATTATCAAACCATAAATCCTAATTATCCCTTATGCTTTTAATCATAAATATTAATAAACTAACTTATGAATATCCCTAAAGATGTGATTAATAAAAAAAATCCATGTAAAAGATTAAATTTTTTGATGTGAAATGGACTTTCAAAGATAAAACTTTACAACAATCACATCATTCAAAAAATTTCAAAATTAAAAAATATATATTAGAAAAGTTTCAATGCATTTGACTAATAAATTTTTCATTTAAAAAAAAACATTTTACACTATTTTGACATTTTTTCTAGTCCACATTTTTCATTTTTTGTGTGATAGATGTAATGTTGTGATTTCAAAAGTCCATTACAAGTCCATAATCTTCTTAGAATTTATCTAAGTTTTTTATGATAATTTCCCATTAAAGTCTATGATTTAAAATTTGACAATGTTAATATTGAATATAGTTTTAAGTTTTACATTTGTATGTATTCTAGAAAAAATTACAAGTGTGATAATCCAAACAATCCACCTCTTCATGCTTTCACCTTTTTTACTAAGTGTCACGGAAGATTGTTGCATCTATAATCACAAAAATGGTTGATTTGGACATATGTTGCAAATGCATGGGTTGAAATGGACAATATTCCTTGTAGTGATGTGACCATTTTGTATGTTGCATGGTCTTGCATACCTCATACCTCAATATGGCAAACATGAGTGCATGGAAGAAGCTTGGATATGGGTTTGCTTCACACAATAATTATGATTATAAACTTCTGATTTTGGTCATAGCAAAAAGTCATATTGGTTTTCGTTGTCTTTTGGATGAGTCTATTTATAGGATTTGAAAAAACCTCCCACATAAGCCATAAGAGCTTGTATGCATGGAACAATATGAAAATTTATTTGGCCGGTTCTTGTTGTGTTAAGTGAAGACATTGAAAATTTTGATTCTATTGTTGGAAATAATTGAAAATCACGTGGAATAATTGTCATTCCAAGCTTGTTTAAACAATGTTAATGTTTTGTGGTAGGCAAAGACTTGGTAAGAACATCAATTGGTATGTCATCCATTGAAATATATGGCAATTGAATATGTTTAAATTGGATTGTATCATGAATGGAATGATATTGAGTATTTGTTTGTTTGTTCCAAGAATGATATTTAGGATTGGTAGTTAATGCAATTGCATTTTGACTCTCTGAATATATTGTTGTAAGATGCATTTGTGGAAAATTAATTTCGTGAAGTAATTGTCGAATTTAAACAACTTCTTTGATAATGCAATGTATTCACTTTCTATGTTGGACAATGCAACAAAAGTTTGCTTCTTGTTGGCCCACGTTATGACACCACCCACAAATGAAAAAAAAATCCTAAAATAATTTATGAATGTTTTTATTTTTGGCCCAATCCACATATGAAAATCCATGTCCAATATGGCTTCCTACAAATTGTTGATATTATATACACATGTGAAAAATACTTTGATATAACACATCACACATTTAATAACTTACTAATGAATAAAGTTAGGATTAGATATGTGTTGTGTAAGACTATTAATAGCATATGCACAATTAGGCTGATTGTTGAAAATGGCATGCATGAAGTTGCCCACCATTTATAGGTAAGGAAAAATTGACATTTAATTTTTATTTAAATAGTTTCAGGGCAATCTTCTATACTTAATTTAATCTAGATTCCATAGGTGTATATATTGGATTCAAATTGGCCATGTCATACTCATGTAAGACTTGATTGTGAAGATATTTGGATTGATGGACAAAAGTATCCACCTTTCTGTTCTATTACAAGTAATTAGATTACCAATGTAATTAGCCTTCATTTGTCACGTCAAACTTAAAGCTCTCAACGAGGGCTATAACTTCGCTTTAGACCTCATCTCAATCGAAGGTCTGCATACAAAGTTATGGGGCACCAAAATTATGGGAGTCCCAACTTTGGGAATTTCGGGACTCCCATTTGGGAGTCCCGCAACAAAATAAAAGGTATTACCTTGAGTTCAACTATGTTTATAGACTATTTGTGACAAGGATACAATCATCCACATAAATTGCTATAAATTGGAAACATGCATTTAGTTTTGGTTGATAATAAATGTTTTAATCTACTTCAAATCTTGCAAATCTTTTAGAAATGAAGTATTGTCCAAATCTTTGGTACCATGCTTGAAAATATTAACATAACCCATACAATGATTTGAAAAGTTTACACACCAAATGTGAATTTGTAGAATCATGAAACCCTTTTAGTATTTCCATATGAATTTCTTCTTCAAAATAACCATTGAGAAAAATTGTCTTAACATTTAACTAATGTATCTCAAGATCATATTGTGTAATTAAAGTAAATAGGATTCAAATTTAATTCAACTTCACAACCAATGAAAACATTTCAATGTATTCAAGGCCATGAACTTAATAATATCCATGTGGCACAAACAATAAAAAAAACATTGTATTTGTCAATTGTGACGTGCTCCCAACCTCTTTAATGGATTCAAATATGAGTTTGAAGGGTAAACAACGGAACTGCAAGGAGTTGGGGCAAGTTCCCTAGCTCGCAACACTTTGGGGGTAGAGGGGCATGCTGGAGCTTCGAGATGAGACTAGGAAGATTGACAAGCACTTACTCACTCACACGGACCTACACAAAACCAAACAACAAGTTGGTTAGTGCATAGTTGGAGCACTTTTGGTGCTAGGATGAGCCACATGTAAACTCACACTCACAAGACTCATCATGGCCCGGACTTGGGGAGGCCACCACCTTCCCCCTTATAGTATATTCTGTGCTTCTCCACAAGGCCCACATCCAAATGGACCGTATGTTGCACGCCACCTACACGTAAGAAAACTGGGTCGATTTTTGACTTTTAATGGTTAGGAGTCAAATTGTCAATTTGACTCCTGGCCTTTCTTTTGGCCATAACTTATATTTTAGATGTCTAAATGGGTCATGTGAGCCTAGTTTAAACATCTATGTTTCAATAGCTTTCCAATGGTATCAAGAACTCTTCAATACATTGAGTTTTGGCCCTTGTAATCGCTCTATGAACATTCGAGAGTCCACCGGAACTCCAACTCCCAAGGTGGAAGTTCCTTTCAGAGTGTGAGGGTTCATTCCCTCACATTTTCTTTCACTCATGGGCTTCCTTTCTTGGCCTGCAACCTTGCAAGCCTTTGCCTTGGTCGCGAGCTGAAAGCTAGGGTTGTGACAAATTGTGCCATTAGTTTTTGTCTTGATTTTAAATGCCCATTTGGAACTAATTGTTTTCCTTCCTTAAGGTAAGGATGTAATCTATTTTTGTTAAAACTGAAAATAGTTGTTTGCCAAGAATGTGCATTGGGCCTAAATAAAACTTTGGACATGGTTAAAGAACCAACCATAATATCTTGTGTTATCAAAGTTTTATGTGCATGATGTCAATGTTTATTAGGTTTAGTTGTTTTTTTGCCTTTTATTGTTTCAATTAGGTGACATGGAGGATTAACTTTTCTTTTTGGTTTTAATTTTTATGCAAATTCAAAAATTAATCATTAACCTTTGAATTTAGAAGAAACTTTTTACAAAAATGAAAATTTCAAGAATATCATCAATTAAGGATAATAAAATTTAAATGCATTTGAATTTCTTCATTATGGGGGTACTAATGGGATCGGAGGTCCCAAATTTTGAGAATGGGAAGTAGAGTTTATTGATGGTGAATGAACTTGTTGATTTTGCAATTGAGAATTTATAATAAGAGGTAATATTGATGCACTTTTGGGAGGGATTTTTTATATCATTAGTGTATTGTTGCAACTAGAAAAATGTAGGATATAATAACAATTCATTTTTTTCTTCATTTTATTAAAGTTTAATTCTATATTTGATGTCAACTTCATAGAATTTTCTTGAAAAATAACATCTTTAAAACAATTATTCTTTTGTTAGATTTTTTCATAAGATGATAAGCTTTGGATTCTTCAAAATATCCTAAGAATGTACATTCTTGTGTGTGAAATTATTATTTACATCTAGGTGTATGCACTCTAAGAAGGGTCTTTTTTGGCAGATGCTCCATTCCCTAAAAGTCCATATGGTAGTGTTAAAATGGTAGTTTATTTTGATATCATTAATTTAATGGGGAATTACATGGTGGATAATGAACTAAAAAGTTCATATGAAGACTAGCCATTCTAAAAAATTCTTTAAGAAAATAAAAATTGAAATCCACCCAAAAATGATTATGATATGGACATATAAAAATATGGCTCATTTTAGGCCATTCAAAAGTCCATAACTTTTTTTTGGTTAAATTATTTCTAACAATTATTTTGCATAGATGTTCTTTTTGTTTTAACATATCATATATTTATTCCCTATATTATATCCCAAATAAAATTCATACACAAAAATGCATGTATATATAAGCATAAATAATAAACCAATCCATATTTTTCAACTTCAAAAGTCCATTACTATACATATTTGGTGTATATATGTTGTAATTATTTTTTATAGATGTCTTCTTTGAAAATTTAAATTTAGCCACAAATTTGGGAAATTATTGTTTTTATAAGTTTAATAAATGCACGCCACGTTACAGAAAACTAGATTTCGATGCAAAAAATGGGCCACCCTACCTTGCAACCACCCATCTGTTATCTTTAAAAATGTGGGTGTAATTCTAAACCACATTTCTATAATTTTTTATTTAAAAGAGCTTTAGTGGGACTTCTATTTTGTAAATAGTTTGCAGTTGACAAAGTTTTTCCCCAAAAAGTTTTAGGCAAATGGGAATTAATTAACATAGATAATGCAACCCCAATCAATGTATGATTTTTTTTCTTAGAAACACCATTTTGTTGTGGTGTGTTTGCTATAGTGAATTGCCTTTTAATACCATGTTTTTGGCAATATAGATTGAAAGCATTCGACTTATATTTTCCACCATTATCTAATCGTAAAATTTTGATCTTTTTGTTAATTTGATTTTCAACTATAAACTTATAAAGAACAAATTTATCAAAGGTTGCTTATTAAACTTTAACAAATTTGTGTTTAATAAGATACATAATAAAATATCGTGACAAATCATTAATGAATGTCATAAAATAACTACAACCAAAATAAATGGGAGTTTGAATATGACCACATATGTGTGATTGAATTATTCTTAGTATTTCTATTGTTTGGGTGCTTTTTAATTTCAGAAAGTTATTTTTCTATTGTTTGCCTTTAACAAATGTTTTGCAAAAAGGAAAATCATTTGTTTAAAAATTATCAAGTTTAGTGGGCATAGACTTCCATTGCTTTAGTCTAGTGGCTGTTAATGTGGGTGCAAACGGGATATCATGAGCCACACACACCCCTTTGGATGATTGTTTATTGGTTGTTTATTTTGGAATATTCTTGGAATATTTTGAACAAAAGTTCTACAAAAATTCTTTAAAATTTCCATCACACTATTATGTTATGGTTTACATCAAAAATTTGTTAAAAATATGTCATTGTCAAAAAAATCAAGTCCATTTATAAGTCCTTTTATTGCTTAAAAACATTAGTTACAATGCTAATGTTTTTGGGTATTTTTCATTCATTAATTTAAATTCAAACTTCTAAAATATATATTCCAATACACTGAAAATAACATTATGTGAAAACAATTCCATTTGGATTTTTTAATTTTTTTTTAAAATGTTAAACACACAAAACCAAACACTGGTTGCAACTGCTTGTGTACACGTTAATGTGATTATACCCATGTGTGCCCTATTTGTTGGTGCCAATAATTCAATTTTATTTGTACACATAGTAAGGGACAACTATGATTTTTAATTTATCATAATAAAATTTTCCCAATTTAGATAATTCAAGATCTAGTGTGCAAATAATAATAATTTTTCTTATTCTATTTTTTAAATCACATTTTCCATGTTTCAAACTAATCTCTCCACAAACCTTATTAAATGATTGGTTGAAAATAAGTTTTTCTTTGAAGTTAATATGTGTAATACATTAGGGATATCTCTCACTATTCCATTTGTTAATATGATTGACAATCCCCTTGGACATGAATTTTGTGTGTTATTACCACTTGGCCTTCACATGTTTGATAGTTGGTGAATGCATAGTCAACATCATGTGACATGTGCTATGTTGCTTCAATATCAACATACACCAAGTAGAATCTTTGCCTTTTTTTATGAACAAAGTTACAACATACAACTTGTTAAATTGATAACAACATTTGTTTGCCTTTTTGAATTTCTAGAGTCTTTTGCAATTCTAGCTTTACAATCTTTGATATGATGACCTAGTTTCTTACAAAAGAAACACTTCATCTTTGATTTATTGAAACCTATCTTAGCTGACCCTTCTCCATCTTTAGATGGGAAGTATGTTTTTCTAGTTTCTATTAATGTTGAAGTTTTTTTTCCAACATATAAAGTAGACATTCTATATGTTGATGAATATAAACTTTTCATCAAAGTTTCTTCTTGAATTAAAGTAGTCATCAAAGATTCTGCTTAATGGTTGTTGCTTAAATATAGAACTTATAAACTTTTATAACTTTGAAGCATACCATGTATTCATGAAAAATCATCTTCATCATTTAGTAGTAGAGCACAAATTGCAGATAATTGTTTGATGAGAGCACAAAACACATGTATGTGGTTCATCATGTTTTCATTTTCAATGTGTGCAACTTATTTTTAAAATTCATTTTTGTAACAACATCTTGAGATTCAAATAATTTAATCAATTCATTCCATGCATCATGTGATGTTGGACATAATTGAATATGTGAGATAGTGCTATTGTCGATACTATTGTTAATTAATGTAAGGGACATTGTGTCATTATTTTTCCAATTGCTTACAACCCCTATTCTTGTGACAAGAAGTGCATGGCTTCTTGCACCTATTTGGGCTATTGTTTGGGGAATTGGTTTGACCTCTATACCTTTGACAATAGACCAAATCTTTTCAGTGTGAAACCATGATGTTAATCTATGTTTTCATATATGGAAAAATGTCCCATCAAATTTTTGAGATATAATTCAAATCTGGAATCTTTTGAGTCAATTTTTATGTCAGATTTTAGTGTTATTCAGTGAATATGTGGTTGATTTCAATTCCTCCATTATGTATTCATATGGATCTATTGAAATGTCAATGTGCATTGTTATCAAATATGATATAATTTGTGTTATCAAATTGTTTTTAAGTTGCTTTGTTTTATAATTTAGATTCTTGAAAATTTGGCATTGAATTTTTTTCATTGATTTCAAGACATGTTAGTCTAGCATATCATTGAAAATATCAAAAAACACAAATTTGTTCAAACCAAGCTTTGATACTATGATGAAATCACACATTAGACATCTACTTTAATCCATGGAGACACACACTTGATTACAAGGAAAGTATACATATTAGGAAAGAAGAGAACTTTTAAAAAGTTCTACAATATATATGAACAATCTATGAGATATAAAAGTTTTAAAACTCTTATACACAATACATATTAAAAATCTACACAAACTATATGTATATATATTTTTACATAGGTATATGAATATAAATCGTTTACTTGCACAACATGAATGTATATTCTTTCATACCAAAAGAACCACAAGCTCATGGGATCAAAAACTATAAAGATCCTAACCTACTGACCCACTAGGTTTTCAAATTGTTTAAAATAGCAAAATCAACTACTATTGCTGAATTTACATTTGCAGGTCTCACTCTCCCAAATAAAAAATTTACAAATTTCACCTACACCAAAATTCCATCTAATCATTCAAGTTATCCTTAAAATAATTAAGGAGGAACTTGGGTTTGGGTCTTTCATTTGACCCCCACTCATTTGATTTTTAGTTATATGCAAAGTCAACGAAACTTATTGAAATGATTGAAGTTGGATATCAAATCTCATGCAAGATGTACCATGATTGTGTATTTATTGTAAGATTTGAATAATTAAATGCAACCATGTAGTTACATAGTAATGAAAACAAACAATAATGAAGGAAATTCAAAACACAAGACTAAACTAATTTTAGTATCAAATTTATGAACATGTAGTTTGGTTCCCCATTGTATACATATATACTTTTTATTTTATTTTTGTCAAATTTTGAATCTCAATTGTCCTTTCACCCAAACTACGTGTTCATACCTTGAATTGAACTTGCTTTATGAAGAGCTTTATTATCTACCATTATCCTTAATAAATGTAAACTTGAATTTCAGAATCTTCTTAACATTGATCCATGTAGCCAACCTTCCCCTTTCCCGACTCCATTTCACCCCTTTTACTTCCCCCACTAGCCAATCCCCCTCACAATTGTCCTCCACTACTTTAGATTCACAATGAAATGACTAACATAGAGCCCACCCTTTACAAGGGGCAATAACCTTTTGGTAAAGAGTCTCTTATTTATGGATGCCAACTAAGGCATTTATCTCTCTTTCATCTTGTAAGCTTGCTTTCTATTTAACTCCTCTTTCCTTCAGCTTTCAATGTAGTTGGCCCATATATTACAAGGACAAAGTTATTAAGGTATGAATGTATTGTAATGGTAATTTTGTATGGTATGGTGTTATATGTGGATTAGTAGAATTTGTGATGCTTTGGGTTGAGTAATGTTTTGTTATTCCAGGCCTATTACAAAGTTCCACTATCCCAACAATGGGTAGGAAAATCAATAGGTGGCATTTTTTGTAGTTGATGTCTCCTTTGTATAAAATTTGCCATGGCCACTTATCCTCCATCTTGAAAACAATTGGTGTAATTTTTAAAAAATTGAGACATGCCCACATGAATGGGTATAATATAAAACGGTCTTGGAAATATATGAGTCACAAACAAACAATATGAATTGAGCTATATATCACCCTAGTAGTATGTAACTGTTGAAAGATCATACCTTTTGTGTATCAACTGCCATAGCTACCCAGTAAGGATGAAAATGAAAAGGATGATTGAATTGCAACAACAATGTAAAAGAAGAAGGTGGGCTAGGGAAAGGGGTGCCCATGTACATTTTGCATGAGAATACTCTAGGCTTGCTTGACCCAAAGCTAAGCCTTGCTGAAAACACTTGTGGGCTAGGGATGGATGTTGATAAATAGACTCCTAGGAAGGGTTTATCAGGTAATGTTTCTATTTTTTATAGCATGCTAGGTTTAGTCAAATTTATGAGAGGCCATAGAAATTTTTCACCACATTTCAAACCATGTAGTTATAAATTTAGAAAGTTGCCCGAAATTTTCCACTTGAAATCTTTATTGTATAGAATATTGGCTTCATGTTGTCATCAATGATTTGCCATTTACTTAGCATCAATAGAAAAGGGGGAAAAAAAAGATGGGAGGTAGGTAGTTTAATGACCATGGAAGAACTACAACCAAAGAAACAAGAACTTGGAGCAAAAAGAAATGCAATTAAAGAAATCAAAAAAGAATCCCCATCAAAATCCAACACCAAAAAATAAAAAACCCTATAAAAGCTGTCTTGACTCTCAAGAAAAGAAATTGAAAGGATTATGGAAAACCATATATTATATACATATTACATATATAGAAAGATTATAGAATATCCATAAGATTTTTAGATCTTGTAAAGGAGGAGTTGGTTTCTTCACACATTGAATACTTGCAAGGCAATTAGCACACCAATTACCCATGCAGGGCATTGCAACCAGTGTTGGAAGGTTCCTTGATTTGGAGTGCTAAACCCAAGGGTTCAAGTTCTGTGACCCAGACCCAAACTGGCACCCTCTTGGTGGATAAACCTCAAAGGACCTCAGCCTACTCAGTGAATATTGCACAGTCACCATCAGGTTCATCCCTAAAGCAAATGTCATGAAATGCTGATACCCCTGACTGAATTTTGCGGCTCATGGCTTATGTCAGCACTAATCAATGATCTTCTCTTTTCTGATTGTCTAATGGAATTAGTGTGGGCACATATCAAAATTTCTTGGCTCCCTTTCTCTCACTGGACTCAGAATTTTATATTCAGATGTTTTGAAATTTTTTTCCACATCTGTAATTTCCATTTGCCAGTAAAGCTTTTGATCCAAATCTGGGCATAGCCCAACTGAGAAGTTTTTATGAAACGCCAGATGCTTGTAACTTGTCTCCAGCTTGCATCAATTCCTCAAGACCAGGTATGAAAAATCGTATGTAATGATGTTGAGATATGGGAAGTTTTGGGATCCAGATGTCTCCACATGTCTTGGTACATCAGTTATTGTCTCATAATCTGATGCAGATATCCTATGCCAAATATGAGGTGAAATAATATCTGCCCTGGGGTTGTGCAACAATCCCCATCCCCGTGGTCCATTTTGAAGCTTCACCCAGGCATAGACTTTTGACAGAAATCCACTGTGGGTTACCTTCACAGCAATATCACCTATTGCAACTTCTGTTGGATCAAAACCTATGACATTCACCACTCCAAATCCTACCAAGCGCAACACAACATAACCAATACTAGGGACATTAAAATTCTCTAAATAATCAAACCTATCTAAAATATGCTGTTCATAATCTAATTGATTAGTGATGTTAAAACTAGATTTTTTTCATTGCTGGAAACGGACATGTTGTTGCATCACTTCTGGAAGGCAAGCTTGATGTCCTAATTCTATAACAACAGAATGATCAACTGACTCTGATACCCAAAAGAAGGGTAGTAGACTAATTGCAATACACCCTATATCTCAAATACAACATGACCAACACTCTTGTTAACCTCATATTAAACTTCCAACTGCAGAGACACTGATGCAGCAACCAACATACGTCTCAGCCAAATTGGATGCAAGTTGTCTCATAAACACAATCCCTATTTTAATAAATAAATTCAGTGTGAATCAGATCCTTCGTACTCTCTCATGAACTACCAGAGTCTTTTGTGGGCATCGTAGACGCTTAACTGAACATGTTCAACCTAGAGATATTCCCATTCTGTCCCACCAGTTTGTTTAATGAACATCCTAATGCTCCCATTTCCAGAAACTAAAGGTCTTGACAAGGGTTAATCTGCCAAATAACTACAACATATAGCCCATGAAGTCCATATGGTAATTTTCACTTGGAGCTCCTGTAGATATAGGTACTCACCCCCATTCCCAAGAGGATTCCCAACAACCCACAATACCCTCACAAGATGAAATTCTTCCCAGGCACAATCACTCCTAGGAATTTGATGGCTCCATAGATGAGCTCAGTAATCCCCTGTACCCTTCATCACTTAAACACCTAATCCCTAATTGATGTCTACATGAACTTCCCTGGTCTTCTGTCATCAAGCTCAATGAAGCGAAAATCTAAAAACAGGTGACTGGAAACCACAAACACAGTCTGGAGCATTCATCTCCAAAACTATTCACACAGAATGCATGCAACTTACAACTTCTGGACAGACCAACATGCAAAAACACCCCCATCCTAACCAGAAAAATCTTCTGATACTTATCTTGCAGCTGCTCGCCCTTGCTGAATCTTTCATCACAAATTTCCCTTGGCTGTGTAGTCTTCTCACCCCGCATCTCATTGATTTACATCAAAACAACCCTGTTGAGATAGTGAGGACTCCATCTAGAACTTCTTTGCAGCAGTAGAACAACAAGCCTCATGATCAATAAGAATATTCTCTAAGCACTCATGCTCTCTGGTCACTGGACTGATTTTGCAAGAAAAATAAAGAAGGTTATTTTATTGAGATGCCAAGCGGGCAAATATATACAGCCAAAGGAATTAATACGATCCTAAAGATCAGGTGAAAATCAAGAGATCTACACTAGCTAGCAGCATGTGTTGGTGGGTGAGAGAAATCAGCTGGATTGGTGGCTCAGATAATTTAGCAGGTCCATCACAAAATAAACTAAGATAGCTCATTGCTGTCTTTATCACTCCCACTCAATGACAGTCTTTTTCTATTTGTGATACACTAATCCTACCTTGCTCCTGCAAGTTTCAAACTGATCTCTGGTGACTGCCTTGGTAAAAATGTCAGCAGCCATCTCCTTAGTAGAGCAGTAGTTAAACAAAACTTCATTGGAGGTCATATGTTCCCTCACAAAATGGAACTGGACATCTATGTGCTTTGTGTGTAGGTGATGTACTGGACTCTTTAACAAAGCCAAGCTCCCGTGACTGTTGTTGAGTATGAGGGTTGCATTTTTCTGCATGTATCCCACTTCACCCAAGAACCTTCTAAGCCACAAAACCTCCTTTGTTGCATGAGTGCATACCATGTATTCTGCTTCTGTAGAAGAAAGAGCAATTGTTGATTTCTTCTTACTGGCCCAAGAAACAGGTGCTCCTCCCAAAAGAAAAACATAGCCAGTTGTTGATCTCCTTGTGTCAACATCACCTCCCCACTACGAATCACAAAAACCACAAAGCTCCAAGGTCTTCTTGTTAAGAAGATTAGGAGAGTATCATAACACAAGACTCTACAAACCTTGCAGATATCTCAAAAGTCTTTTGACTACCTGCCAATGTGCAAGTTGAGGGTTGTTCAAGTATCGGGCAACAACTCCCACTGCTGTAGCTATATTTGGTCTTGTGCCAACCATGCAATACATTAAGCTACCTACAGCTCTCCTGTATGGAATATTAGCCATCTCAGATTCTTCTTTCTCTAAGCTAGGACTTTGCTTCTTGGAAAGTTTAGCACCTGCTTCTAGAGGGGTAGCAACTGGATTGTATGCATCCATTTGGAATTTTGTCAAGGTGCTTGCAATGTAACTGGATTGGCCTAAGGTAATACTTCTTTGGCTTCTGTCCCCTGGAGTCCCAAAATAAACTTAACATCTCCTAAATCAGTCATTGAATTTTTTTCACAAAGTATGTTCTTCAGCCAATGAAAAACTTCTGCACCCTGTGCAAAAATGAGAAGATCATCCATGTATACAGCAATGATCACATGTGCATTGATGTAAACATTATGATCTGATTCCAACCTTTGGAACCCATTTTCCTAAAGAAAATTGTCCAATTTTTGGTGCCATGCCCTTGACCTTTGTTTCAGTCCATACAAGGACTTTTGTAGCTTACAGACAAGGTCCTTTTCACCGTAAGAATCTGCCCATTTGGTTGTGCCATGAAGACGACTTTGTCTAAATCCCCATTTAAAAACACACTTTTGAAATCAGCCTGGTACACCTCCAAATCCTATAATGCTGCAATGGCTAACAACACTTTGGTTGAAGTGAGCTTCACTACTGGAGCAAAAGTATCGTTGAAGTCGAATCCATGTTTTTGCATGCATCCTTTAGCCACAAGCCTTGCTTTGTGATGCACAATCTCGCCTTGAGCATTTCTCTTGGTTTGGAATAGCCATTTACATCTAATCGCTTTACAGTTCTTTGACAACTTTGACAACACCCATGTGTTGTTCTTTTTCAAAGACTCTATCTATTCTTCAATTGCTGCTTTCCACTAATTTGCATCATCTTCTGCAAGAGCTTCTGTCAAAGTTGTTGGATCTTTTAGAAACCTTGCTATGTTGGCATATTTAGCGATTGCTACAAAATCCTTTAACCTTTTTGGAAATTTTCTTTCCCTTTTAGTTCTTTGAAGTGTTTTTCGAAACTTTGAATCATGGATGGTATTTTCTTCAATAATAGCTTCAGATTTTTGATCTCCATTGATTTGTTGATTTCTAACAATTTCGTTGTTAGGTTTGGTGTTCTCTCCCACTGAAACCATGGGAGTCAATGGATTTTTGATCACCAAAAAGTCTTTGCTAATGTATGGCTTCCTTTGAGCTGAAATCCATACCCTATATGATTTCCTTTCGTAGCCCACAAGCAAACCTTGGGTGGTCTTATTATCCAATTTTGATCTTAGTCTTTTTGGCTTAAGGACAAAAGCAATGTTGCAAAAAACTTTGAGATGATTTACAATGGGTTTTTCTGCACTCCAGCCTCCAACAAGGTTACTCCTTCCAAACAACTACAAGACTGTTATTCTTCAAGTCTGTAGTTGTGACTACGGCTTCCACCCATAGACTATGAATTAGACCCTTGTTGTGAAACATGCACCATGCCATTTCCACCAAGGTTTAGTTGATCCTTTCTGCTATTCCATTTGATTGAAGGGTGTATGGTGCCTTTAGCCTTGCAATAGTTTTTGAAGGCTTTTGAAGTGAACTCAACATTGTTGTTGTTGTGAACAACTTTTATCTTCCTTTCCAAGCTATTTTCCACCATAGTTTGGAACTCTTTAAACATTACCAAGGCTTCTGACTTTTGTAAGTCCAAACCACCTTAATGTAGTCATCAGTGAATGTCATGAAGAATTGAACCCCTGCCACTACAGTGGGCTTCATTGGTTTGCACAAATATGTGTGGACCAACTCCAAAGGACTTTGCCATATTTTCTTGGGATCTCTTTTTTGGAATGGATTTTTGCATTGCTTCCAATTAGGACAACCCACACAAAAAGCAAGTTGGTAGTCAAGTTTGGATCCATTTTGGTGGTTAGAATTTTTTGTATGAGGAGCTTTAGATTTTGCTCCCCTAAATGACCAAATCTCTCATGCCAAATCATCAAGTTGTCTTTCTCTCTAATAACTTGAGTACTAACATTCTCTAGATATTCTATAACTTGAACACTTTCTAGAACCTGTGAACATAGTAGCTTGTATAAGCTAATCTCTTGTATAGCTTTTGCAAAACCTTTCCAACATTATTCTTAATACTACAACCATCCTGTTCAAATTCTATTTTTAGAGCTTGAATGGTGGCTTTGTGTATTAAAAATAAATTCTTAACAAGACCTGGGACATGTAGTACTTCATGCAATATTCCTTTGATTTTGCAATCTTTTATTTTCATGGATATAATAACACTTCCCTTTCCAATAACCTATTGGACAAAATTGTCCCCCATGTAGATGGATCATTTAAGGATGCTATTGTAGTCAAAAAAAAAATCTCTCTAAAATGTTAGGTGTTGAGAAGCTCCCAAGTCAATATACCAAGACTCATTGTGTAAAACATTTGTCATTGTAAAAAAAGCTTCTTCAGCTATGATAACCATTTTTTGGGTATGTGTCTACTTTTTCAAGTATGTTGCCTTTTTCTTGTAGTTTGGAGCCCAATGGCTAGATTTCTTATAATAGTTGCATAGATATTTTTTCTTGTCCCTTTTAGTGGCCAACTTCTGATCTATTGTAGAATTGTTAAATGTGGCTTTGAACATGTGAACAACCAAAGTAGACCTTCCTTCATTCGAACCTTTAGCATCCTTTTTCTTCAACTTTTCATGGAGAAGTCTAACTATAACAAACTCAATGTTCAGATCAATTTTTTCCTTGGATTCTGGTGCAACTATCAAGTTGTAAGACTTTGGAGGTTGCACAACAACAACATCACAAGATCATTTGTCTCAAGCTTCACCTTTATTGCTTCAAGTTGCTGACCCATGGACTTAATTTTGTTAATGTGATCTAGCATATTGTTAGTGAAAATCGTTTTGTAAGCAAAGAATTGACATCTCTAAATAAATGTATTTGCTAGACCTTTAACTTCATATATTTTCAAGAGACAATTCCAAGTTTCTTTTGTTGTTTTTGCTCCAATGAGGTTTTGAAACAAAATGTCATGCAAGCCCATGATGATGAAGATCCTAACTTTCCTATCTTTCTTTTTCTAGTCTACGAAATTGATTGCTAGTTTAACCTTTGTCCCTAACACAATGCCCCAAAATTCATTTTCCTTTGACAAAATTTGCATTTTAAGCTTCCAAAGATGGAAGATATCCCCTAAAAACTTTGTTATGATTGATGCTAGCCCTTATGGGCCCTAACTTGTTGAGATAGTGAGGACTCCATCTAAACTTGTTTGTGTCAGTAGAACAACAAGCCTCATGATCAATAAGAATATTCTCTAAGCATTCATGCTCTCTCGTCACTGGACTGATTTTGCAAAAGAAACAAAGAAAGTTATTTTATTGAGATGCCAAGTGAGAAAATATATGTAGCCAAAGGAATTAATACGATCCTAAAGATCAGGTGTCAATAGACCTACACTAGCTAGTAGCATGTGTTGGTGGGTGAGAGAAATCAGCTAGATCGGTAGCTGAGATAATTTAGCAGGTCCATCACAAAATGAACTAAAACAGTTCATTGCTATCTTTAACAAACCCAATGTTGCTCGCTTTAGCCATCACCAATGTCTAGTGAACACTTTGAAGTCTTGACCGCCATGTTCAAATGTGGAGGCTCCCCACATAACTCACAACCATTTGAACACATTCATTAAGCCACCAAAGATTTACTTACCAGAAAACAAAACAACAAGGGGTGTATCACACTATAGCCTTGCCATTTACATTAAAAAGTACCTTAAGGCAAAAAAAGAATTAGGAAAACTCAAGTATTTCACCATGCAAAAACAAAATCTTCAAAAAATCCTTTAAGAGAATAAAAAAATCACGATATTATAACTCTATAACTAATCTCAAGCTTCAACACAAGCCAAAATATCATCTTTCAACAATCCTCATATAAAAATACACCTATTACCTAGGGGTCAAAATCCCTTAAGCTACTATACTTTATAATGAATCTAAACACAATATCCTTGCCATATCCTTGCCTACCAAGGCAAGGCCAACAGCAAATTACATAGACACTTAAAGAGATGCTTATCTCTCCAATTCTTTTTAAACTGATCCATCACCCGTTTTGTGTTTTGGCACTTCTTCGCATTTCATCAGTAGCAGAAAAATCAATTAAGAAAGTCTTCATCCAAAGGTTGCCACATTCACACTGGACCTAATTTCATGTCACACTGCCTGGTACACCTTCACTCTTCCACCGATGATTCTAGCCACAAACACTGGTAAACTAGAATTCAATATCTCCAACGCCTTAGGTTTCAAAATTATTGAATTAAAACCTCCATGGAGTCTCATGAGGATTAAGGGCTTCCGAACAATAAGAAGAGCATGATCAGTGTTTTTGTTTGGGGGTGAATTTTCACATTGAGGTGATCCAAAACAAAATCTAGTGCGAATTGCTCAAAGGGTTTCTTTGGAAAAGTTACACAAAAGTTGCCATATTTTGAGGAGAAAATGTTAGAAGTTGCCAGATTTAGACAACGAGTTTTGGTTGATCACCAAAACTAGGCAGGATTCCAAAATATCTCTACTATCCTCTCTGACGTGTAGCCAAATTTGGCTCATTCCTCTTCTGGATGATTAGCAGTCCACCTAGCCTTCTTGACAAAATTGGAAAAACAAACCCTGATCAGTGATCATGATTCATGCCTAAGATTCCCTAAATTTTTAGCTTTGGTTTTTATTGAGTTTTCAATAACAAAATTGTTCAATTCTCCAAATTCCTGCATTGTAAGCTTTAAAATTATGAAATCACCTCAGTGCAGTGCACCCGTAGTACCCAAAGCACAGTGGGGCATAGTGCTTTGGCAAAAAACAACATAACAAACAAAACAAACAAACCAATGCGGTGCCATGATATTTTTTAAGTTCAGACCTGTGGTAGCTATGTTTGGTAGTTATCCAATCACTTGAACATGCCACCCTATCACTGTATAGGACAAACATGATTTGTCAATCCAATATCTTATGCTTGGATGAGGTTGGAAAATTGTTGTAGTTTATCAGAATGACAAGGATATCTTCACAATTATCACAATTGAATGTGCAAAATAACTTCTCCTCAATTACTTAACAGTCATTGAGTCATTAAAGATGAAAATTTCTCGAAGCATCGAGATCTGAAAAAAATAATTCTTGTCTTTTGTTAAAACACATTTTGTGTTTAAATCACCATCCCATTCAAGAGGTGAAAATATTGTCTTGGGTATAATTGGTCAACCCTTATAATTCGTATTTTATTCCAAAAATAACGTATGTTTTTTGGTAAAGAACAAATCTTTTATGGATACACAATCGGTGGTTTGAATGACATTTGGATAGTGTATTAACTTATTAAGAGGATGGGTTGACCTAAAGACATAGGTAGTTTCAAAATACCAGCACAAACACACTTTATTCAACTTTTTTTTGGTTTGTCATTTAATCTCCATCAAGCTTCTATGATTTCCTACATTCAATCCAACTATACTGATTGTTTTAACTCTGCCTTATTAACCCCTTGTTTGAATTGTCTTCATGATTTTTTGTCTATGACTTCAATTCCACCTTGGGCTTCTTCACTTTTTAATGGCATTTTGGGCAAGTGTTAGATAAACATGTCAAAGTTCTTGAGTGCATAGATAATACCATAACTTTGCCACATCATTATCATTACATGGATGAGCCCAACAAAACCCCTAGGCTCAAGTCATTTGACCATCAATTTTTCTTTGTCTTTGGCATACTACCGCCATGTAAGCAAGTAACAAGGTATCCCACCCATGGCATCTATGCCATTCCACAATAATCCATGGATAAAAGGTATCCCACCCATGTCATCTATGCCATTCCACAATAATCCATGGATAAAAGGTATCCCACCCATGTCATCTATGCCATTCCACAATAATCCATGGATAAAAGGTATCCCACCCATGTCATCTATGTGTCTGGTATGACATCTATGGTGAACCTCTTTTCCATTCCAAATTTTCTACAACTCCCTAAAACCTAAGAAAGGACCCCATAGAACTGGTGAAAAAACTACCTACAAATTGGGCGGGGACCTAATTTTTTCACATGGTCTTGTCCCAAGACTTGAAAGAAATTTATTACTTAGTGATGGTGCATGTGCACCAAATTTTAATTATATTCAGATTTATTACCCTGAGCTGTGATGATACAATTGATATTTTCCAAACATTTCTTGTTCATTAAATGGGTGCTGAATAATTATTTTATTTTTCAAAATCCACTTCAGTAGTAAAAATAACAATTTATGAAATTTTGGCAACAAATATAGGCAAATTCTTTGGTAGGTTCTTTGGACTTGTTTAGCAAAATGAGACCTTTTATAACACTTTCTACTGCTTCTTTTTGCAAGAATGAGGAGATGATTGTTCCACCAAATTATAAGGAAAAATCTTATCAACTATTGGATACCTCCTTTACATTGGCTCATGGTATCCACCAATTTTGGTATTCTGCTCTCCTTTGATGTTGTTGTATGATCACGATCTTATTTTTTCTCTTTATTTATTTTTTCAATGTTGTCAATTCTAATTCAAGGTTACCTACTCTCTTCACATGTGCCTCCACAATTGATTTGGTTATTTTCACATGAGAAACTTCTCACAATTTTCAACTTTTCTTTATTTTTTTATTTTTATAACTCTTTTCTCAAGTTCTATTTCTATAGTTTTCTTTTGTGACTCCCCTTTGAACACCTTTTTCAACTCTACCCACACTTACCTCATGCAAGACATCATTGCACTTACAACTTGTAAACCTTGCGAAGGAAAAGAAAGTGAAGTGATGTGATAGAGACTTTACGCACCAAAGAAAATTGGCATGCAACTTTCACAAACTTAGCATTAGGCTAAGTTGGCCAGTGATCAAACACTTAAATGCTCAAGACAGGCTAGATCCAAGGGGAGGGTTCTGTTGTTTCTGATTTCAAAAAACTTGAACCCTCCTGTTGGCGTATTTGGTGTACTAAAAGTTGTGAAAAAATGAAATAGAATTGGGAAAGTGACAACCCCAAAATAAAAGAAATTAAACACTAAAAAAATAAACCATCAAATGCTACAAAGGCCGGTTCTCAAACACCCAAACAATTCTTTGTATGTTGCTCTGTTACTAAAAGAGTTCTAAGATGATTTGTAGAACTTCAGGTGACGTTTTTATAACATTTTAAACCATGTAAAATGAACAAGAAATGAGAAAGTTAGAAGCTTCGAAAGTAAGAGGGGTCCAAAGAGAAGAAAAGAAAAAAAAAACAATTTGTAAATTGAAAAGCTTACTTTTCTTATTATAATTTTTTCATTACTCTTTTTCCTTTTCATTTCAAACATAATTTCTACAGCTTGAGTACCACTCCCATAACATTTTAAATCACTCATAATGAAGCACATATGATGAACATATAATAAGTGTTCAGTCATAGGCAAGTGATTGATGATGTTTACCTTATGGGTGATAATTATCTTAAATTTGTCCTCAAATGAGCATTTTCTAATTACCCAACATTTTCAAAACTGTATAATTACTACCAAACCTGAAAAGGTATTATGGCAATTGTGTTGTCATTTCCATTAAAATACAAAAACTAAAGAGTTGATCATAGTTGGTAGTGCAAAGCAACGCAGAGCCCAAGTTGTCATAATATATGATATTGTACATGGACTTGTATTTAAGTTACCATAATTTAAACTAATATAGTTTGAGAATAAAATGTGTTCCAATTTCTAACACTGTTTTGTAACATGGAGATGGTGGCCACTAACGATTATACACTAG
>Ga0116228_10000462_pt1 | contig 30796 bp, 27 predicted proteins | sample S1TSphfallax_2_FD_89694 | JGI IMG/M metagenome (GOLD analysis project Ga0116228, IMG submission 89694) | Host-associated microbial communities from peat moss isolated from Minnesota, USA - S1T2_Fc - Sphagnum fallax MG | ecosystem: Host-associated > Plants > Peat moss > Unclassified | place... | reverse complement strand
TGTCTTCGTCGCGCAGATCAAACGCCAGTTTCCCGATTTGGTGGTGGTTGTTGCGGGTAATCGCGACGCCGAGATCGAATTGGCGCCGTTGATCAGCGCGGGCACCGTATATCGCTTCATCCACAAGCCCATGTCTCCGGGGCGGGCACGATTATTCGCCGAGGCGGCGGTGAGAAAATACGCCGAACAACGTCTGCGCGCCACGCGGCCCGCCGAGCGCAGTGCCCCGCAGAGCAATCACCTGCCGCTGGTTATCGCCACAGTCGCGGGGTTGGCCGTGATCGTCGCCGTCGTCTGGGCGCTGGGCAGAAGCTCGCGCCAGGGCGCGAATCCCACCGGGTCTGCGGCAGTGATGAAAACCCTCTCGGGGCACGCGGCGCTCCTGGCGCGCGCCCAGGCCGCACTGGCTTCCAATCGGCTCACAGCCCCAGCAGGTGATAACGCGTTGGATCTGTACCTGCGGGCGAGTGCGCAAAGCCCGGCCGACCCGGCCGCCCGGGCCGGATTGGCCGACGTTCGCGATCGCCTGCTGGCCCGCGCCGAAAACGCGCTGTTGGAGGAGCGAATGGATGAAGCGGCGGCGGCCATCGAGACAGCGCGGCGCGCCGGTGTGGAAAGCGGACGGATCGCGTTTCTGACTGCACAGCTCGGCAAGCTCAAGGACCAAATCCGGGCGGCGCGAAGCCGCGCCGCCGCCAAGACCGCAGCGCCCGGGGTCGACGATAAGGCGTCGCAACCGGTGTCCGGGCTGGTCGCACTTGCCCTGGCCAGGCTCGACGCCGGTCAGCTCATCGAGCCCGACCACGACAATGCGCGTTACTACGTGGAAGCCGCCTTGGGGCTCGATCCCGCGAACGATGCCGTGCAAGACGCCAGGCAATCCTTGGCCATGCGACTGTTGAGTGAAGCGCATGGCGCCATCGACCGGCGCGATTTTGCGCAAGCCGCCGCATGGCTTCACGGCGCGGATGGCATCGCGGCCCCGTCCAATCTCGAGACGCTGCAAGCGCTGTTGAGCGGCGCACGCCAGGAGGCCCAGGCAGATGCCATGGCGCAGCTGCTGAAGAATGGGGACGATCGGCTGCAGCAAGACCGGCTCATCGAGCCGGCCAACGACAATGCCAAGTATTATCTTCTGACGCTGCGCGGCTTGCAGCCGGATTATCCCGGTCTTGCGCCGGCGCTGCAGGCACTCGGCACGCACTTGGTGGCCAAGGCGCGCCTGGCCTTGACCCTGCAGCAGTACGATGCCGCGGGCAGCTGGCTCGATGAGGCTGCCGCCGTGGGCTACGATAATGCCGAGATCGGTTCGGTGCAGCGCGAACTGCACGCCGCCACCGCCACCCAGAAGTTCATGACCGACCTCGTTCCTGCGAGCCAGCTAACTCTGGTGAAGTCGGTGCAGCCTACCTACCCGGCAACTGCGCAATCGAGCCGTTTGGAGGGTTGGGTCGAACTCGATTTCACCGTCGACGAGAACGGCGAGGTGCGGGCGATCGCCGTACACGCCACCAGCGCCGCGGGCATCTTCGAGGACGCCGCAATCAATGCGGTGTCGCAATGGCGTTACCAGCCGTTTCAGCGCGACAGTGTCGCCACGGCCGTGCGTACCCGGGTTCGCATCCGGTTTTCGGCGACCTGAACGTTTACGGTGGGTTAGGCCGCGGAGCTGCGCGCCAAGGCGCCGCTGTCGGCTTCCTGAGTCAGCGCGCCGATCTCAGCGCCAAGTCGCAAATCATCGACGGCGCCAAAGGTATGCTTGCGCACGTATCCGTGCCGATCGATCAGCACCAAGCTCGGCGTGCCGCGCATCTTGTAGCGTTCCATCGTATGGGGAATGGGGCTTGCGGGATTGGGCTGATCGATCGCGATCGGGAAGCGCAACCGGTACTCGTGAACGAACGCCTTCAGCACCGCGGCGCTGAATGCATCGTGATGTTCGAAAGTCGCGTGCAGCCCAATGACCGCCACGTCGCTGGGCGCGAAAGTCTCGTAGATCCGCTGTGCTTGAGGAATGCCGCTGGCAATCGAATTGGGGCACAGCACCTGGAAAGCCGATAGAACCACCACTCTCCCGCGCAATCCCGCGAGCAGTAGGGGGCGGTCCGTATTGAACCAGGAGTGCACCAGCAACTCGGGTGCATGGGTCGTCGTTGTCATGATTGATCTTCGCCGTGGCCCGCTACGAGGGCTTTTGTAATTGCTCGATGCGGCGCTATTGTGTGCCGAAAGCGGGCGCAAATTACAAGCGCTAAATCTACCAGCGACCGGTGAATTTAGACGTCACGTTCCGGTTGACTTGACAACGCTTCTCTGTCACGGCGCTTGCGCTCCGCGATTTCTTCACGATCGACCACCACGTTGCGCGGCGCTTTGATGCCGATGCGCACCTGGGCCCCGTTGATTGCCATGACGGTTACTTCAACTTCTTCACCGATGCGCAGAGTCTCGCCGGCGCGACGTGTAAGTATGAGCATGCCTGCATTTACGCATGCGCCGGGCCAGCTTCCTATGCGCAAATCCTTGATGTGGGTGTAGGAACCTACTGACTGGCAGACGTGAGTAAAACGGTATCCGGTCAGCTTCCGGCGGCCTTCGCGGCATTCCCCGCCATCGCGACCGCTTCTTCCGACACGGCCCAGTTGCTGACCGTGGCCTCGTAAACGGCCAGTTCCGCCAGCAGCTCCTCGAGCGGCTGGGCTTTCCCCATCGCGAATCCCTGTCCATAGTCGACGCCGAGATCCGCCATGCGCACGCGCAGCGCATCGGTTTCGACATACTCGGCGATGGTTTCCATGCACATGACCTTGGCGAGCTGCGCAATCGCCTTGATCATCGACTCCGAACGGGCGTTGCCGATCGCGTCGCGCACGAAGCTGCCGTCGATCTTCAGGTAATTGACCGACAAATCCTTCAGATAGGCCAATGAACTTACGCCCGTGCCGAAATCGTCCAGCGCAAACTGGCACCCCAGATTTTGCAGCACGCGCATGAAGTTTTGCGCCTTTGCGAGGTTGCCGATGGTCGCCGTTTCCGTCAATTCGAAACACAGCACCCGCGGCGGTACCGCGGTTTCCTTGATCTTGTCGATGACGAAGGGCAGAAATGAGTCGTCCTGCAGCGAATTGCCGGACAGATTGATGGCGAAACGGGGACCCTCCTCGCCCGCGGCGCTATGCTTGCCCAGCAATTGGCAGGCGCGCCCCACCACCCAGCGGTCCACCGTCGGCATCAGCTGGTAACGCTCGGCGGATGAAAGAAATTTGCCCGGAGGGATGATTTCGCCGCGATCGCCGAGCATGCGGATCAGCAGCTCGAAGCGTGGGCGCCCGTAGTTCGCACGCAGGGGCAGGATGGGTTGTGCATCCAGCCGGAATTTGTTGCCGCTGAGCGCGTCGCGCAGCTGACCGATCACCAAAATGTCGGTATGGCGGCGGATGATGCTGTGATCGGAATCCTGGAACATCTCCACGCGGTTGCGGCCGCGGTCCTTTGCCGCCTTGCAGGCAATCTCCGCCGTCGCCAAACCATGCGCCAGTGGATTGTCGGAGCGCTGGATGGGTGCAACCCCGAGGCATACCGACACTTCGAATGACCCCTGGCCTGCTCGCGGCACGATGGCCTCGGCCGCCGCGCGTATCTTTTCCGCGGAAACCTGCGCCGCTTCCATGCTCGAATTGGGGATCAACGCCGCCAGACGGTCTCCCGAGATGCGTGCGGACAGCGCGCCCGGTGGCAGCGACTTCGCCATGCACTCCGCAACGCTCACGATGACATCGTCGCCGATGTGCATGCCGAACGTTTCATTGATGACGTGCAGGCGGTCGATATCGAGATAGAGTATGACGTGCTCGCCGCCCGTGCCTCCCGGCCCGAGCAACGCGGTCGCCTGGCGCTCGAACGCCTGGCGCGTCATCAACCCGGTGCTGCTGTCGTATTGGGCTTGGATGATGTTGGTGGCGCGCTTGGCGAGCATCTCCGCGATGCGCGTCTGCTGCACGCCGAAATCGGCGGCACTCGGGGGATTGAACATGGCCAATACGCCCATGACCCTCTCGGAACGGTGCCGGATCGGACAGGCAAGAATTTTGTACGGCGCCGCGACCACGCTGGCAACCTTGGAAATGTGATTCACCACGATGATGCGCTGTTGCAGCTGCATCCACGCCATGAGGTGATGCTGCGCGCGCTTCAAAGGCTCCGCCGCCATCGGTTGACCGCTGCGCGTCAGCGACAAGGAGACATTCTTGTCCGGCACCCACAATGCCGCGAGCGCACAGCCGGCCCGCTCCAGGCCCGTGCGCAGGATCAAGGAGAATTCATCCGCATCGCTGGTCGCTTCGGAATGCTTGGAGTTCATCTCCAGCATGAAGTCCAGGTCCCGTTCACGCAGGTCAAGATCGCGCTCGCGCGACCCCAACTGCAGGCGCAATGCCATCTCGCGCGTCAAGCATTCCAGAGCCGGTTGCACCAACTGTCGCACGGTCTGCAGCGGACGAGGCTCCGTCTGCGTTCCGTTCGTGCGTACGACCAGGCTGATGATGCCCAACAAATCCACCTGCTCGCCGCGGACCGCAAACGAGTACACGATGCGATCGGCGTCGACGGTGCGCACATGACCCGCAAAATTGCCGCTGTCGGCAAGAGAATTCGCGATCGCGTCCTTGATGATGCCGGGCTCATCGGACATGTCCCAATCATCGGATGCCCATACAAGATTCGCGAATCCATCGTGTACGACCACGCCGCGCAGGCTGGGCATGAGCATGCGCAACAGCCGCGCGTACGGTTCGAATGAAGCATCCACCGTCGGGCGTTCTACGTTATTGGTTTTGATGCTCAGCACGGGGGTGACTGCGGCACGGTCTTGGTTCGGATGCTTGAGTTCACGAATCAATGTGCGGCAAAAGCCTGATCGCATCATTGACGAACGTCGCAATTCAACGCAAGGTCGCACGTGCGCAGAGCTGGATACGGGCCGCGCGCGCGGCAATTAACAATAATGCGGCGCGGCGTGTGATGCGCTTCGCGCTTTAGGACGACTTGCGGCTGACCCGGGCGAGCATGCCGAGCAGCAATCGGCCGCCTGGAATTCGCACCAACAAAAATACACGTCGCCAGAACCGCCGCGCCCTGCTGTCGAACTCCGCCAACGGTAATGCCGCATACAGACCGGGCACGGATTCGTGCACGATGACGGCGGCCGCCTCCGAGCTTGCAACCCGGCCTGCGGACATCATGGTGAGCAACGCTCGCTGCCCATGCCACTCGATGCCGAGGTCGCTCACTGGCGCACCGAAAGCCGACGCACTGCGCGTGTCCGCGCCGCGAATGACGATCTGCGCTTCTTGCGGTGCGCCGCAGGCGACTCGCCACGCGTCCGGTCCCGCCGCGCGAACGCTGCAGGGACCCGCAAAATTGCGTCGCATCTTGTATGGCATTGCTTCATTCTACCCGACCTCATGCACGCACCCACCAATCTGCTGCCGGGCCAGACCTTGAGTTCCAGCGGACGGCCGCGCCTCGATTATTGGGCGGTTGCGGCCTTGGCATTGCCGTTCATGGTGAACAGCGCTGTTCAGGCGGTGCTGAATGCCACGGACACCTGGTTCATCGGTCGCGTATCGCCGGATGCGACGGCGGCCATCGGCGCGGTATATTGGCCGGTGTTGGTTTTCGTGCTGTTGTTCGGCGGCATAGGCCTTTCCGTACAGACTTACGTCGCGCAGGCTTTCGGTGCGGGACGCTTCGTGCGAGCTTCGCAAATCACCTGGACGGCCCTCTGGGCATCTGCGCTCACGACGCCGTTGTTCCTGTTGCTGGCGGTGAGCGGGGCGGCCATGTTCGCGCCGTTCGGCATCGCGCCGCATACCTTGAAGCTGTCACTGGCCTATTGGTTGCCGCGCATGCTCGGCGGCCCCCTCGGTGTTGGCTTGTGGTCGTTGCTCGGTTTTTTCAACGGCATCGGCAGGCCTTACACCACGCTGCGCATTGTCATCGCGGTGGCCGTCTTCAACGCACTCCTCAATCAGTGGTTCATGTTCAATCTGGGGTTGGGGGTCGCCGGTTCGGCATGGGCCACCGACGCGGCGCAGCTGATCGGAGTGGTTGTGGCCTTGGGTGCATTCTTGAGTGCGCCGGTGCATCGGCGCTACCGCTCACGGTTCACGTGGCGCTTGCGAATGCGACCGCTGCGTCAGCAGCTGCAGCTGGGATTTCCAATGGGATTGTTGATTGCCGCCGACATACTGGGATTCGCTCTGTTCCAGCTCATGCAGGTGCGGCTCGGCACGGTGGACGGGGCCTCCTCGCAAATCGTCATGATGTTGACCTCCGTGTGCTACATGCCGGCGAGCGGCATCGCCATGGCGGGTACGACGCTGGTGGGTCAGGCTATCGGCGCAGCGCGGCGCGACTGGGCGGCGAAGGTGGGCAGCGGCATCGTCCTGCTCGCCATGCTGTACATGGGAATAGTCGGCGTTCTGCTGGCCGCCGCCGGCCCCTGGATCTTGCCGCTCTTCACCAATGCCCTCGACCCGGACGCCGCCGGTGTCGTCGCGCGTGGTGGCGTGCTGCTGTGGATTGCGGCCGGCTATCAGTTGTTCGACGGCTTGAACATCAGCGCCGGTGCATGTCTGCGCGGTGCCGGGGATGTACGGCTTCCAGCCGTCATGGTACTCGCCTTATCATGGCTGATGTTCATACCCTTGGCGCACAGCCTGTCGTTCGCGCCCGGTGAAGGTTGGGTGGATTGGCTGCCGCAGTTCGGATATGGCGCGGTGGGCGGATGGTTTGCTGCATTGATCTATATCTGCGTTCTCGGACTCGTGCTTTTCTGGCGTTGGCACTCCGGCGCTTGGCGGCGCATCGCCCTCGAACTGGGCTGACTCTTGCGCAAGTATTGCCTCACCGCGTGGCTTCTCGTGCTTCCTCTTTGTACCTGGGGCGCAGGTTTGCCGCCCGTCGTGTCGCGCACACTGGCCGCGCAAGGTTTGCCCGCCGGCGCATTGAGTGTCGTGATACTCGATCCCGAGTCCGGCCGCGTGCTGGTGAGCGAACTGCCGGACACGCCGCGCAGCCCGGCGTCGACCATCAAGACGGTCACCACCTTCGCGGCGCTCGACATGCTCGGTCCCACGTTCACCTGGCACACGCGTGCCGCGATCCGCGGCAGCATCCAGGCGGGCGTGCTCGACGGTGATCTGATCTTACAAGGCGGCGGCGATCCTTACATCACGTTGGAACGCTGGTGGAGCTTCGCGCAAAGCCTGCGAGCCAAAGGGCTGCGATCGATTCGCGGCGACATCGTCATCGACGATACCGCGTTCTCCCTGCCGCCGGAGGATCCCGGCGCGTTCGACGGCAAGCCGAATCGCTCTTACAACGTTCTGCCGTACGCGCTCATGGTGAATTTTCAATCCGTCGAATTCAACGTCGACGCCAACGCCGATACCCGTCAGGTGGAAATCACCTCAACGCCGGCCCCGTTCAATTTGGGCATCGACAATCACGTGCGCTTCGCGCCCGGCCGCTGCGGTGCCGCCAACGGCAGGGTCGACTTCAAGGTGGCCTCGGACGCCTGGGATCGCGTCGAGTTCAGCGGCGCCCTGTCGCCCGGCTGTGCCGGCCGCAGCTTCAGCCGTGTTCTGCTCAAGCCCGCGACTTATGCATTTGGTACGTTCGTACAACTGTGGCGCGAACTCGGCGGCGAATTCACCGGCAAGCTGCGTGTCGAACCCAGCCCTGCCGATGCCCGGCCGTACCTGAGTTTCGACTCGCTGAGCCTGGCCGAGATCATCAGACTCACGAACAAATTCAGCAGCAATCTGATGGCGCGTCATCTGCTGCTGACGGTCGGCTCCGAGCGCTTTGGCGCACCCGCGACGCTCGAAAAAGGTGCTGCAGTCATCGCCGAGTGGGGTGCGCAGCGCGGTTTCGATCTGCAGAGCTTGGATATCGACAATGGCTCGGGACTGTCGCGCAGCACGCACATCACGGCCATGCAGATGGCGCGCATCTTGGGCGCTGCCTGCCGCAGCCGTTTTGCGCCCGAGTTCATGGCATCACTACCGCTCGCGGGCCTCGACGGAACCCTTCGGTCGCGCATGAAAAGCAGTCCCGCAGGCGCAGTACGCTTGAAGACCGGCCATATCGATGGCGTGAGCGGCGTCGCCGGTTATGTGAGCTCGGCGGACGGCAAGGTGTACGTGCTGGTGTCGCTGGTCAATCATCCGCGCGCAGATTTCGGCGCCGCGGAGCCGGTGCACGCGGCCCTGGTTGCGTGGATGCTCGAAAACCTGTGAATTTGGGCGGGTCACCCCCGGCCGGTGTGAACTGCCCCCGATCCAACGAACATGTACTGAAGATCTACTGGCCCCGTGTCTCGCTGTGCGGGGTAGGGCGCCGCGAGGTAACTGCTGCATTTCCGTTACCTCGCGGCGCCCTACCCCGCGTCAGCGCTCGAGGTCCCAGAGGATCGCCGACACGTCCTTGCGCAGCCATACGCCGAAACCGACATAGCGAAAGGCTTTGCCGAGACGGCGCCGGTACCACGCGCCGGAGCGCAGATGCACCGCGCGATCGGTGCGGGTGCGGTCGCAATTGTCGCGCCAGTCCTCGCGGGTCAACGCTGAGACGTAGAGCGCAGCGCGCGTGAGCCGCGCGAAGTTGCCGATGGCGAGTGCGGCTTGCGCGTCATCGAGATATTGCAGCACGTCGTAGCAGATCAGCAGATCGGAGGGGCTGCGCGGTACATGGGTTGCGACGGAACCCTGCTGCCAGCCATATCGCCTGCACAGGTATTCGCTGAATTCCAGGCCCACGTACCGCGCCCGCGGCAGCACGGCGGCGAACGGCCGGCGCAATAATCCGATGCCGCAACCTGCATCGAGAATGGTGCGGACCGGAATTTGCAGGTGCGTGAGGAGCGCGGCGATGAGCGTCGCCCTGCTGCGCATTTCACCCATCGTCACGACGCGCGTGGCGGGAGTCAAATAGAATTTGCGAAAGTAGGCTGCACCGAATTGGCCTGAGGCTTGCGATACACTACGGGGCGCCGCGAGTTTCGCAGCGGCCTTGCGCCGGGATGTTTTCGAGGAAGGATTCATGGCCAATCTGCGCATCATAGTGATGTCCCTGTTTCTGTGCGCGGCGGCTTCATTGGCCGCCGAGCCCGCGACGGACTCGCGCTCCATGGACGTCCGCTCCATAGATGCGCGCACGGCCTCGATGCAGCACATGCACGGCTTTCTGCCGTTGCATTGGGATGCCAAGAATGGCCGGTTGTATCTGGAGATCCCGCGTCTGGACGTGGATTTATTGTATTTTCATTCGCTCCCCTTTGGCGTCGGTTCGAACGACCTGGGGCTTGACCGCGGCCAGATTTCGACGCCAAGCATCGTGCGCTTCGAACGGGTCGGATCCAAGATACTGCTGGTGCAGCCGAATCAGTACTTTCGCAGCTCAGCCTCCGACCCGGCCGAGCGCCTTGCCGTGCGGCAATCGTTCCCCGAATCGGTGCTTGCGGGCTTCGCCGTGGCGGCGCAGAACGGCACCGCGGCGGAGCCGGGCGCGGTGCTGGTGGACGCCACGGATTTCTTCCTGCGTGACGTCCACGACGTGCTCGCCACGCTCACGCAGGCCAAGCAGGGCACCTACAAGCTCGACACGACCCGCTCGAGCTTGGTCCTCGAAAGCACGCGCGCGTTGCCGAAGAACACCGAGGTGGAGGCACTGCTCACCTTTACCAGCGATGCGCCGGAGCACGGTTCATTCGTGGAAGACGTGGCGCCGGATCCGCACGCGCTGACCGTACGCGAACATCATTCCTTTCTCGAGCTGCCGGGTCCCGGATACACGCCGCGCCGGTTCGATCCACGCTCCGGATTTTTTCCGCTCGTCTACCGCGATTACGCCGCGCCGCTGGGTGCGCCCCTGGATCAGCAGTTCATCATCCGCCATCGTCTGATCAAGAAAGATGCGGCCTGCACAACCGCCTGTGTGGCCGCTGCGCCCATCCAATACTACGTGGATCGAGGTGCTCCCGAACCCATCCGCAGCGCGCTGCTGGAAGGTGCGCGCTGGTGGGATCAGGCGTTTCAGGCAGCAGGTTGGGCGGCCGGCACTTTTCGCGTGGATATTCTCCCTGAGGGCGCCGATCCGATGGACGCGCGCTACAACATCATCCAGTGGGTGCATCGCTTCACCAGGGGATGGTCATACGGACCCTCGATCGCCGACCCGCGCACCGGTGAAATAATCAAGGGCAACGTCACGTTGGGATCGTTGCGCGGCAGACAGGACTACCTGATCGCCACGGCGCTGCTCTCGCCGTACGTCACCGGCAAACGCATCGCGCCCGCCAATGATCCCATGCTGGCCATGGCACTGGCCCGCACGCGCCAGCTTGCAGCCCATGAGACCGGCCACACCTTGGGGCTGGAGCACAATTTTGCAGCCAGCTCTTTTCCGCATGCTCCGAGCGAATCCGTGTCGGTCATGGATTATCCGCACCCCTGGATCATCTTGGACGCCGCCGGTGTCCCGGATCTGTCGCACGCCTACGCCGTCGACATCGGGGTGTGGGACAAGGCGGCGATCGACTACGGTTACCGGCAGTTCCCCGGCGGCGCCGACGAACGAGCCGGACTCGACGCAATATTGACCGAGTCGATGAGAACCGGAATGTATTTCATCTCAGACGCAGATGCGCGGCCGCCGGGTAGTGCACATCCTCATGCGCATTTGTGGGACAACGGTCCCGACGCCGCCGAAGAGTTGCTGCGCATCATGAAGATACGCGCGGCGGCGCTGGCGCGCTTCGGCGAAAACGCGATCCCCATGGGCGCGCCGCTGGCGCAATTGCAGGACACGCTGGCGCCTTTGTATCTCATGCACCGCTATCAGACGGAAGCCGCCGCCAAGGAAATCGCCGGACTCGACTATCGCTTCCAGCTGCGCGGTGATGGCCAGATGAACGCGGTAATCGTCGATGCAGCCGAACAGAGAAAGGCCCTGCACGCGGTTCTCGCCACACTCTCGCCCGAGGCGCTGACGCTGCCCGAGTCCTTGCTCACGCTGCTGCCGCCGCGTCCGCCGGGCGTGGAACGCACGCGGGAATCCCTGGCCTCGGCAACCGGATTGACCTTCGATCCGATCGCGGCCGCGGAAAGCGCCGCTGACTTGACGCTCGCGGTGCTGTTCGATGCGCAACGCGCTGCGCGGCTGGTCGAATACCATGCCCGGGTCCCCGGCACTCCCTCGCTCGGCGAGGTGATCGACGCGGCGCTGGCGGTGAACATGCCGGCGCGTCACGGAGTATCTGCGGGCCAAGGCTTGTTCGTCGAGGTTCAGTCTGCGGTGTATGAGCGCACGGTGGAAGCGTTGCTGCGGCTGGCCGCATCTTCCAAGGATTCCGCGGCGGTGCGCGCCATCGTGCTCGGCAGGCTGGACCAGATCAAACAGCATGCTGACCCAACCTCGGCGCCCGAAGCCTATGTCGTTTATCGGATCGATCAGTTTCTGGAGGATCCGGGCAAATTCGTCACCGCGCCGCCGGTTCCGGCGCCTCCGGGAATGCCCATTGGCGACGAGGAGGATTGACGAAGGCTGCCCTGCCGTGGGGCAGCTCATTCACTCGACCGTGACGCTTTTCGCCAGGTTTCGCGGTTGATCGATATCCGTGCCCTTGAGCACGGCGACGTGGTAGGCAAGCAGCTGCATGGGGACCGCGAACACGACGGCGGACTGCAGGGCCGTGGCGTGCGCCGGCATCTGCAATACGGTGATGCCATCCTCGCTGCGCATGCCGGCCTCGGGATCCGCGAACACGAACAGCTTGCCGCCCCGCGCGCGCACCTCATGAAGATTCGATTTGAGCTTCTCCAGCAGTTCGTTGCTGGGGGCTACCGCAATGACGGGCATGTGCTCATCGACCAGCGCCAGCGGTCCATGCTTGAGTTCGCCGGCGGCGTAGCCTTCGGCATGTATATACGAAATTTCCTTCAGCTTGAGCGCCCCTTCGAGGGCGATGGCTTGCAACGGGCCACGCCCTAGAAATAAGGCGTGCCGTTTGTCGGCGAAGGATTCGGCCATCTGCGCGATGGCGGCATCGAGCCTCAAGGTTTTCTCCACGAGCCCGGGCAGCTGCAACAGCTGCGAGACCAGCTCGCGTTCATGGGCGGCCGCGGCCCCGTTCTTGGCGAGCGCCACGGTCAGCATGGCAAGGGCGGTGAGTTGCGTGGTGAACGCCTTGGTCGAGGCCACGCCGATTTCGGGGCCGGCACGCGTCAGCAGCACCAGGTCGGAGGCGCGTACCATGGTGCTCTCGGCGACGTTGCAAACGGTGAGTGTCGCCAGATATCCGGATTGCTTCGCGATACGGAGCGCAGCCAAGGTATCCGCGGTTTCGCCGGATTGCGAGATCGTGACGAACAGAGTACCGGCGACGATCACCGGGTTGCGATAGCGGTATTCGCTGGCGATCTCCACACGCGCCGGTATACGGCAGATCTGCTCGATGAAATGCGCCGCGATCAGGCCGGCATGATAGCTGGTACCGCAAGCGACGATATGCACGCCCGTGACTTGGCGGAAGAAGGCAGCCGCTTTCGGGCCGAATGCGGCGTCCAGAATCTTGCCGCCGGCGATGCGCTCCTCCAGGGTCTGCGATATCGCCAGCGGCTGCTCGTGGATCTCCTTGAGCATGAAGTGCCGATAGGAGCCGCGTTCGACGGAACCCGGCTGCAAATCGCTCTCGAAGACGGCTCGCGTGACCTCGCCTCCGGCGGCGTCACGAATCACCACCGAACTGCGGCGGATTTCCGCCACGTCGCCTTCCTCCAGGAACATGAAGCGCCGCGTCACCGGCAGAAGCGCACTCACGTCCGAGGCCGCGAAATTCTCTCCCTCGCCCAGGCCGATGACCGCCGGGCAACCCTCGCGCGCCATGACCACGCAATCCGGATCGGATTCACTGATGACCGCGATCGCGAACGCGCCCTGTAATTCCGTGACGGTTTTACGCACGGCATCGAACAAGCTGGATGAGCCGGCCAGATGATGATGGATACGGTGTGCCACGACCTCGGTATCGGTTTCCGAGGTGAAGTCGTAGCCCAGCTTCTTGAGGCCGGCGCGCATCTCGTCGTGATTCTCGATGATGCCGTTGTGCACGATGGCGATGCCGTCCCGCGACAGGTGCGGATGCGCATTTTCCGCCGTGGGTACGCCATGGGTCGCCCAACGAGTATGGGCAATACCGACGGTGCCGCTGATGGGGGCTGCATCGAGGGAGTCCTGCAAAATCTTCACCTTGCCCACCGAACGCAGCCGTTGCAGCCGCTCACGATCGAGCACCGCGACACCCGCGGAGTCGTAGCCGCGATATTCCATGCGCCGCAATCCCTCCATCAGGATGGGAACGGCATCGCGTTCTGCGACCACTCCAATGATGCCGCACATGGACAAGACTCCGGAAAAACGGGTGCCTAGTGTGCCCGACCGGCGGCGGAACTCAATGGTCGATGTTCGATGATGGCTAATACAAGATTGTATATAGTATTGTTTAGTGTATAGTACTGGTCAATGGACGATAGCAACGGCAAGAAATTCCAAAAGGACTTAAACGGCGGTCTGGTCGGGCTGGTCCTGTTGGCCGTCCTGGATCGATCGCCGGAAGACCTGTACGGCTACGAAATCGCCAAGCGTCTTGCCTTGTCCAATGACGGCACGTCGATCTTCAAGGAAGGCACCCTGTATCCGGTGCTGCGCGCACTCTCGGCCGCCAACCTTCTGACGAGCCGCATCGTGCCCTCCTATTCGGGGCCGCCACGTCGCTACTACCGCATTACCGATGAAGGTAGGGCCGTCTTGGCCGACTGGACCTCCATCTGGCAGGGAACCCGGGATTTCGTCGATCGATTCGTCAAAGGAAATTCAACATGAACCGCAACGCGCCACGTGCCATCGACCAATATCTGCATCAACTTCGTCAGGAACTGAAGGGCGCGGATGCAGCGCTGATTCAAGATGCGCTTTACGATGCTGAAGAATACCTGCGGGCCGAAGTCGGATCCCACCCCGACAAGTCCGAGGCTGACGTGCTCGAACTGATCGCGTCCACATACGGCTCCCCGGGCGAAGTTGCCGACGCGTATCGCGAGACCGAAATCAGGGTGAACGCCGCCATGGCGACGCCGCGAAAACTCCCCCGCACCGGGTCCGGGGCATTTCTAGGCGTGTTTCTCGATCCACGCGCCTACACATCCCTGTTTTTCATGCTGCTGGCGCTGCTCACCGGCATCCTTTACTTCGTCTTCACCGTGGTCGGCCTGGCGATGTCGGCCGGGTTCAGCGTGCTGATCATCGGCGTCCCCTTCTTCTTGCTGTTCGTCGCGGTGGGGCGTGCGGTGTCCCTGGCCGAAGGGCGCTTGATCGAAGCGCTGACGGGCGTACGCATGCCGCGGCGCCCTGTCTATCCGCCAAGCTCGCGCAGCTTGTGGGCGCGCGTTGGCGACATGCTGAAAGACCGCCGCACGTGGTCGGCGTTTGCCTATTTTTTGCTCATGCTTCCCTTGGGGATGATCTATTTCGTGATCGCCCTCTTCGGACTGACCATCAGCGTCGGGCTCACGATCCTGCCGTTCTTTGGCATCGCGCAGCGATCCGGCTGGTTCGGCGGGCACTTGCAGGTGAATCCGGAGTGGATGGGGTCATTGCCCATGCTGCCCGTGGAAGTCCTTGGTGGGGCTCTGCTGTTCACGTCGCTCATGCACCTGGCCCGCGGCATTGGACGCGTGCATGCGCGCTTTGCCAAGACGCTGTTGGTGGCGCGCGAAGGCGCCGCAGCGCCCGAGGCGGCACCGCTGCCGGTGGCGGCTTGAACTACCAGCCGGCCGGATTCTGCACCAGCGGGTGCGCGGTCAGAAGTGGAAAATGGCGTCCATGGCAAGCATCGCCTGCGAGCGCTTGCCGCCATTTTGCGGGAAGCTGGCCGAACGGCCGCCGCTGCTGAAGGTGCACACCGGCGTCACAGGAGTGTATGCCGCGTAACAGGGGTTGTCGTAGGCATAACCGGTGATCGAATGATTGGGCGCGGATACCTGGCGTTCGTAGCGAGCCTCGGGGCGCAGTTCCAAGACATCGCCGACCCAATGCGTATAGCCGAGATCGAATTCCGCGAAGGCACCCTTGAAGCCGGTGCGCTGACCGGTGGTGTCATTCATGTAGTCGGTACGCCAGGTGAAGATGTTGTGCGGATCACGCTCGTAGTTCAAGTAGCTGAGGATGGCCCACTCGTGCGAAGCACAGTACACCAGCGCCGTGTTGTTGCACTGGGCGCCGGACGGCGCGCCGATGTTGTACTCGGGCGCGGGGAACATCGCCGCCAGTATCGCCGCCCCCTGCGGATTGAGCGAATCCGGCGTATGGTTCTGCCACATGTACCAGGCCTCGGTATCCATGTGCCAGTGGTCGTTGATCTTGTGGTACCAGGTCGTCACCGCATGCTGTACGTTGTTCCACCCGAAGTTCTGATTGTTCAGACCGTTCATGCAAGGGTAGATGGCATCCCTGCCCGAGTCGGTGGTGTAGATCAAGCAGGCTGCGGGTGTCCATTGCCGGAAGTGTTTGTCCGTGGGCGCGATGTCGTTGCCGGCGGAAAGCTCCAGCTGCACTTTCCAGTTCTTGTCGATCATCGTGGTCGAGACGATGCCGGTCTGCGTATAAGGATCGTAGGTGTACAGCAATGAATGGCTGTACGTGATGTTGTTCGGCGCCAGCTGTGCCTCGACGTCGGGAATGGAGATATAGCGTCCGACCCTCAGGTTCTCGCCGGCGAAGACCTGCGGAAAGTAGAAATCCAGGTAGTACATCACCGGATCGAAGCCGTAGAGCCTTTCATGTTGCGTGTATTGATTGCTGAAGATGCCGTTCGAGAAGGTGTACTTGTAGTCGGTGCCGTAGATGGTCGCGAAGCGAAATCCCCAATCGAAATGATCGCGCTGGATCTCATCCGGCGTGCGCTCGAAGTAAAGTGCGGCCTGGTCCAGCTGTATGGTGTCCGGCTGATACGAGTAGGCTGCCGGATAGTTGCCGCCGGTCCCGGAAAACTTGTTGAAATCAGTATTCGAGGTGCTGATGTTGCCGCCCGGCTCGATCCACCCATAGATGACGAAGCGGCTGTCCTTCCAGGCCTTGCCGTTCGAACCGCAGTAAATGGCGTCCATGAGCGCGCTGCTGTACTTGTTTTCGTAGCCGATGACCTCGGTGCCGCCTTCGTTGTAGACCGAATAGGGCCACGGCGGATTCGAGACCGGCGGCGGCGGCACATCTTTGCGGTAACCCGCCGTCTCCTCATCGAACTCAGCGTTCGGGTCTGCGGGCGGCACCTCACCCGGAAAAAGGTGCTTCTGATAGCTGTCGCTCAAGCGCTTCCAGAAACCCGAACTTTCGGAACCTTTGGCGCAACCATCCGCCGCGCCGCTGTCCGCCCGAGCGACACCGCACGCGCCACCGAGTGCGACGAGCGCCAGTAGGCAGCCGGTAACGGGCAGGCGCCCGCTCGAATGTCGTATCGGGAGAATCATGATCGCTGCAAGATGCTTAACGCGCGTCAAGGAAACGTAAAGATTGCGCGCCGTGGCGTAAAGATCTTGTTAAAAAAGTGCTACGTGGCGGATTTCTTCCGGCCGGCGCGGGGTTTGCGCAAGGCCTCCTCGATGACGCCGGCTTTGTCGGCGTCAGTCAGCTGCTGCGGCCGCTGCCAGCCCTCCACCGCCATCTGCCGGGACCTTTCCAACGACAGCTTGCCGTCCGGTGCACCCTCGGTGATGGTGGAACCCGCGCCAATGGTGGCGCCGGCACCGATACGTACCGGCGCCACCATCATGCTGCCGGATCCGATGAAGGCACCATCCTCGATGACCGTCGGCCACTTGTTGGCGCCGTCATAGTTGCAGGTGATGCTGCCGGCGCCGACATTGACGTGGCTGCCGACGCGCGCATCACCGAGGTACGTGAGGTGGTTCGCCTTGCTGCCGACGCCGATTTCGCTCGCTTTCACTTCCACGAAATTGCCGATGTGCACGTCCGCATGCAGCACCGTTTGCGGTCTCAAGCGGGCGAATGGACCGATGCGGCAGTTCTCTCCCACCACGGCATTGTCGATGACGCTATTGGCATGGATCTGCGTGTCCGGGCCGATTTGCGAGTCGATGATGAGACAATTAGGACCCACCGTGACGCCCGCCGCCAGCCGCACCTGGCCGATCAAGACCGCGTTGATGTCGATGAACACGTCGCGCCCCACCGTGACGTCGCCGCGGATGTCGATGCGTGCCGGATCCGCGAGCGTGGCGCCGGCCAACATCAGCTCGCTGGCGCGTACCTGGCGATAGTAAGCTTCGGCTTGGGCCAGTTGGATTTTGTCGTTCACGCCCGCAACTTCGGCAGGGCCCGAAGCCGCCACCGTCACGATGCCGGCACCGGCTGCATGCGCGATCCCCACCACATCGGTGAGATAGAATTCCTGCTGCCGGTTGCTGCTTTTGACTTCCGGCAGCCAGCGGCGCAGTGCACTCGCCGGCGCCGCCATGACGCCGGTGTTGACCTCGCGTAAGCGCAGCTGCGCCGGCGTTGCATCGGCCTGCTCGACGATGGCCTGCACGTGTCCCGACGCATCGCGCACGATGCGCCCGTAGCCCGCGGGATCGTCAACTTCCACGCTGAGCACCGCCAGCATTCCGTCGGATGCGGCGGACTGTAGTTTCTTCAAGGTGCCCGATTTGATGAGGGGTACATCGCCGTACAGCACCAACACCGAGTGATCGTCGGGAATCAGCGGCATGGCCTGCATCACCGCATGACCGGTACCGAGCTGCTGTGATTGCAGCACCCAGTCGATGGCCGCGTCGTGCAATGCCGCCTGAACGCGTGCGCCGCCATGTCCGTAGACGACGCAAATGTTGTCGGGGCCGAGCGCTCGGGCGGCGTCGATCACATGCTGTAGCAAGGGCTTGCCGGCGAGCGGCTGCAAAACCTTGGGCAAGTCGGAGTTCATCCGCTTGCCCTGCCCCGCGGCGAGAATCACGACCGAGAGTTGCTGAGGCATGGCGGGGTCGGGCGGGGTCAGCGCTTCTTGCGCAGGCGCTCGATGGTACGAAGTTGCGCGATTGCCTGCAGCAGTTCGGCCTGTGCTTTGGCGATATCGACCTTGTCCTTGCTGTCTCGCAGCGCCGCTTCGGCCTGGTTCTTGGCTTCCTGAGCCTTGGCCTCGTCGAGGTCCTTGGCGCGGGCCGCCGTGTCCGCCAGGATGGAGACCACGTGCGGTTGAATCTCCAGCGCACCGCCGCCGATCCAGAACGTGTGCTCTTCCTCGCCCTGCACCTGCACGCGCACTTCGCCCGCCCGCAACGTGGTCAGCAGCGGCGAGTGGCGCGGCGCGATGCCGATGTCGCCCTCGACCGCGGGAGCGAACACCATGTTCGCCTCGCCGGTGTACAACTGGCCTTCGGGGCTGACGATGTCGACATGAATGGTGTTGGCCATGGTATTGCGGAGCCGCTACTGCAGGGTCTTGGCTTTCTCGACGGCTTCTTCGATGCCGCCGACCATGTAGAACGCCTGCTCGGGAAGGTGATCGTACTCGCCGGCAATGATGGCCTTGAAGCCGCGGATCGTGTCCGCCAGCGGCACGATCTTGCCGTCGGCCCCGGTGAATACCTTGGCGACGTTGAACGGCTGCGTGAGGAAGCGCTGAATCTTGCGTGCCCGATACACGGACAGCTTGTCTTCCTCCGACAGCTCGTCCATCCCCAGGATGGCGATGATGTCCTGCAGCTCCTTGTAGCGCTGCAGGATGGACTGCACGCCGCGGGCGGTGTTGTAGTGTTCCTCACCGACGATCAAGGGATCGAGTTGGCGGCTGGTCGAATCGAGCGGGTCCACTGCCGGGTAGAGGCCCAGCGATGCGATCTGACGCGACAGCACGACGGTCGCGTCCAAGTGCGCAAACGTCGTGGCAGGCGACGGATCGGTCAAATCGTCGGCGGGCACATACACGGCCTGCACCGAGGTGATCGAGCCGGTTTTCGTGGACGTGATGCGTTCCTGCAGCACGCCCATTTCCTCCGCCAGCGTCGGCTGGTAGCCCACCGCGGACGGCATACGGCCGAGCAGCGCGGAGACTTCCGTGCCGGCGAGGGTGTAGCGGTAGATGTTGTCGATGAACATGAGAACGTCCCGGCCCTTGCCGTTGGCCTGCTTCTCGTCGCGGAAATATTCGGCCATGGTGAGACCGGTGAGTGCAACGCGCAGACGGTTGCCGGGCGGCTCGTTCATCTGGCCGTAGACCATCGCCACCTTGTCGAGCACGCCCGATTCCTTCATCTCATGATAGAAGTCGTTGCCTTCGCGGGTGCGTTCACCGACGCCCGCGAACACGGACAGGCCCGAGTGCTGCTTGGCGATATTGTTGATCAGCTCCAGCATGTTGACCGTCTTGCCCACGCCGGCGCCGCCGAACAGGCCGACCTTGCCGCCCTTGGCGAACGGGATCAAGAGGTCGATGACCTTGATGCCCGTGACAAGCAGTTCCTGGCCGCCGGTCTGCTCGTCATAGGCAGGGGCGGGACGGTGGATCGGCAGATACTCCGTGGCGTTGACCGGGCCGGCTTCATCCTGCGGCGCGCCGAGCACGTCCATGATGCGGCCAAGAACCGCGTTGCCCACCGGCACCGAGATGGGCTTGCCGGTGTTCTTCACCGTCAGACCGCGGCGCAGGCCGTCGGAGGATCCCATGGCGATGGTGCGCACGATGCCGTCGCCCAGCTCCTGCTGCACTTCCAAGGTCAGGCCGCCGTCGTCGAGCTTGAGCGCGTCATACACGTGGGGGATCTGGTCGCGCGGGAATTCCACGTCGATGACTGCACCGATGATCTGCACGATTTTTCCCGACATACTTCTATCCTTTAAACAGCTGCGGCCCCGCCGACGATTTCCGACAGCTCGGTGGTGATCGCGGCCTGGCGGGCCTTGTTGTAAATCAATTGGAGTTCGGAGATGAGATCGCCGGCATTGTCGGTGGCGGCCTTCATCGCAACCATGCGCGCAGCCTGCTCGCTGGCGGCATTTTCCACCGCGCCTCGATACACCTGCGACTCGACGTAGCGCATCAGCAGGGCGTCGAGCAGCTCCGCCGCGCTCGGCTCGTAAATGTAGTCCCAGTGCTCCTGCAGGTCCTTCTCATCGGTGGCCTGCACCGGCAACAGCTGCGACACCGTGCCCTTCTGAGTCATGGTGTTGACGAACACGTTGTTCACCAGCACCAGCTTGTCGATTTCGTTGTTGCGGTACAGGTCGAGCATGACCTTGACCGTGCCGATGAGCTGCGCGATGGCCGGACGATCGCCCAGGTGCGTCACCGATGCATCCACGGGTATGCCCAAGCGCCTGAAGAACGCCACGGCCTTCAGGCCGATCAGGCACAGGTGCACCTTCTCGCCCCGACCCTGCGCTTCCTTGATCTGAGCCAGAGCCGCCTTGAACAGGTTGATGTTGAGCCCGCCGGCGAGCCCCCGGTCTGCGCTGATGATGATGATGCCGACGCCCTTCACCGGCCGGTCGATCAGGAAAGGATGCTTGTAGTCGGGATTCGCGAGGCGCAGGTGTCCGATCACGTTGCGCAGCTTTTCCGCGTATGGACGCGCAGCCTGCATGCGGTCCTGCGCCTTGCGGATTTTGCTGGCCGCCACCATTTGCATGGCCTTGGTGATCTTCTGAGTATTCTTGATACTCGCGATCTTGGTGCGGATTTCCTTCGTGCCGGGCATGCCTTACGACACCGTGGCGAAGAATTCTTCGCAGCACTTCTTCAGCGACGCTTCCACGTCCTTGCTCAAGTCGGGCTTGTCGACGATGGTCTTCAAGAGAGGACCGTAGTTGGTGCGCGCGAAGGACTGCAGGCCGGCTTCGGTGTCGACGACTTTGCGGCGGTCGACCTTGTCGAAGAAACCATTGTTGGCGGCGAACAGCGACAGCGCCATCTCCGCCACCGACATGGGTGCGTACTGCTTCTGCTTCATGAGTTCGGTGACGCGGATGCCGCGATCCAGCTGACGGCGGGTGGACTCGTCCAAATCCGAGGCAAATTGCGAGAAGGCCGCCAGCTCGCGATACTGCGCCAGCGCCAGCCGGATGCCGCCGCCGAGCTTCTTGATGATGTTGGTCTGGGCTGCGCCGCCGACGCGTGACACCGAGATGCCGGCGTTGATGGCAGGACGGATGCCGGCATTGAACAGGTCCGACTCCAGGAAGATCTGGCCGTCCGTGATCGAGATGACGTTGGTCGGCACGAACGCCGTGACGTCGCCCGCCTGCGTTTCGATGATGGGCAGGCCCGTCAGAGAACCCGTCTTGCCCTTTACCTTGCCGCCGGTGGCTTTCTCGACGTAGTCCTCATTGACGCGCGCCGAGCGCTCCAACAGGCGGCTGTGAAGATAGAAGACGTCGCCGGGAAACGCCTCGCGGCCGGGCGGGCGGCGCAGCAGCAGGGAAATCTGCCGGTAGGCCACGGCTTGCTTGGACAAGTCGTCGTAGACGATCAGGGCATCTTCGCCGCGATCCATGAAATATTCGCCCATCGCGCAGCCGGCGTAGGGTGCGAGGTATTGCATGGCGGCCGGCATGGAGGCCGATGCCGCCACGATGATGGTGTGGTCGAGCGCGCCGTACTCTTCCAGCTTGCGCACGACGTTCGCGATCGAACTCTGCTTCTGGCCGATCGCCACGTAGATGCACTTAACGCCGGTGGTCTTCTGATTGATGATGGTGTCGATGGCCACCGCCGTCTTGCCGGTCTGGCGGTCACCGATGATCAGTTCGCGCTGCCCGCGGCCGACGGGAACCATCGAGTCGATGGCCTTGATGCCGGTTTGTACCGGTTGCGACACGCTCTTGCGAAAGATCACGCCCGGTGCGACCCGTTCCATCGGCGCCGTCAGCGACGTGGCAACAGGACCCTTGCCATCGATCGGGCGGCCGAGCGAATCGACCACGCGGCCGAGGAGTTCCGGGCCCACGGGCACTTCGAGGATACGGCCGGTGGTCTTCACCGTGTCGCCCTCGACGATGCTCTTGTAGTCACCCAGCACCGCCACGCCGACCGAATCCTGTTCCAGGTTCAAGGCGAGGCCGAACAGGTCCGGCGAGAACTCGAGCATTTCACCGTACTTGGCGTCCGCCAGCCCGTGAATGCGGACGATGCCGTCCGTCACGCTGACGACGGTTCCTACCGTGCGGTCTTCCGTTTCCGACTGGAACTTGTCGATGCGTGCCTTGATCAGGTCGCTGATTTCTGATGCCTTGATGGACATTATTTCGCCCTACTTTAAGAAGCCAAATCGGTGGCCAGTCTCTGCAGACGGCCCTTGATGGATCCATCGATGATCTGGTCGCCGGCGCGGATCACGGCCCCTCCCAGCAATGACGCATCGACGGCATTGGTCATGCGCACGTCGCACTTGAAGCGTTTCTTCAGCGACGCAGCCATGGTCACCTTCTGCGCCTCGCTAAGCGGCACAGCTGAGGTGACCTCGACGTCCAGTTCGTGCTCGAATTGCGCACGCAGCAGTTCATACTGCTCCATGATTTCAGCGAGCACCTGGAGCCGCTTGTTCTCGGCCAGCAGCCGCACGAAGTTCTGCCAATGAGCGTCGATCTTCGCGCCGCCGAGGCCGGCAAACATGTCGACGACCTTGTCCTCGCCGAATTCCGGGTCGGTGAGCAGCTCGGCGATGCGCTCGTTCAAGCTCATCGCGGCACTCGCTTGAAGCGCGCGCGACCAGTCCGGCAGCGACTTCGAGTCGCGCGCCGACATGAAGGCGGCTTTCGCGTACGGCCGCGCGATGGTCGCGGCCTCAGCCACTCGCCATCTCCAGTTCGAGCTTGTCGAGCAGCTGCGCATGCGTCTTCGGATCGATTTCGCGTTCCAGCAGATGCGACGCGCCCTGCACCGCCAGGCTGGCCACCTGCTTGCGCAGCGTCTCGCGCGCGCGCGCGGTCTCCAGCGTGATCTCTTCCTGAGCCTGCAGCTTCAGACGCTGGCCTTCCGCGATGGCCGCCTGCTTCGCCTCCTCGATGATTTCCGTCGAGCGCTTTCCGGCTTGGTCGACGATCTGCGCGGCTTTCTCGCGCGCTTCGCGAATCATCGCCTGCGCCTTCACCTTGGCTTCGTCCAGATCCTTCTGAGCCTTGTTTCCCGCGGCAAGGCCTTCGGCGATCTTCCGTTGCCTCTCCTCGATCGGACCGATGATGTACGGCCAACCGAAGCGCATGACGACCAACACCACCACGAAGAACGCGAGTCCCTGGATGATCAGTGTGACTGCTATGTCCATCGCATCAAGCTCCTGGGCACATCTGCGCTTATTTCGCGACGAATGAACCGGTGAAGGGATTCGAGAAAATCAGCAGCAGTGCGATGGCGACGCCGATCATCGGCACCGCGTCCAGCAATCCGGCGACGATGAACATCTTGGTCTGCAGCATCGGCGTGAGTTCCGGCTGGCGCGCCGAACCTTCCAAAAACTTGCCGCCCAGCAGCGCGAAGCCAATGGCCGTGCCCAAAGCGCCGAGGCCGATCAGCAAGCCGACGGCGATCAGCGTGAAGCTCATTACTTGAGCGAGTTGCGGTGCATTTCCCATCTATAGTCTCCAGAGTCTTAAGGTCAGTTGTTGGTGATCAGTGATTGTCTGAACCGTGCTTCTCGGCCGCCTTGCTCATGTAGACAAGGGTCAACATGCCGAAAATGAATGCCTGCAGCGTGATGATCAGGATGTGAAAGACGGTCCAACCGGCATCACCGAGAAATTGCAGGAGGCCCCAAACGTAGGTCGACGGATGCGAGAACGAGGACTCCAACGTCAAGCCCGCGAGCAGAACGAATATGAGTTCACCCGCGTACATGTTGCCGAACAACCGCAGCGACAGCGACAGCGGCTGTACCAGCTCTTCGATCACACGCAACAACAAATTGAACGGCGCGACCGCAATCTTGCCGAGCAGGCCTGGGGCCTCGAACGGTGCCGTGAACCATTCCGCGAAAAATCCCACCACGCCTTTTTCGGAAATGCCCACGTACCAAAGCAGCAGGAAAACGCAGATCGCCATGCCAAGGGTGGTATTGACGTCCGCTGTGGCCACGGTACGCAGATGCGGCACACCGACAGATTCGGCCACCCATGGCAAAAAATCGACCGGCAGCAGGTCGAGGAAATTCATCAGAAACACCAGCACGAAGATCGTGATCGCCAGCGGCGCGATCAGCTTGCTCTTGCCGTGGAACGTATCCTTGACCACCCCATCGACGGCTTCGACCAAGATCTCGACTGCGGCTTGCAGCTTGCCCGGCACGCCGCTGGTGGCCCGTCGCGCCACGACACAGAACACCAGAACGAACGACAGCGCAATCACGAATGTAAAAAGGACGGTGTCGAGGTGGATGGTCCAAAAAGCGCCGTGTCCCTCATTGACCTTCAGGAACGTCAAATGGTGACCGATGTACTCGGTCAACCCGCCAGTTTCGCGCTCGGACGCCGCCATTCAATTTCCTCGTTTCGAAGCAAGCAAACTCAACCAATGACCGAACTGTGCGACCACGACGCCTATGATCAACGGCGCCGCCATCAACCTCAGGCGAGCCAACGCCGTCCACAACGCCAGCACATACCAAACCCACTTCAGCGATTCCGCCGCAAGCAACGCGCGAAACAGCTTGCTCGCGGGCGCGATTCCCGGCGCGAACATGCGCCAGCCGAACAGCGCACTGCCCACGGCCACGATCATGCCGCCGGTGAAACCTGCCGATGCCGCAGCAAATCCCCCGAAAATCCCGAACAACAACCCGGTGAGCATTGCGCAGCCCACCTGCAGGAACACGACGCGTAGGACGAGTCGTAACCTTGAGCCGGTGATGTTCATGTCAATGGGAAACCGGCTCCGTTTACCGACTCCGGTTGCCGATACCGGTCATCCGGACCAAAAAACCGGTGCGCGGCAGCAGCATCTGCCAGTCTCATAGGCTTCGTCGCTGCCCGAAAAGCCGCCGCATTATAGAGAGGCGCACCACAAGTCACAAGCTTATGATCGCCCTTAGTTTTTTAACAAAATAGGGAAAATTGGCGATATGTCGCGGTAATTACTTGGGGCTCACTGAATGTGGGACAAGATCCCTTCGAGTTCATCCAGGCTGTTGTAAGACACCACCAGCTTGCCCTTGCCCGACGTCGCGTGCTGAAACAGCACTTTGGCACCGAGTTTCTCGGCCAATTCGCGCTCCAGGCGAAGGATATCGGGGTCGCCGGTTGCAGCAGCGGCCTTATCGGCGCTCGCGGCCGGCGCGATCAGGCGCCGCACCAGCGCTTCAGTTTCCCGCACCGACAACGCCTTCTTGGCCACGAGACCGGCTACCTCGACCTGTTGCCGGCGCGTAGTCAGGCCGAGCAGCGCACGGCCATGGCCCATCTCCAGGCGACGGGTTTCGAGTAATTCCTTCACCTCGTCCGCCAAATCCATCAAGCGCAGCAAGTTGCTGACCGCGGCGCGCGAGCGACCCACGGCTTCGGCGGCGGATTGATGCGTCAGGCCGAATTCATCGACCAACCGCTGCAACGCGCGCGCCTCTTCCAGCGGGTTCAAGTCCTCGCGCTGGATATTCTCGATGAGCGCCATGGCGACCGCCGCTTCGTCGGGAACGTCGCGAATGACGGCGGGAATTTCCGCAAGACCGGCCATCTGCGCGGCGCGCCAGCGTCGTTCGCCTGCGATGATTTCGTAACGCTGCGATTCGTGCGCCGCCGGCCGCGGCAGCGGTCTCACGAGGATGGGCTGCACCAGGCCTTGCGATTTGATCGAGTCGGCCAGCTCGCTCAACGACTCCGGGCGCATGTCGATTCGCGGCTGATACTTGCCTCGCTGCAGCAGATCCAGCGGCAGATTTGCCAGCCGATCGCCGGGGGCGCCATAGCCGGGGGCGCCGTAGCCGGGGGCCGCATCGCCCGACGCTGGGGCGGGCTGGCCGTCCACCGGCGTTGCGCGGCGGGCGAGCAACGGGCTCAATTCCGCAAGTCCACGACCCAGAGACGGCTTTTTGCCCGACATGCTCATGCTCAAATTTTCCGGGGCTTGATTATACGGGCGCCGCGGGCACCTCGTCGCGGCGAATCATCTCTCCGGCCAGCGCCAGGTAAGCCAAAGCTCCCCGCGACTCCTTGTCGTGGAACAGAGCGGGCTTGCCGAAGCTGGGCGCCTCCGCCAAACGCACGTTGCGCGGAATCACGGTGCGAAAAACCTTGTCGGTGAAGTGTTGCAGCAGCTGTGCGGATACCTCGACGGCCAGGTTGTTGCGCGGGTCGAACATGGTGCGCAGCAGGCCCTCGATCTCGAGTTGCGGATTTATGCTGTCGCGAACGTGCTCGACGGTTTGCATCAGGGAGCTCAACCCCTCGAGCGCGTAATATTCGCACTGCATCGGAACCATGACGGAGTCGGCCGCCACCAACGCATTCAACGTGAGCATGTTCAGCGAAGGGGGGCAATCCACCAGGATGACATCGAAGTCCTCGCGCACTGAACTCAATGCGTTGCGCAGTTTGAATTCGCGACCGGCCGACATGGTGAGCAGCCGCACTTCCGCGGCCGTCAGATCCTGGTTGGCGGGCATGAGCATGAAGCCGCCGTATTCGACCCCCACCAGCGCCTCGACGGCGCCGCATTCGCCCAGCAGTACATCGCAGCTGGTGCGCGCCTGGGAGTTCTTGTCGACGCCGCATCCCATCGTCGCATTGCCTTGCGGGTCCAGGTCGATGAGCAAGACACGGCGCTTGGTGGCCGTCAGCGACGCAGCAAGGTTGACCGCGGTCGTGGTCTTGCCCACGCCGCCCTTCTGATTCGCCACCGCAATGACACGCCTCATGAATTTCGTCTCACTTGTACCGGAACCATTTCCACCAGATGCCGTTGATCGGGGAGCCCGGGCACTTCCAGCCGATGCACGGCGAGCACGCGGAAAGATTTGGGAACGGCGGATAGTTCGTCGTCCGGTCTCTTACCCTTCATGGCCAGCAAACGCCCCGTGGGCGCGCACAAATGACCCGCGTACGCCACGAAATCGGCCAACGATGACAGCGCCCTGGCCGCCACTGTATCGAAAAGTTCGAAGGGTCTATAGCTTTCCGCGCGGGCGTTCACCACCTGCACATTGCTGCATCCCAGGCGCTGCGACGTCTGCTCCACGAAGCGCGACTTCTTGCCCGTGGCTTCGATCAGCGTGAAGCGGCGCTGTGGGTTGACCACGGCCAGCGGCATGCCGGGAAAGCCGGCGCCGGTCCCCACATCGGCGCAGCGCTCGCCGCGCAGGTACGGCTGCAAGGTCAGGCTGTCCAAGATGTGCTTGGCGAGCATCCCCGGCCGGTCGCGTATCGCCGTCAAGTTGAACTGAGCATTCGCCTGCTCGAGTTCATCCACCAGCATGAGCAATCTGGCCGTTTGCGTCGCATCGAGCTCCAAACCAATTTCGCGCGCGCCCGCGACGAGTGCCTCGCTTTCTGTCTCGCGCACGGTTTTAAAGTTGAACCGCGGTGTCGAGCGTGACCGTCAGGGGTGCGTTGTCTTGGTCCCCCTCCTGATCGAGCCGGCCCGAGTAGCTGATCGCACCGTCGCGGCCATCACAGCCAGCCGGGTGGCCGTCCCCCGCCGTGGTGGCGGCCGCGGTTTGCGCCGTAACTGCGGAGGCGCTCGGTGGGGCGGCCACCGCTACGGCGGCCGCCGCATTTCGTTGCCACAGAGCGCAGGCGTCGCCCAAGATCCGCGCCGCTTCGCTGATCGGCAAACTCACCGTGGCCTGCACCCGCACCAGTCGGTCATGTTTGAAACACAGCATGTACTCGTTCGGCGTGCGCGCCACCAAGCGCGGTGCGGTCTGATCCATGGCGTAGCACTCCGGTTCGTCACCCGAGGCCGCGTGCGCGGCATCGCGAAACAACAGCACCTCGTGCAGTGTGAACGGCACTTCTTTCAGAACACTGCCGAACGGCACCAGCAGCAGCCCATGCCAATCGTACGAGGCCTCGAGTGGCGGCGGAGCGGGGGGCGCTACGATTAGCGGCGGCGGCGGATTTTTCGGCGTCGAAACGCATGCAGCCATGATGAGGGCGAGCAAGATGCAGCCGGGTGGCGTTCGCTTTCCGGTGGCAATCATTCAAGCACTCATCAGCCGCCGCGTCAGCGACTCGAGTTCGCCCAAGGCATCCTGATCCTCGGGCTTCTCCCGCTCCAGCACTCTCAAGAGCGCCTGTTGCGCCAGTTCCTTCAGCTTGCCGAAGGCGAGTGTGTAGTGCACGCGCCAGTCCGAGATCAGCTCGCGCTCGAGGAACTCGTAGTCTCGATCATTCAATACCGCATCGAGTACCATCGTGCACACAGCCAGTTGCTGCACGCGGGGCCACGGCAGATGCGGCGCCGCGCAGCCCTCGGCAAGACAGCGCCGCAGGTATGCGGGCGGATCGGAACTCGCGATGTCGTCGAGCAGATCTCGCACGTCGTAGGATTTGATCAGATGCTCGAAGCCTGCCATGCGCTGGATTATCCTCGCGGCTGAAGGACTTAGGAATCCCAAATGATTCGAATTTTTGTACTACCGCTGCTGGCCTCACTACTGGCGACGACCGCTGCAGCGGCCGTGCGGACCGAGCGCGGCACTCTGACGTACGACAACATTCCGGCCATTCCGGCCGAAATCGTCGACAAATTGGCTGCTTATCTGAACGCCCGTCAGGCCACTCCGCTCAGCTGGTCGCCCAAGGGGCAGCTGCTCATCAGCACCCGCTTTGGCGATGTGCCGCAGCTGCACCTGGTCGAAACCGCGGGCGGCGCGCGCCGCCAGTTGACGTTCCAGCGCGAGCCCATCACCCAAGCCGCCTTCTCGCCCGACCCAGGCCGCAGCGCCTACGTTTACCTGAAGGATGAGGGCGGCAACGAGAACGCCCAGCTCTATTATCAACGCGTCGGCGACGCGTCGAAATTGCTCACGGATGGCAAGTCGAAGAACGGCGCTCCAGTCTGGTCGAACACCGGACGAGAGGTTGCGTTCTTCAGCACCGCTCGCGATCCGGCAAGTGTCGACATCGACGTAGTCGATCCGGAATCGGGCGCACTGCCGCGTCTGGTGCTGGCGGCGGATTCCCCGGGAGTGCAGTGGACGCCGCTCGATTGGTCGCCCGACGATCGCAAGTTGCTGGTGCTGAAAACCGTGGCGAGCGATGAAGGCTATTTATATGTGGTGGAGTTGAGCACCGGCCAGAAGAAAGAGGTGGATCCCGTCCCGGTGAAAGTCGCCATTGCCGACGCGAGATTCTCCCGTGACGGCCAGGGCGTGTACTACATCTCCGACCGGGAATCCGAATTTGCGCGGCTGCGCTACGCCAGCCTCTTCACCAGCGAGCGCAGCGTGATCTCGGGCAACATTCCCTGGGACGTCGAGGAACTGGCGATCACACGCGACGGACACTACCTCGCCTACGTCAGCAACGAAGGCGGCGCCGCGAAGCTTAATTTACAGGATCTGCGGGGCCGCCAGGACCTCACGCCGCCGCGTTTGCCGTCCGCGGGCAGCATCGACTCGTTGCGCTTCGACCCACAAGGACAACGCCTGGCATTCGGATTTTCCGCACCGAATCAGCCGCGCGACGCCTACGTGCTCGACATCGCGCGCAATCAGCTCGAACCGTGGACGCGCAGTGAAGCCGGTGAAGTGGACCTCAAAAAATTCGTGACGCCGCGGCTGGCGCAATTTCCGACGTTCGACCGCGTCGACGTCAAGCAGCGGCTCATGCCGGTCTATATCTACGAGCCGGCCGGCGGCGGACCGCACCCGGTGCTGCTGGAATTGCACGGCGGACCGGAGTCGCAGTTCCGGCCCGACTTCTCGCCCTGGCTGGCCTACGTCGTCAACGAGCTGGGCTACATCGTGGTTGCCCCCAACGTCCGCGGCTCCTCAGGCTACGGCAAGACCTACATGGCCTTGGATAACGGCACGCTGCGCGAGGATGCAGTGAAGGATGTGGGTGCGCTGCTGGTTTGGCTGGCGCTGCAGAGCAACGTCGATGCAGGGCACATCGTGGTTTCCGGCGGCTCGTACGGCGGCTACATGTCGCTCGCCGCGCTCGTCAATTACAGCGATCGCCTGCGCGGCGGAGTCGACGTGGCGGGTATCGCTGACTTCGTGAGCTTTCTCACCGGTACCGCGCCTTATCGGCAGAACCAGCGGCGCGCGGAATACGGCGACGAGCGTGATCTCGACATGCGCGCTTACCTGCGGCGCATTTCGCCGCTGACGAATGCCGAGCGCATTACCAAACCGCTGCTGGTGGTGCACGGCAAGAACGACCCGCGCGTACCGGTGAGCGAAGCCGAACAAATCGTCAATCGGTTGCGCCTAAAGGGCGACGAAGTCTGGTATCTGTTGGCCGCCGACGAAGGCCACGGATACCGAAAGAAGCAGAACCGCGACGCCTACCTCGCCGTGTTCGCACAATTTCTCGACATCATGCGGCACTAGTAGAGGGGCGCCCCGCCAGCGGCATGCCGACGAGCGCGGCTCCATTCGCCCCGCTGTTGAGCGGCTCACTCCCCGACGAGGGCGCGAGGTAGTCTGGCGGGAGCTGTGCCTTTCCCGCTCCCGCCAGACTACCTCGCGCCCCCCTACTTGCTGTCGACTGACGCCGTGTGCAGCGGCGAAGGCTG
>Ga0116228_10000460_pt1 | contig 30813 bp, 28 predicted proteins | sample S1TSphfallax_2_FD_89694 | JGI IMG/M metagenome (GOLD analysis project Ga0116228, IMG submission 89694) | Host-associated microbial communities from peat moss isolated from Minnesota, USA - S1T2_Fc - Sphagnum fallax MG | ecosystem: Host-associated > Plants > Peat moss > Unclassified | place... | reverse complement strand
GCGACCGCGCTTCTCCGCGTTCTGGAATCGCTTCTCTTCGTAGCTGGGCGCAATGTCCCGTACGCTCGGCTGAATCCAAATCTGCAGGAAATGCACCCCCGTTTCCCGTGAGGGATTGAACTCGCTGTGGCGTACGCCCGTTCCCGCACTCATGCGCTGAACGTCGCCGGGCCGGATGGTCGAGCCATTGCCCATCGAATCACGATGGGCCAATTCTCCGTCCAACACATAGCTGATGATCTCCATGTCCTTGTGGGGATGGGTGCCGAAGCCCGCGCCAGCCGCCACCCGGTCCTCATTGATGACTCGCAATGGCCCGAATTGTATGTGCTCCGGATCGAAGTAGTCGGCGAACGAAAAGGTGTGAAACGACTTGAGCCAACCGTGATCGGCAAATCCTCTCTCCGCACTGCGTCGAATCATGTTCATGCTGTCCTCCGGGCTTTCTTGGGGAGATCTATGCTTTTGTGGAGAATAGACTTGAAAAATAGATAATAAAAGCGCAATTATTGGGTTTATATGATCGATAAATCGAATAGATCCAGTCTTCCGAAGACCAGTCTGGAGCATTGGAGCATCTTTGCAGCCGTGGTGGATCACGGTGGCTTTTCGCAAGCCGCGGCCGCGCTCAACCGCAGCCAATCGGCCGTCAGCTATTCGGTCGCGCGCTTGCAAGAGGCCATGGGATTGCCGCTGTTGATCGTCGAAGGCAGAAAAAGCGTACTCACGGCGTTTGGCAAGACCTTGCTGAACCGGGTCCGCCCGTTGCTCAAGGATCTCAAGACCCTGGAGTCTCTGGGCGCCACACTGAAGGAGGGCTGGGAGCCGGAACTGCGGATCGTCGTCGATGCTGCGTTTCCGCGAGTGCGGCTGCTCGACATCATCGCCGAGCTGCAGAAGGGCTGCCCGGGAACGCAGGTCCAATTGTCGGATGTGGTTCTCTCGGGAGCCGAGGAGGCGATTCTGCGAGGGTCCGGGGATGTGGTGGTCACCAGCAAGGTGCCGCCCGGTTTCCTCGGCGATTGGTTGCTCGATGTCGAATTCCTGGCGGTGGCGCGACCGGAGCACCCGCTCTTTGCGCTGGGACGTGAATTGACCACGGAGGATCTGGTGCCGCATGTGCAAGCCGTGGTGCGCGACTCCGGCACCGCGCAACCTCGGGACGAAGGCTGGCTCGGCGCCTCACGGCGTTTCACCGTGAGCAGCATGGATGCGTCGCTCGCCACCGTCTTGGCCGGCCTCACCTATGCGTGGCTGCCGGATCACCTGGTCCGGGAGCCGCTGCGCGAGGGTCGATTGCAGCGGCTGCCGCTGCTGCTCGGGGCCTCCCGCAAGGTGGCGCTGCAGGTCGTGGTGCCCGATCCCGTGCTGTTGGGGCCGGCGGCGCGAATGGCTTTGGACGCATTTCATCGGCTGCCCCGGCCGTAGCGAGGGTGCTCGACCTCGAATCAATTGGCAGGTACGCTCCACGCAGTTTTCCAACCAACAACAAACCGAGGTGTGGGATGCAAGACCTTGAGCACGCACTCGCCGACATTCATCTCATCCGGCACCAAGTCGCGCGCGGTACGCAATTTCGAGGCTATGGTCCTGGGTCGATCGCCGTCACCGGCTTGGCAGCCCTGGCTGTGGCCTGGGGCGAAAGTCTATGGGCGGGTCACGGAAGCCATGATCTCGCGGTCAATTTGATGATCTGGTTGTCAACGGCGACTGCCTCGCTGCTCCTGTCCGGCATCGACACCTGGCGCCGTGCACGGCGGGTCCATGTTGATCTGGCGCAGGAGATGCTGCAAGCCGCCGCCGAGCAATTCATACCCGCGCTTGCCGTGGGCGCGTTGTTGACCGTGGTCCTGGTACGAATGGCGCCGGGTGAGGGCTGGTTATTGCCAGGTCTGTGGGAGATCATTTTCAGTCTCGGGATTTTTGCTTCCTGTCGTTTCCTGCCAAGGTCCATGTTTGCCGTGGGTCTCTGGTATTTGGCGGCAGGTTTGTGCAGTCTCATGGTGGGTAGCGGGCCCAAAGTATTTCTGCCATGGACGATGGGAGTACCGTTCGGTGTGGGCCAATTGTTGGTTGCCGCCGTACTCAAGATCTGTGTGGATCAACACTCGGAAGGAGCCTGAATCATCCGAAGGCCGGTTTCCCGCTTCGCCTACGATGGCCTCGATCGCGTCATACACGAGCGTGCGCGCCTGTCGTTGATGACCGCGCTCGTGACCCACTCGCATGGCTTGACGTTCAATGAGCTCAAAAACTTGTGCGCCCTCACCGATGGCAATCTCAATCGCCATCTTCAGGTGCTGGAAGAAGCCAAACTGGTGGTGAGCAGCAAGGTGTCGGATAAGCAGCGTCGGCAGACCTGCTGCAGGATCACCGCGCTCGGCCGCAAACGCTACGTCGATTACCTGGCCGTGCTCGCGCAAGTACTGAAGGATGCAAAGGCACGCGAAGAGGGCAAAGCGACGGTCAAAGGCGCGCGCACGGCCACGGAGTGACGGGCGACTTGCTGTGAACTCGATCGGCCGGTAGTCTCTCCCGGATGAAAACAACACTTTTGACGCCGATCAAGGCGGGCGATCTCTTCCTTGAGAACAGAATGATCATGGCGCCGCTCACGCGGGCCCGCGCCGGAACCACCCATGTCCCGAATGCGCTGATGGCCGATTATTACCGGCAACGTGCCGGCGCCGGTCTCATCATGACCGAATGCACGATGGTCGCGGCGGATGCCAGTGCCTTTATCGCAGAAGGCGGCATTTTCGATGAGGCCACAGTGAGCGGCTGGCGTCTGGTCACCGATGCCGTACATGCCGCCGGCGGGTTGATCATGATGCAGGTGTGGCATCCGGGCCGTGCTGCCCATTCTGCGATCAATGGCGTGCAGCCGGTCTCCTCGTCGAACAAGCCCATCCGCAACGAGTCGACCCATACGCCGCGCGGCAGACTGCCTTATGAATCGCCTCGGCCGCTTCGCACCGACGAACTGCCCGGCATCGTCGAGCTGTTCCGCCTTGCTGCCGTGAGGGCGAAGTCCGCAGGGTTCGACGGCGTACAGATACACGGGGCTCACGGTTACCTGGTCGACCAGTTCTTACGGGACAGCGTCAACGATCGGACGGATGGGTATGGTGGTTCGATCGAGAACCGCGCACGCCTGCTGCTCGAGGTCACCGACGCCGCGATCTCGGTGTTTGGCGCCGGCCGCGTCGCGATTCGCATTTCGCCGTTGGTCCCCTTCAATGACATGGCCGATTCGGATCCCGCCGCCCTGGTGGCGCATGTGGCGCGGCAAATGTCGGCGCGTCGCATCGCGTTCTTCGAACTGCGCCATGATCAGCACGATCGGCCGGCCGAAGTGGCGTTGGCGGCGTTGGCGCGCAAGAATTTCGACGGAGTACTCATGTTGAACGGCGGTTTCGACCTCAAGAGCGGCGAGCAGGCCGTCGCGAGCGGTGTGGCGGACGCCATCGTCTTTGGCCGGTTGTTCATCGCCAATCCGGATTTGGTGGAGCGCTACCGTGCCGCAGGTCGCCACCCGGGAGGCTCGGACGGCGGGGAGGTCGGTGACGTGCCCTTGAACCCATTGCGTACGGAGGGCCTGTATGGTGGTGGCGCCGAAGGCTACACCGACTATCCGCGGCTGACGCCGTGAGCTGCGCTCATCGATGCCGGCAGGCCGCGCTGGCAGCGGCGTTTTACTGGGTGATTGCGGGAGTCGCGATGGCGGCAACTCCGGGTCCGAGCCCAGCCGCACCGGAGGCGGCGATTGCCTTTCCCAAGGACATTGCCTTTCCGGGCGAGATCCACGTTGCCGTGGACGCGACCGATCTTGATCGGCGAATCGTTCGCGTGCATGAGACCCTGAGCGGCGTGACTCCGGGCACCGTGCTGCTCTATCCACAGTGGCTGCCGGGTACCCATGCGCCCGAGGGGCCCATTGATCGATTCGCCGGTTTGAAGATCACCGCCAACCGCAAGCCCGTGCCATGGACGCGCGATCCGGTGCAGGTGTTTGCGTTCCATCTGGCCGTGCCCGGCGGCGTCAAGTCGATCGACATCGATTTTCAATATTTGTCGCCCACCAGCGGTAGCATCGGGCCGCTGGAAATGAGCCGCGATATCTTGATGGTGGAATGGAACAGTGTGGTGCTCTATCCAGCGGGATATTTCTCGCGCGACATTGCGGTCACCGCCAGCCTCACCTTGCCCACCGGTTGGAAGTTCGGTACTGCGCTCGAGACCGAATCGGTCAACGGCCCGCAGGCGACGTTCAAACGCACCACCTTTAACACGCTCATCGACAGCCCCGTGTATGCGGGCAGCCACTCGATCCAGGTCGATCTCGATCCCGGGGCTGCGGTGCCGGTACGGCTTGACGTGTTTGCCGACCGAGAAGCACTCCTCGCGATCACGCCGGAGGAAGTGGCGGCGCATCGGGCCTTGGTGCAACAGGCGTACAAGCTCTTCGGCTCGCATCATTACGCGCACTATGATTTCCTTTACTCGCTCAGCGACAAGGTGCAGCAGCAAGGACTGGAACATCATCAGTCGAGCGAGGACGGTAGCGATCCGGAGTCATTCACCGAATGGACCAAGACGGCGTATGACCGCGACCTCTTGCCGCATGAGTTCACCCATTCCTGGAACGGCAAGTTTCGCAGGCCGGCGGATTTGTGGACCCCGAATTTCAACGTGCCGATGCGCGATTCGCTGCTGTGGGTGTATGAGGGTCAGACGGAGTACTGGGGTGAGGTCCTAGCCGCTCGATCAGGTCTCATGACGCAGCAGCAGGCGCTCGATGCCCTGGCGCAGAAGGCCGCGTACTACGCCAGCGAGGCCGGCCGCCAGTGGCGCAATGTCGAGGATACGACCAATGACGAGATCATCAATCCGCGGCGGCCCATGTCCTGGCCGGATTACCAGCGCTTCGAGGACTATTATGAAGAAGGTGCGCTCATCTGGCTCGAGGCCGACACGCTGATCCGCGAGCGATCGCACGGCGCACGGTCACTCGACGATTTCGCGAAAGCCTTCTTCGGCATCAACGACGGCAGTATCATCACCGTCACCTACACCTTCGCCGATCTCGTGCAGGCGCTCAACCGGGTGGAACCCTATGACTGGGCTGATTTCCTGCATCAGCGCCTGGATGGCATCGCGCTGCCGGCGCCGCTCGAAGGCATACGCCGCGGCGGCTACCAACTCGTCTTCACCGACACTCCGAGCGATCTGCTCAAGAACAGCGATGAACAGCGCAAGCGGGTGACCTTGAGCGATTCGCTGGGTGTCATCATCGACGATGAGACCGGCACCATCAAGTCGGTGCGGTGGAGCAGCCCGGCCTTCGCAGCCAAACTCACCGAGGGCACACAGATTCTTGCCGTCAATGGCACTCCCTACTCGAAGGACGTGCTCAAAGATGCGATCACCGCGGCCAAGAAGGAGAAGGAACCGATCGAACTCATCGTCAAGACGGGCGATCGATTCCGTGTGGCCGTCCTCGATTATCACGACGGGCTGCGCTATCCGCACCTCGTGCGCGACGAAGCGACGCCGGCACGGCTGGATGACATCTTGGCGCCGCGCTCCTGAGGCGTGGATGCGGTCCGGCCTGCGCCGGTGACCGCGGGCGGGCTAGCCGATCGGAGTCCATTTCAACCATTTCGAACAGCCCGAGTCGGCGGGCTGTTCATGGCGGCTGAATACACTATCCGCGTTCTGACATTTGCCCTCGATGTCGCCGTCGACCTTCACGGCCTTGCGAAAGTAGCCATTCACCAACTTGCGCGGCGCACCCCAGAATTCGCAGGTGGCGCATTGGTTGAACACATTGCTCGTGGAATAAGTCGTTGACATCGAGTTTTTCTTCACCGGGACGCGGTGCGCCAATATACGTCGATTACTCAAATCTATCACGGCAATCGATTCAAACCATCGGGCCGGCCGTCTTATGGGCCTAGACTCCCGCCGGCAATCGATCGTCTCGTTCGATCGACGGAGAACTCTATGCAGAAGAAATTGATGATGGTGGCGATGGCCGTGGCGCTCGCCGCGCTGCCTTTCGTACCCAAAGCGGCAATCAGCGATCCTGAGGCGCCGAGACCCAATGAGTACTGGTGGCCGGATCATCTGGACCTTTCCCCCCTTCGGCAGCACGCTGCCGAGTCCAACCCGCTGGGGGAGAACTTCAACTATGCCAAGGCTTTCATGGGCTTGGATCTCAATGCCGTCAAGGCAGACATCAAGACGGTGCTGACCACCTCGCAGGATTGGTGGCCGGCCGACTACGGCAATTACGGTCCTTTTTTCATCCGGATGGCCTGGCACGGTGCCGGTACTTACCGTATGGGTGATGGTCGCGGCGGCGCCAGTGGGGCACAGCAGCGCTTCGAGCCGCTCAATAGCTGGCCCGATAATGCCAACCTCGATAAGGCGCGACGATTACTGTGGCCCGTCAAGCAAAAATACGGTGAAAAGCTGTCCTGGGGTGATCTGATGGTGCTCACCGGGAATGTCGCGTTGGAGTCCATGGGCTTTCAGACCTATGGCTTCGGCGGCGGTCGTCCGGACGATTGGGAGCCGGATCTCGTTTACTGGGGATCGGAAACCAAGTGGCTGGCGAGCGACAAGCGCTACAGTGCGAGCGGTGAGCGGGTGCTGCAGAAGCCGCTCGGCGCTTCGCAGATGGGTCTCATCTATGTCAATCCCGAGGGTCCGAACGGTAATCCGGATCCGCTCGCGGCCGCGAAGGACATCCGCGAGACCTTCGGCCGCATGGCGATGAACGATGAGGAGACGGTGGCGCTCATTGCCGGTGGTCACACCTTCGGTAAGGCACATGGTGCACACGATGCATCGAAGTGCCAGGGACCGGCGCCCGCGGCAGCCGGTATCGAGCAGCAGGGATTGGGATGGCAGAGCAAGTGCGGCACCGGTAAGGGCGACGATACGATCACGAGCGGCCTGGAGGGCGCATGGTCTGCGTCGCCGACGGCGTTCACGATGCAATATCTCGACAACCTGTACGCGTTCGACTGGGTGCAAACCAAGAGCCCGAGCGGCGCGATCCAGTGGATTCCCGCCAACGGGCAGGGCGCGAACCTGGTACCTGACGCACAAGATCCCACCGTGCGCCATGCGCCGTTCATGTTCACGACGGACCTTGCACTGAAATTCGACCCCAGCTACCGGAAGATCACGACACGCTGGAGGCAACATCCGGAGGAGTTCAAACTCGCCTTCGCCAAGGCGTGGTTCAAGCTGACTCACCGCGACATGGGGCCGCGCGCCCGATACTTGGGTTCGTTGGTGCCGGCCGGGGATCTCATTTGGCAGGATCCGGTGCCCAAGGCCGATTACGCGATGATCGATCAGACGGACGTTTCGGTGCTGAAGGCGAAGATTCTCGCATCCGGCGTGACCGCATCCGAACTGGTGAGAACCGCCTGGGCGTCGGCTGCGACGTTCCGCGGCACGGACTACCGCGGTGGCGCGAACGGGGCGCGCATTCGTCTCGCGCCGGAGAAGGATTGGGCGGTCAACAATCCGGCGGAACTCGCCAAAGTGCTGGCGCATCTGGAAGCCATCCAGAAGGACTTCAATCGTGCACAGTCCGGTGGGAAGAAGGTCTCCCTCGCCGACCTCATCGTGTTGGGCGGCAGCGCCGCCGTTGAACAGGCGGCGAAGAACGCGGGGTACCCCGTCAGCGTTCCGTTCATCCCTGGCCGTACGGATGCGTCGCAGGAGCAGACCGACCTGAATTCGTTCGCCGTGCTCGAGCCGACGGCGGACGGTTTTCGCAACTACTTCGGACCGGATGTGCAGCGGTCACCGGCCGAGATGTTGGTCGATCGGGCGGATTACCTGACGCTGACCGTTCCTGAAATGACCGTGCTCGTCGGCGGCCTGCGTGTCCTCAATGCCAATGAGGGACAAACGGCCAATGGCGTATTCACCGATCGACCGGGTGCGTTGACCAATGACTTCTTCGTCAACCTGCTCGACATGTCGACCCAATGGACCAAGTCATCGAGCGAAGGCCTCTACGAGGGACATGATCGCAAGACCGGCACGCTCAAATGGACCGCGACGCCGGTGGACTTGGTGTTCGGATCGAACTCCGAGCTGCGCGCGGTGGCGGAGGTCTACGCATCGGCCGATGGCAAGGAGAAGTTCGTGCACGACTTCGTCAAGGCATGGACCAAGGTGATGACGCTTGATCGATTCGATGTGACGACGTGACGTGAGCGATAACGTAACGTGAGCCGGAGGCGGGATGCGATTTGCGTAATCGCATCCCGCCGCTTGGCGCTGCCGGCAACGCGGAAGCGCTACCGGGTCGAGTGAGTCTCGAGACGGCGGTACGCGAGCAGGTGACGAAAGGCGCCCCGGTCTTCGCCCGTCCTTTCGAGCAAGAGGGCGAGGTTGAAATGGGCGTCCGCCAAGGCCGGGTCGTGCACAATGGCGTCCCGATAGGCAGCAATGGCCTCCGCCGTCCTGCCCAGGTCTTGCAAGAGCACGCCCAGGTTGAAGAAAAGCAGCGCGTCCGGCTCCTGCGTCTGGCGATAAATCGATTCGGCTTCGCCGTGCTTTCCCTCCAAATGCAGCAATCGCCCGAGGTTGATGCGGGCATTCAGATGCGAACAATCCCCCTCGAGGCAGGCTTGATACGCCGCCCTTGCCGCCAACACATCCTCATCCTCGAGTTTGGTTCCCCGCAGGTAATGACCGTGTGCGTTTTCCAGGGCTCGTTCGCGTTTGGGGCGCTTTTTCATCGGCAGGACAATTGATTCCCGAAGCTAAAAATTCAAGAGGTAGCGCATAGTGCCGGAGTTGCTTCACCTGGCATCGCTTACGCACTCAAGCGGCGGCGGCGCGCCGCCCGCCTCTTTGCCGGCTCCACCGCCTTCTTGGGCGGTTTGCGATCGAGCTGTGCCGGCTTCGCGGTTTTCGCTCCCAAGCTCGCACGCAGGGCTGCCATGAGATCAACGACGTTGCTCGAACTCCTTCCCACCGGGGCTTCCGCCAGCGACACTTCCTTGCCGGCCACCTTGCGTTGAATCGCCGCCTCGACGCGTCCCTTGAACTCATCGTGATATTCATGAGGATCGAATCGCCTGGCCGCGAGATGGTCGATCAGCTGCTCGGCCAGCTTCAGTTCGGCATCCGAGACGGTCGTCGCCTCGATGCCGAGCTCTTTGACGGTGCGCACTTCCGCTTGAAAGTGCAGCTGATGCATCGCCAGGCCATCTTCGAAAGGCCGGATGACGACGATGTGTTCCTTGCCCCGGGAAACCCATCGACCCACGGCGCACTGTTTGGTTTTTCGCAGCGCAGTCGCCAGCAAGGAATACGGCTTTGTGCCGCCCTTGTCCGGTGCCAGGTAGTAGGTCCCGTCAAAATAAACCGGATCCACCGATTCGAGCGGCACGAACTGCCCAATGTCGATGGAATGGGTCGTGGCGTCCTCGAGTGCCCTCAATTCATCCGGGCTGAACATGACAAACTGATCTTTCGCGAACTCGTAACCTTTCACCATGTCCGATCGATCGACGAGCTTGCCGTCGTTCACGGCAATGTACTGCTGTTTGACCCGCGAACCGTCCTTTTGCCTGAGGAGATGAAACGAGATCCGTTCGGAGGAGACCGTGGCGGAATACAACTTCACGGGAATCGCCACCAAGCCGAAGGAGATCGTGAGTGAAGCGATGGCACGTGCTTGGGTCGGCATGATCGAACCATGCCGGAAAAGCGCGAATGGCGTCAAACCTGGGGTTCTTGTCGATGAACTCCTAAGTGCCTCATGTCAAAGGGATCGCCCGATCTGTGAGGCGATGCTGACAGCAACTTGGGCTCGCCACCTACGGCGATCGAGCAGAACCGTGACCGTTCATCGCCGGCAGGAGCGCCACAAACGATTTGAACTTCCGCGACCAGACTCGTCTGATGATGGCGACGGATGAGAATGACCCCTATAATTTCAATGCGCCGCGACCGGTTATCGACAGTGGGCCCGAATGACCGACTACAATCTTGAGGCCGCTGCCCATGTGGTCCAGCTGGCATTGACTCCCGTTTTTCTGCTGTCCGGTACAGCGACTTTGCTCAATGTGTTCGCAACCCGGCTGGCGCGCGTCGCGGATCGGGTGGACGCCCTGTCGCGCGAAGCGAAGGATCCGCATCGCGATGAGTTATTGGCCGTCCTCAGACGACGCTCGCACGTTCTGGATTTTGCCGTGGTGATGTCGGCGCTCGCAGGTGCGTTGACATGTGCCACGGTGTTGGTGCTGTTTCTCGGCGAAGTGCGCGGTACCGCCGCGGCCAGGCTGCTGTTTCTCGCATTCGGTGGCGCCATCGTGTTGACGATCGCCTCGCTGGCGGCGTTTGTCACAGAAATGCTGCTCGCAGCGCGCGGCGTTCGCCGCGCCGTCGATCGACAGTCAGGAAACGCCTGAGAATACGAAGTTGTGACAGAATGGCAGGGAACTGGCAACGCCGCAGTCGGAGAATCAGCATGAAGGCAATCTGGAATGGCAACGTCATCGCCGAGTCCGACGATACCGTGATCGTGGAGGGCAATCATTACTTCCCCTTGGATTCGGTCAACAGCGGGTTGCTCGAACCGAGCACACACACCAGCGTGTGTCCCTGGAAAGGCACCGCGAACTACTACACATTGAAGGTCGGGGATGCCCGTAACCCCAATGCGGTCTGGTACTACGCCGAGCCGAAGGAGGCAGCTCGACAAATAAAAGGCCGTGTGGCTTTTTGGAAGGGCGTGAGCGTGGTGGCGTAGGGGCTTTGTCTTCGAAGTGGGCGCCGTCGGTTTATTTTCTGTTCGGACAACTGGGATGGTTTGCCTGCGTCCTCGGAGCGGCACATGGTGCGCCTTGGATCGGCGTGCTGGTGGTGATCGTGCTCGTCGCGGTGCATCTGGGGCTGGTCGAACGGCCGCTCGAAGAGTGCAAGTTGTTGCTGTCGGTGCTCGTCATGGGCGGTCTGTGGGATAGCCTCTTGGTCAATGTCGGGCTGCTCGAGTACACGAGCGGAATGGTGGTGTCGTGGCTGGCACCCTATTGGATACCCGCGCTCTGGTTGATGTTTGCCGCACAGGTCAACGTCACCTATGAATGGCTGAAGAGCCGTGTCTGGCTTGCGGCCCTGTTGGGAGCTGTTGCCGGGCCGCTGTCGTTTCGCGCCGGTGTCTCGTTGGACGCACTTCGCTTCGTCAAACCCGTGCTTTCCGTCAGCGCACTCAGCCTCGGCTGGGCGGTGCTGCTGCCGCTCATTATTTTATTGTCGCGGCGGTGGAACGGAGTGCGGGCGTCCTGACAACACCCGGGCGCCATTCGCCTGCCATGTTTGACTGTCGTATGAGCTTTATCGAGAGGTATCGTGTACATGACAACAATGAGCCGTTCAGGAGTCCGACTTGCCGTCCTCGCCTTTTCCCTCACGAGCCTCTCGGCATTCGGTGGTGGCGCCATGACCGTCTCCTTGCGAAACAACACGTCCAGCACCTTGTTGGTGACGGTCTACGACCTCAACGCCAACCGACAAAAGCTCCTATCCAGCGAAGAGATCAACAGCTTCGCTTCGATCAATGTATCGATTTCGGCCGATTCCTCGGGCTATGGCCGCGTGGCGTGGACTGCCACCAACACGGATCATGATTTTCAACGCTGCGGGCACCATACCAAGAGACGGCTGAGAGACGGGGACGTGGTGGCCGTGTATGCCAATTCGCAGTGTGGCGGAAACTGACCGTAGCGACCGTGGCCACTCGGCGCCCTCGCGGCATCAGCCGCGTAGTAGTTCCAGCAAGGCTCCGGTCACTTGCGCCGGTTGTTCCAGCGTCGAGACATGTCCGCAGCCAGGCACTGTCACGAGACGTGCGCCTGCAATCCCGTCGGCCATTTCCGCACTCAACGTCGGCGGCGTCAACTCGTCGCCATCGCCGACCAATACGAGTGTCGGGCAAGAAATAGCTTTGAGCGTCGGCCGGGAATCCTGGCGGCCCATGATGGCGGCCTGCTGCCGGATGAATCCCTCGGCGCCGGTTTCTTCCGCCATGAGTCTGACGATACCCCGGAGTTTCTCGTCATGACGACGGCTCGGATGAACCGACCGCGGGAACGCGACTTCCACGAGATCGCCAATCCGGCCTTTCAGAGCCAGGTTGATCTGGGCTCGTCGATTCTCCGTCTGCTCCGCCGTGTCCGGCCGGGCGGTCGTATTGAGCAAGGCCAGTTTGGCAACGCGCTCCGGGGCCTGGCGCATGATCTCAAAACTGACATACCCGCCCATCGATAAGCCGATCAAGGCAAAGCGCTCCGGAGCGGAGCTCAAAATGGAGCGGGCGATGGCCGCGATGGTTTCATGATCGTGGTGCCGGGCGACGGTCACCGCACCCAAAGTCCAAAGGTGAGGAATCTGTTCTGCATACAGCCGGGGCGAGCAGGCGAGACCGGGTATGCAGACGATGGGAAGAGACTGGGGCATCGTTTTATCCTGACCTATTGCTTCGCACCAAGCAAATCCCTGCGTGCAGCGGCCAGTCCCTACTTGTTCGTGTTGGTCGCCTGGGGAACGTCGCGAGGGATGCGGTCCGCGTTGCGAAACGCGCGGATTGTCTTATCATTCCGCCGCCCATGTCCGCGCCCATGTCCTCGGTTCCCGCCATGCCATCCTATCCGGCGCTGATCCGCTTTGCGGTGCCCGTCATGCTCGCCGCCATCGCGACACCGCTGATGGGCATGGTCGATACCGCCGTGCTCGGGCGACTCGGTGACCCCGCCGTGATCGCCGCGGCGGGGATCGGCGGCACGATGTTCACGGTGCTGTATTGGTGTTTCGCCTTCCTGCGGTTCACCACCACCGCATTGGTATCGCAGGCGATCGGACGCAATGATCCTCGTGAAGTCTTGCTTGCGGGCCTGCGCCCCATGTTTGCCGCCGTGGCCGGCGGACTAGGCCTGTGGCTGCTGCAATGGCCGATCGGCTGGATTGCCTTGCGGCTGTTGGGGCCGCCGGTCGAAGTCACGGGATTGGTCCGTGACTATTTCAACGCGCGCATCTGGTCGGCACCGCTGACGTTGCTCGGCTACGCGCAATTTGCCTGGCTCATGGGTCAGGGCCGGGCACGCACGGTCATGGGCCTGCAGGTGGCATTGAATTTGCTCAATGCCGTGCTTGCCTGCCTTTATGTGCTCGGCCTGAAGTGGGGAATCGCGGGCGCCGCCTGGGCCACTGTCACCAGCGAAGTCTGCATTTTTCTCGTCACGTCGGGCTTGATGCTGCGCATGGTGCCATTCAACGACTGGCGCGCGGTCTGCAAGCAGGTGTTTGCCAAGACTGCCTGGCGAACCTTGTTCGCCGCAAACGTCGATATCACGATCCGTACGCTGCTACTCAACGTCGCTTATTCGCTGATGACGGAACGCGGAGCCCGCCTGGGGCTGATGGATCTCGCGGCCAACCAGATTTTGTTGCAGGCGTTCCTGCTCGTCGCCAACCTGCTCGACGGTTTTGCGACCGTCGCCGAGGTCTTCGGCGGACGCGCCTTCGGCGCCGGCTCGCGGGCTGCATTCGTGCACGTCGTCCGCCGCAGCGCGGCGCTGTCGTTGGGCTGGAGCCTGCTGATGGCAGGAGTGCTGGTCATCGTGAAGCCTTGGTATCTGCGCGCGATGACCTCGAGCGTGCCGCTGCAGGACACGGCATCCGTGTACTGGCCGTGGGTGGCCTTCCTGCCGGTGATTTGTATCTGGGCCTTTCTCTGGGACGGCGTGTTCATGTCCGCGATGCGTACGCGCACGCTGCGAAACACCATGCTGGGCAGCGTCTTGGTCTATGTACCCACGCTGTTCATCCTGTCATCACTCTGGGGCAACCATGGCATCTGGGCCGCGCTCGTCATCTTCATGGCCGGCAGAAGCCTGTTCCTCACATTGGCCTGGCCAAGACTCAGGAACGCCGTTTAGGTCCACCGCCGGCCGACAAGCCAAGCGCAAGCGCAAGCCCAGCAACAGGACGCGCGGAGCGCCGCTGCTCGACGGCGCCTGTCGGCCTGAGGCGACGAGGCGATCGATTCGGGGACCACGCGTTCCCCGGTCATCGGGCTTCCGGCAATTCGCGTTGCACATGCGCCTGCAGCGCTCGTCCTTCGACGGCGGCGAACCAGGCACAATGACCTAGCAGGAAAGCGTCATAGGCCAGGTCGGCATTGACGGCCGAGCGGGTGGTGCCGTGAAAATAGTCGATTTCCGAGAGTGCATAGCCCACATGCACGAGCGGTAATATCGCGACCAACGCCGCGCGCTCAGCCGCACTCAGCGCGCGTGCGCCCAAGTAACCGCGGATCAATCCCGACACGAGCCCGAGGTCGGCCGCACCGGCGAACCCTTCATGGATGTCGAGCCACGGGATCGTGTTCCGCTCGATGGCCGTCGCCAGGTCATAGACGGCGGTGGTGCGATCACTCAGGCCAAAATCCAACACCGTGCGCACGGTGGCGCCGGCACTCGAGTCCGACCACAACAGGTTCGAGGCATGCCAATCATTGTGTGTCCAGAGCAACGGAAGATAGGTCGATAAATCGAGGAAGCGCTCATGAAAGGGTGCAAGGGCCCGCGCGACGTCCGAGCGCCACTCTCTGTGGCGTAGATAATCGGCCAATGCGGGCCGCAAGGGGAGCAGTTCGTCGATGGCGCCCAGCGGATCGGCCGAGCGGATGATTCGATCGTTCGACACCAATTGGACGGTCGACCGCGGCGGCGCATCGTATCCTTGTGAGTTCAAATGCAGCAACCCCAAGGCTCGGCCGGCTGCATATGCGTGCTCGTTGCTCGTGAAGGGTGACCAAGAGATCGCGTCTCGATAGAGATCCAGCCCTTCGCCGATGTCATGCATCTCGTAGGTCCAATCGCCGAGTTCCACGGCGGTGCGACCGTCCGCCGACGCGAGCACGCGGCTCACCGGTGCGCCCCTCAGGTACAAATATCGAATGAAGCGATGTTCTTCCTCGAGTTCAATCGCCGTACGAAGCGAACGATGATGGCGTTTCAGGAACAGCTGACGATCGCCGACGGCAATGATGGCGGCCGCGGACAAAGGGCGCGGACTGTGCCAAATCAACCGCACCTCGGCGCCTGCCCAGCCCCAGTGCTCGACGACGGCGAGCACTTCAACAAGCTCCAGCCGCGGCCAATCGGGAGACGCAGGATCGGTGCCCATCGAATGGACGGTTGGGACGCTCATTGAGCGTGATTCTTTAGGCGCAGTGTGCTGCGACTCATGCCGACGATTGCCGCAGCAGGGCATTCTGCCAGCGGCGCAGGCCGAGCACCGCGAGCACGACGAATGCGCCGTAGAGCACGGCGGTCAAATACAGCTGCTTGACCAGATACACCGGAACGTACAGCACATCGACGATGATCCACACCCACCAGCTCTCCACATTGCGCCGCGCCGCCCACACGGTGCCCACCAAGCTGCCGGCCATCAACGCCGAATCCGCCCAAGGCAGTGAGGCATCGGTATGCGAATAGAGGAGAAACCCCAGCGCCAACGCAGCGCCGATGCCGATCACCAGACTGACGATCACTTCGACCGCCCGGACGCGGGTCACCAACACCTCGCCGTCCGAGCTTCGGCCGCGCCGCCACTGCCAGAACCCGTAGAGCAGCGTACCCGCGAAGATGGCCTGCAAGCCCATGTCCGCGTACAGCCTGTCTTGATAAAAGACGACGCCGTAGAGTACGACGGACAACAGCGAGAACGGATAATTCCACAGGCTGCGTGTGGTCGTGAGCCACACACCGAGCACCGAAACAACAAAGGCGACGACTTCTAGCCGGGACATGCCGTCTCAGCAGAACCGCCGCGCACGAACCGGGTGGCAATGGATGGGGTTATTCGAGGCCAAGCTCAAATCATAGCAGGATGGAGTTGGGCATCGTTGCCAGGACCGCGCGGGCGCGCCACGCGGACCACCCAAAAGTCGGCGCGCACCGTCAGCGGGGCTGCGGCGGCGCGACGACCGTGCATGTGCTTTCGACTCACTTGAATGCTCGATATATTGAACTTTAAATTTTTTTGGCAAAGGCCGCACGTGCCCTTGCAACGGCGCAGACTCCCCCCTCGGCGCCGAAAGCGGCTCCCGACCCACCGTATTCTCGGGGGGTATCACACTGAGGTTTATCTATGGATCATGCTAAGAATTCTCCCGCGACCAAGAACATCATCGAGATGGCAACCGAGGCCGGTTCCTTCACGACGCTCGCCGCGGGCCTCAAGGCGGCCGGTTTGTTGGAAACGCTCCAAGGGAAGGGACCGTTCACCGTGTTCGCTCCTTCTGACGATGCCTTCAAGAAACTCCCCCACGGTGCGCTCGATGCCTTGTTGAAGGACCAGGCGAAGTTGAAGTCGGTCCTGACGTATCACGTTGCCAGCGGTCACATTCTGGCGAAGGACCTGAAGTCCGGTGATCTCAAGACGGTCGAAGGCAGCCCCCTTCACGTCACAGTGACCGGAGCCAAAGTCCAGGTCAACGAGGCTCACGTCACGAAGGCGGACCTGATCGCGTCGAACGGAGTCATTCACGTCATTGACGCGGTATTGTTACCGAAGAGTGTTGTGCTCGCCGTCGCGGCCTGATACTCCCAGCGCATCGCAGCTCCTGCGATGATCACGAGGCCCCGACATCGGGGCCATTTCATTCGATGTCCAAGGTCCTCGATGGATCAACACCGAACAAAACCAAACCTGAGACGGCCGCGACGATGAATCCGCTGATGAAGGCGGCGTTCCACGCATGGTGGCCCGACAAATAGGCAACGATGGGGATGCCGATGACGCCGCCAAAATTCGCACCCGTATTGAACACACCGGTGGCCGCCATGGTGTCGGCCTGTGCGATACGCATCGTGCCCGCCCAGAAAGGCCCCTCGGTGGATTCCAAGGCGGCAAAGCTCAATGTCAGTGCCGCCACGGCCACATAAGGATTTCTGCTGTAAATCGCCACCAGCAGCAGGACGCCGGACAAGGGCATGGCGATCAGGGGGATCAACAGATAGCCCCAGCGAATGCCGAACCGATTGACGAGTTGGTCCGCAATGGCGCCGCCGAGGCCGCCGCCGACCGCAGCGCCGATGGGTGGCAGACTCGCCAGCCAGCCGCTTTCGAGGACGGTCAGGTGGCGCTCCTGGATCAGATATAAGAATGACCAATTGGACAGTAGATAAAACACATAGCCCAAGCCCATGTAGGAGAGCGTGAACAGGGCGAGATCCCGGTTCACCAGAATGCGTCGTATTCGGCGCCAGGTGATGGTTCCATCCTTGGGCGTTGCGTTGGCTCCCTCCAATTCGGCAAGTTCGCCGGCCGTTACGCCCGCGTGCTCGCGCGGTGTGTCACGGCCGTACCATAGCCACACGGCGATGAGCCCGAGCGGGACGAGGGCTGACCAGAACAACGCCCGCCGCCAACCGAGCAGTTGCATCAAGATGACGAGGATGACGGGCGCCAGAGCGGCGCCCACATGCCCGCCCAAGGTGTGGATTCCCTGCGCGAGGCCCCAGCGTTTGGCGGGCAGCCACGATTCCATGACGCCGGCACAGAGGGGGAAAAACGGCGCCTGGACCGCGCCCAATAGCAATTGAGTGCTCAACAGCACCACGAAGAGTCCCGCCCCCGTGAGCAGGGCAGGAGCAATGGGCACCGCGACCGTGGCGGCTACCGCGAGCAGTGCGGTGACCGCCAACGCCCAGCGGGCGCCGATACGCTGTCCCAAGACACCGCCCGGAAATTGAAACAGGCTGTAAGTGAGCAAGAAAGCCCATTCCAACCAGCCGATCTGCATCTGACTGAGCGACAGCGCCGGCATGATGCGCTCGCTCGCGATGGTCAAGCTGCGTTGCTGGAAATACAAAACGCACGCGAACGCGACCAGCAGCGAAAAGATGCGCCAACCGACGCGCGCGTGTCGCTGCGGGATGGCGGTTTCGGTGGCCGCTGCCGTCACGGGCCAGGGTGGCCGACCGCCCCCAGCGGCGCCAATGTCGACAGATATCCCAGGAGCGCGACGAGGGTGATGAAATAGGCCGTCACACCGCGATTCATCGGCCGTCCGTCGCTGGTGTTTTCCATGCAATGACTATAGCGGAGAATCGAGCGTGCCGCTGCTAGCCCGCGCTCGCCCTGTCGATCCTCGATGAGGGGGCGGAGCCGACCTGGTCGTGGGCGGTCTGGCCCCCAAGGCTGGTGAGCCGCCTGAACTCCGCACAATTGAGCGCAAGTTCGTCGGGCGGTCCCTGCGCAATCAACCGACCGTCCCGCATGACTAAGACCTCGTCGAAGCGGCCGAGCAAATTCAGCCGGTGAATGGAAGACACGAGGCAGGCATCGGCAAAGGTGGCAAAGAGATTGTCGTATACGCGCGATTCCGTCGTCGGATCCAGGCTTGCCGTCGGCTCATCCATGAGCACCAGCGTACTGCCGGTCGCAGCGAGAATTCCGCGCGCCAGCGCGAGACGGCTGCGCTGCCCGCCGGAGAGGTTGGCGCCCCGTTCCGCTATCACTGCCCGCAGAGCCGACGGTGTTACCTCGACGAAATCATGCGCACAGGCCGCTTGCAGCGCCGATGCGTAAGAGGCGGCGGCGTCGGCCGGCGCAGTGGGTGCGGGTGGCCCGCCTATCGGCTGATACAGATTGAGGTTCTCCTCGAGGGTACCTTCGTACACCTCAGCATCCTGCGGAATCAGCGTGGCGCCCGCGCGCAGAATCTGCGCCGCCTCAGCGGGTACGACGTGGATCAAACCGTCGTCCACCGTCAGCGCAACGCGCTCGGCCGGGTATAAACCGGCAAGCAGCCGAAGCAATGTGCTTTTTCCCGAGCCGCTCGCACCGATCAGGGCATAGCGCTTGCCCCTCTCGAGCGAGAAATACAGGCCCTCGAGGGACGGACCGTCGCCGCGGCTCGCTCGGTGTCTGAAGGTCAGATCGCGGATTGACATGCGCTGCCAGTGTCTGATCTCGGGATGGATCGTCGGCGGCGGAGCCGTTGCCGCGTCGTAGATGACATCGGCGCTGGCGTAGTCGGCATGTTGGCGCGCAAACGTCTGGAAATGAGACGCAATGGAGGCGATCACGCCGGCGGCCTGTTGTGCGTACTCCCAGACCATGTAGAGGCTGCCCAGCAAGAGCGTCGTACCGGTGCCCGCGCTGGTGCCCGTACGGGTTGCCAGCCACACGAACAAGCCGATGAGGCAGCAATTGAGGGTCCGCGTGGCCAGATCCACGGTGCACCACTTGGCCTCGTTGAGAACGATGGATTTTCGCAAAGGGACGAACACCGCGAGCAATTTGCTTTCGACGCGGGCGGCCACCAGGCGTGCCTGCCGTAAAGCGTAAACAGTCCCCGTGTTGCCCAGTGAGTCGATGAGTGCTGCGGCATAGCGGCGCTCCGCAGCGTTCTCTTCGCTCGCCAAGCGCAGCATAGCCCGGTCGAAGCCCGCGACCGAGAGGATGATCAGCGCGAATCCGCCCACCGCCGCCGTGCCGACGAGGGGCTGCACCCAGAACAGTGCCGCCAGGGGACCCACCAGGCGCACGGTGCTATTCAAATAAATGAACTGGCTCTGCGCAAAACCGGAAAGGGCCAGGGTGCTTTGCTGAACGCGATGCGCCGTCGCTCCTGAATGATGGGATTCGTGCCAGCTCAAGGGCAGAGCGAACAATTTGCCGAGCAATTTTGAGGACATGCGCTGGCGGATGGTGAGGGCGGCATTGCGCTCGAGGAACCGTGCCGGTCCATGCAGCAACCAGCTCGCGCAAGCCACCAGCAGTGCTGAAGCGAGCCAGCCGGCGGCTTCGGCAAGACCCGCCGTGCCGTGCAGCTGCAGGGCATTGAGCGCTCTGCCCGAGAGATAGGGGATGCAGAGCAGAATGACCTGCGCGCCAATCAACAGGATGACCGCCCCTGCAAAAACCCGCTGCCGGCCTCTGAGAAGTTGCCAAAGATCCCGGTATAGATGGAATACGGCGCCGCCGCGGGGTTCACTGGAATTACGCACTGGAATAAGTTTAAAGCAGCCGGCACGCCGCGCTGTGCGGCAGGTCACGCGGCCAGTAAAGGGTGGCGCGGCGGCCGGTTGCCTTTGGCACGGGGAGAGGGCATATACTCCTTCGAAAACCTATGACCTCCCCCGGGCCCAAGCGGTCGATCAAACGGAGCTTGGATGAGCAAGGCAAATCTGATTCGTCAGCAGGTATGGGACAAGCTCAAGTCGGTGGCGAAGCCGGATTCCCGCTTTCACCTGAACTTCGCCGAGGTGATCCCCGACTTCGAGGGCAGTGAGCGGGCCATCGACCACCTGGCCGCCCAGCCGATCTATCGCGATGGGGGCTATGCCTTCGTCACGCCGGATAACGGACTCGTCGAACTGCGCCGCCGGATGCTCGAGGATGGCAAGACCTTGGTGGTGTCGACCTACGGAATTTATCGAGGGTTCGTGCTGCTCGAACCTGCCCGTATCGAGCCGGCGCAGCGCTTGTTTGCGTCCTGTTTGGATGGACTCGAGCATTTCGGCCGCCCGATCACGCTCGCGGAGCTTGCGGCGCGGGGCCGCTTCGATTTGCTGGTGACCGGTGCCTCGGCCGTGTCCTTGAACGGTGTGCGTTTCGGCAAGGGTCACGGATTCTTCGATTTGGAATGGGGTATGTTCACCGACATCGGCGTCGCCGATGAGCGTACGCCGGTGGTGGCGGTGGTCCATGACGTACAGGTGGTGGACGAGTTGCTCGAGCCCAGTGAGACCGACATCCTCGTCGATGCCGTCGCAACGCCGACCCGTTACATCACGATCGAGCGCGGCAAACGGCCCCAGGGCATACGCTGGGATCTCGTGGACGGCGCGCAATTGGCGGCGACACCGCCGCTACAGGAATTGCAGCTGCTGCAACGAGGCTGAATTTTCTCGAAACCGTTTTATAATTATATAATAAACTGTTGATTTTAATATAAATAGTATCTATTTTACGCGCTGTCTGTGCCGCGGATTTCGGCTGATCCCGAGAACGACGCGTTTGTGCTCCGTGTGCTTGCGGGTTGCATTACACGCTACAATCTCCGGCTGATTTTTCGCCACAACGGCTGCGCCGTCCGGCGCATTGCCCATTAAACGTCAGAGGATACTCAAGCCAAATGCCGCAGACGATCGGGATTCCGAAGGAAGTGTTTTCGGGTGAGAAACGCGTGGCGACGGTGCCCGACGTCGTGCAAAAGTTATTGAAACTCGGCTTCACGGTGTCCGTGCAAGCCGGTGCCGGCGAGGCGGCCAGCATCGAGGATGACGCCTACCGCGCTGCCGGCGCCACCGTCGTTGCCGATGCGCAGAGCCTCTGGTCGGGCGCGGACATCGTTTTCAAAGTGCGGGCTCCCAGCCGCGATGAAGTGAACCTGATGCGCGAGGGGACCACGCTGGTCAGCTTCATCTGGCCCGCCCAGAATCCGGATCTCTTGCAGGCGCTTGCCGCCAAGAAAGCCACGGTGTTGGCGATGGACAGCGTACCGCGCATCTCGCGCGCCCAAAAGATGGACGCCCTGTCGTCGATGGCCAACATCGGCGGCTATCGCGCCGTGATCGAGGCGGCCCATGAATTCGGCCGTTTTTTCACCGGCCAGATCACGGCAGCCGGCAAGGTGCCGCCTGCCAAAGTGTTCGTCATCGGTGCCGGCGTCGCGGGTCTCGCGGCGATTGGGGCGGCCAACGGTCTCGGGGCCATCGTCCGCGCCAACGACACGCGGGCCGAAGTCGCTGACCAGATCAGATCGCTCGGCGCCGAGTTCGTGCCGGTCGAGTATGTGGAAGAGGGTAGCGGCGGCGGCGGTTACGCGAAGGTGATGAGCGAGGGTTTCCAGAAGGCGCAGCGGGAACTGTTCGCGAAACAGGCGAAAGAGGTCGACATCATCATCACGACGGCGCTGATCCCGGGCAAGCCGGCGCCGAAGCTCATCACGGCCGAGATGGTGCAGTCGATGAAATCCGGCAGCGTGATCGTCGACATGGCTTCTGAGCAAGGCGGTAACTGCGAACTCACGGAACCGGGCAAGGTGGTCGTCAAACATGGGGTCATCATCATCGGCTACACGGATCTGCCGAGCCGCCTGCCGACTCAGGCGAGCAATCTGTACTCAACCAACCTGTTCAGGCTATCCGAAGAACTGTGCAAGACGAAAGACGGTGTCATCAATGTCAATATGAGCGATGAAGTCCTGCGGGGTACGACGGTGGTCAAGGAGGGCGAGATTACCTGGCCGCCACCCGTGCCGAAGCTGTCAGCCGCTCCGGCCGGCGGTGCGGCCTCGCCGCAGGCGGCGGCTCCGAAGCCGACAGCGGCTGCGGCAGCCAAGAAGGGCCATGGGGGAGGCGGCGAACCCATGTCGGCGGGCACGACGACGGCCATTTTCGCGGTTGCGGCCGTGCTGTTCGCCCTGGTGGGTGTGTATGCGCCGGCTGCCTTTCTGGGTCATTTCACGGTGTTCGTGCTGGCCTGTTTCATCGGCTACATGGTCGTGTGGAATGTGACTCCGTCGCTGCACACGCCGCTCATGAGCGTGACCAACGCAATCAGCAGCATCATCATCATCGGTGCGCTGGTGCAGATCGCGCCGCCGGTCGTGCTGGCGCTCGACGGTGGTGAGGTGCGGCCGGATGTCGTCATCCGCTGGCTCGCCGTCGTCGGCATCGCGCTCACAGCCGTCAACATGTTCGGCGGCTTCGCGGTGACGCGCCGCATGCTGTCGATGTTCCGTAAGTAAGGGAGAATAATAAATGTCGGGGAGTCTGACTTCGGTCGCGTACATCGCGGCAACCATCCTCTTTATCTTGAGTCTCGGCGGACTGTCGAACCCTGAGACCTCCCGCCGCGGCAATCTGTACGGCATGATCGGCATGGCGATCGCGGTGCTGGCCACGATCTTGGGACCCCGTGTGAGCGCCGAGGGGATCGCGTGGATCGCCGCGGCACTCGTCGTCGGCGGCGCCTTGGGCCTGTACCTTGCCCGCGCCGTCCAGATGACGCAGATGCCCGAGCTCGTTGCCTTCATGCACAGTCTGGTGGGTCTCGTTGCGGTGGTGGTCGGTTATGCGAGCTTCATCGATCCCGCGGCCGCGGCGGGCATGAGTTCGGCCGAACTCGGCATTCATCATGTCGAGGTCTACCTGGGCGTGCTGATCGGTGCGGTGACCCTGTCGGGGTCGGTGATCGCCTTCGGCAAGTTGTCGGGCCGCGTCAGCGGCAAGCCGCTGCTGTTGCCGGCGCGACATTGGTTGAATCTTGCCCTGTTGCTTGCCGTCATCGCATTCGGTTACGTATTTTTGGGTGCCCCCACGATCGACGCCGGGATGAAACCGCTGATTGCGATGACGATTCTCGCCCTGCTGTTCGGAGTGCACATGGTCATGGCGATCGGCGGCGCCGACATGCCGGTGGTGGTTTCAATGCTGAACAGCTACTCCGGCTGGGCGGCCGCCGCCACGGGATTCATGCTGTCGAACGATCTGTTGATCGTTACCGGCGCATTGGTCGGCTCGAGCGGCGCGATTCTGTCATACATCATGTGCAAGGCCATGAACCGCAACTTCATCAGCGTCATCGCCGGCGGCTTCGGCGGCGGGACGGGTGCGCCGGCGAAGGGTGGCGCCGCGGCGCAGCCTGCGGGTGAAGTGGTCGCCGTGAGTGCCCAGGAAACGGCGGAACTCCTCAACGAGGCGGCCAGCGTCGTCATCGTGCCGGGCTACGGCATGGCGGTCGCACAGGCTCAGCACACCGTCTATGAGATCACGAAGTACTTGCGCGAGAAGGGCAAGAACGTCCGCTTCGCGATTCACCCGGTGGCGGGGCGCATGCCCGGCCATATGAATGTGCTGCTGGCCGAGGCGAAGGTGCCCTATGACATCGTCTTTGAAATGGACGAAATCAATGACGACTTCCCGAACACGGCGGTGGCGATGGTCATTGGCGCCAACGACATCGTCAATCCGAGCGCCCAGGACGATCCGTCGAGCCCGATCGCCGGTATGCCGGTGCTCGAGGTCTGGAAGGCGCAGACCACCATCGTCATGAAGCGCAGCATGGCGTCGGGTTATGCCGGGGTCGACAATCCGCTCTTCTACAAGGAGAACAACCGGATGCTGTTCGGCGATGCCAAGAAAATGCTGGACGAAGTACTCGCGGCGTTGAAGAGTTGAGGCCCGGCCCGGAGCCCGGTTCGGCGCCGCCTCCGGGCACCGATCGAAGGATGGATCCGAGCCACTCAAGCCGCGTGGGTGCGTGCCGCGCCACCGTGCAGGCGCGGCGCCAAGATCTCCCGTATCCGTGCACCCCGATCGGTGCCGACGCGGGCAAAGAATGCATCGACGGCATCGACATATCGACCCGCCAGCGCTTCTTCGATCGCCTTGGGAAGCGCTTCGCGGAAGCGCTCGAAACACGCGAGGTCAGGCGAGGAATAATTCAGCCGCAGATAATATGCACAGCCCACGTCGCCAAGGCCGTCTCCCGGTATCGCGGCGATTCCATGATTCAACAGCCCGACGGTGATCTCCTGCGCCGTCACCCCGGTGCCCGAGACGTCAACGACGGTGCAAAAACCATACGCCGGCTCGATTGGAATGCGGGTACCGGGCGTCCGCGCGATCGTCTCCCGAAGGTGCGCGTAGTTGCGCCGGATGATGTCGGTCGAGCGTGTGAGATATTCTTCGTCCCGCATCGCAGCCAGGGTTGCGATCTGGCCGGGGTAGTTGATGTGGATCTTCGTCAGTTCCATCTTGGCGAGGAAGGCGCCACGGATCAACTCCGGATGTCCCGCCATGAAGCCGACGCGCAAGGCCGGCATGCCGTAGCCCTTGGAAACGCCCGAAACAGAAATGACATGGCTCATGTCATGCTCGCTGCTGTGAAGCGATGCCATCGGGAGCTGAACGGCAGCAGGGTCAGTTTGGTGCGTGTTGTGGGTGATGTTGTTGAACACGATGATGCCGTGCTCGCGCGCCATGGCCGCGATCTCCAACAACTCCGTACGCGTTTGCACCGTGCCGAACGGATTGATGGGGTCGCACACGACGATCATCTTCGTGCGCGTGGTGATCTTTTGGGCAACCTGGTCGGGGCGTAGCCGAAAGCCGTTCGACTCCTGCAACGCGATGGGTACGACGCGCGCACCGCAGAGCTCCGCCGCCGGCACGAAGTGGAAATAGCCGGGGTCGGTCACGATCACTTCATCGCCCGGATCCAGGCAGGCCAGATAGGTATAGCCGATGCCGCCTTGCGCGCCCTCGACACCGAGCACCTCGAAGTCCGCGCCAAGGCGGCGGCCAAATTTTTTCTTGGCGACGAGGGCTTTCAGTTCCGGCATGCAGTCCGGCGGGTACACGGCGACATATTCAGGCCGGCTTGCCGCATGCGCCAACGCCGCCATAGCGGCGGCCGAAGGACCGATATGGTTCGCCATGTAACCCATGTCGAAATAGCCCTCGCCGGTGACGCCATAGACACCGCCGGGCGCAACCCGATCCCAATCGAGACCGAGAATGTCGATCGCGGTCTTGAAGGTGAAGTAGTTTCCCATGCCCTGCGGATGGTTCAGCAAATGTTGGGCGCGCTTGGAAAGCTTTTGCTGAAGAGGGGTCAGGTGCGGCATCGATGTATCCTCGATCAGGGTGGCCACGGGCGTTGGGTGAACACGGACGTTGCGCGGCGGCAAGGTATCTCAACCGAAAGAGAATCAAATGCTCGAGAGTTCATGTCAAGTAAAAAGCGAGGCTCGCGCCTCGAGGGTCTATAGCAAGCGCGGGAGTGTTGCAGTGAGATGGACTCGCTAGAAAGGTCTAGAAAGCGGTGAATCTCAGGCCGTCACTTTTCGGATTGCGCCCGCCAATGATCTGGCAGACTGCCAATAGTCATCCCAGGGCTTCGATTGCTTGAGGGATCCCGGGCCGGCGGTAAGGGTGTATCGACTCGGTTCAAGGCCAGCCTTGACGCTTTTCCATTCAATTGGCATGGAAATCGGCGCCCCGGGGCGGGCGCGCGTTGATAAGACAGCCACGGCGGTGGAGGTCCGGTCGTTGCGTAAATAATCCAAAAAAATCCTTCCCACGCGATCCTTTTTCGACATGGTATCGAGATATTTGGCCGGCGAATCCTGTGCCATCTGCGCACAGATGATGTGCGCGAAATCCTTGGCGGCCGACCACGCCACCGCATCATTTCCGCCGGTGAGCGGCGTGACCACGTGCAGCCCTTTCCCCCCGGTGGTTTTGCAAAAGGATTCGAGACCGACCTTTTTCAGGCGATCGCGCACTTCTAGAGCGGCGGCGATCACGGCCGAGAATTTCACGTCAGGGGCGGGACCCAAATCGAATACCAGGCGCCCGGCCACCTCGGGGTTTCCTTCCGCACAGTTCCAAGGGTGAAGTTCGAGCGCGCCGATTTGCGCAACGGCGGCCAGTGCCTCCACCCGATCGATTTGCACGTACGGGGCTTTATCGCCTTTGACCTTGACCAAGGTGAACAAATTGGAAATCCCCGCCATCGCATGACGCTGAAAAAATTGTTCACCGGTGACGCCCTCCGGGGCGCGCAGCAGCGAGCACGGGCGCCCCTTCAGATGGGGTAGCAGCCATTCGCCAACGGCGGCATAGTATTCGGCTAGATCGAGTTTGGTGACCTCTTTCCCGTCACCGTCACCTGGCCACAGGACTTTATCCGCATGGGATAGCGTCACCCCCATGACGGACGTCATGCCTTTGGGCGTCGGCGTGGACCGCCGCGACGGAGGCTCGGTGTCATTCCCCTTCCGGGGAGCGCGCCCTTTAACCTTGGCGACCAGTTTCAGGTCGGCGGACGGCTCAGTCTCATCGACCGGACTCGGTAATTCAGCGACTACTTCGCTCGCGGGCTTATCGTGACGTAGACCTTTAAAGGAAGCTTGGCGGATCATGCCGGTCGCCGTCCAGCCGGCGAATTCGATTTCGGCGACTAAGGTGGGATTGAGCCACCGAATGTTTTTCTCTTGGGGCGGGGCGTTTTGACCCCCAAACGGGCTGTTTTTGCGGGTGAGTTTTTGAAGTGTCGGCAAAAGCTTACCAGCCACCTGCGCGCCGTAGCCCGTCCCAATGCGACCGACGTAGACCAAGTGACCGTCGCGGTTGACCCCGGCGAGCAGCGAGCGAAGGCCACCGGCTTCCGTCGTCCAACCACCGAGCACGACTTCGTGACCCGCGCGGCATTTCGCCTTGGTCCACCCTCCCGACCGTCCGGAGGTGTAGGGCGCCTCCAAGCGCTTGGACACGATCCCTTCGAGGTGCATCTTGCACGCAGAGAGCAGGACGGTATCCGCGGTGGACTCAAAGTGCGCCACATAACGGATCGCGTCGCCGGGATTTGCTTTGTGAAGCAGCGCCTCCAGGCGCTGCTTGCGAACCGCCAACGGCAGAGGCCGTACATCGTCTGTGCGCTCGACCAGGAGGTCGAACGCGAAAAAGATCAGGTTCTCGGAGCGACTTTCGGACAGTGCCGTCTGTAGGGCGGAGAAGCTCGGCATCTGCTCGGCATCCAGTGCGCAGATCTCACCGTCCAGGATGCAATTGGGCAGTCGCTCAGCCACCTTCGCGATGGCGGCGAACTTCTCGGTCCAATCAAGGCCACTCCGAGTACGAATCGTCGCCGCACCGCCTTGGACTCGCAGCTGCGCTCGATAGCCGTCGAACTTAACCTCGTGCGCCCATCCGGTCAGCGCGGGGGGGCGCTCGACTAACTTGCAGAGCTGCGGCTCGATGAAGGTCGGCATGGCCTTCAGCACCGGAGCTTTGACCGGTTTTGCGGGTTTGGAAGACGTAGGGGGTTTCAAGACACTCTGCGTTTTATCTTTGCGGTTGCTTTGCCACACGGCATCGGCTTTCAGACTGTCAGCCGCCAGCATAAAGGGGGTGGGGGATTTCCCTTTACCGGCTTCGATTTGCGCCATCGATCTCCCCGAGGCGATTGACCGGTCGAGATCGAGGAGCGCCTGGGCTTCACCAGGTCGAGCGCTCTTGTCACGGTGCTTTATGAGAAGCCAGTTGGTGCGTTTTCCGCCAAAGCGATCGCCTTTGAGACGCACCAAGACCCAGCTTCCATTGAGTCGTCGACCGTCGAGTACAAATTTGAGATCGCCGCTTTTCAGCCCTTCCTCGGGGCTTCGGCTGCCTTCCGGCGCCCAATAGCCTCGATCCCACAACTGCACGGTTCCCCCGCCATATTCGCCTTTTGGTATCGTCCCCTCGAAATCGCCGTAGTCTAGGGGATGGTCCTCGACCTCGACCGCGAGGCGCTTATCGCCGGGATCCACGGACGGACCTTTGGTGACCGCCCATGACTTGAACACTCCGTCGAGTTCGAGCCGGAGGTCGTAGTGAAGATGGCTCGCAGCGTGTTTTTGAATGACATACCGCAGGCGACTCGAGGGAGCGACGTTGAGCCGGCCACTCGGTTCGGCAGTTTTCGTAAAATCACGTTTCTCGTGATATCGCGCCAAGGAGGCCGACGTTTTACGGATGCGGTTGCTTGCTTTCGGCATGGGATCCCAGTGGCTGGACTTGCCAGCCGCGAGAAACGCGGGTTCAATCAATCGGCGGATTGCGATTTGGCGACAAGCGACCTAACACCTCGGCATGAGGTCGCGGGATGATGTGCACGCTGATCACTTGGCCGCCCAATGATTCTGCCGCCGCGGCGGCTGCACGCATCGCTTCCCGGACTGCACCGACCTCGCCGGTGACCAGCACCGTTACTAGGCCGCCGCCGACCTGCTCGTGACTGAGCAGCTCGACGTTCGCCGCCTTCACCATGGCGTCGGCGGCGGCCAACGCAGCCACCGCGCCTATTGTTTCAATCATACCCACCGCTGTGTGACTGTCGCGTTCCATGACACCATTCCCCAGGGCAACCGCGCGCAATTAGTTCATAAGCTGCTCCGGCGAGACTCTGCGGGAGGAACCTTCTGATCGTCAACCGGGCGCCTCACGTGAACAAAGAGTGCCAAGTGTTTAAAAAGTTTCACCCTGAGCAGGTGATGTCAGCGCCAACCCACGATGAGTCCCGTGATTCCCAACCCTCGATGGGCAAGGCTTCTTACGCTGCTTAAGGGGGTCAAGGCCTCCAGTGACCGGGCGCGGCCGCGCTCACGGAATGAAAAGCTGAGCGTGACGATGAATGGAACAGCACCCCGGATCCGAAAGGCAGTCGATCGACGACAAAGACCAAACTATGCGCAGCCGAAGTCGGGCGGTTTTCTTACATAGGACGTCTCTCCAGCACCGTAAATTATCGAGAGCGGGATACGGGCGCGTCTTTTCGACGCGCTGCACAGTCTAAGGGAGAGGTAGGCAGTGGCGACCGATAAGGCAGCAGTGGCGGCTTCACAGACCGCATCACATCACGGTGCAAGCTCACTTCCCGCGGTGATCATCGATTCTTACAACGAAGAATTACGTGACAGTGAAGGGTTCATCGGCGACCGCGCAAGTGGCAGAGCGTTTCGGGCGATCCTTGCCGATGAACGAGAGCGCGTTTCCGAAGGAAATGACGATCCCATTGGCGACGTTCCGAGCGAAGACATCAGCAAGAAGAAACTGGATAAAGTTATCACCGAAGGCGACCCCGTGGCGGCGGGGGTGGTGCTGGCGACAATAGAAGAATTCTCACAAGAATTCGCCGCGGTGATCCGTCGTTTCATGCGCCTCAAGTCCTGGGCCAAAACCGAACGCATTGCGGTAGGCGGCGGACTTCGAGACAGTCGCATCGGCGAACTCGCCATAGGACGGACCGGCGTACTTCTCAAAGGCAAGGGTATCGATGTCAAGCTGCTTCCCATTCGCCATCATCCCGATGAGGCGGGACTGATCGGCGCAGCACATCTTGCGCCCCCTTGGATATTTTCGGGGTACGATGCCATTTTGGCAGTGGATATCGGTGGCTCGAACATACGCGTCGGCATCGTTCAGCTGAACACAAAGAAAGCAAGAGATTTGTCCAAGGTCAAAGTGTTGTCGTCGGAGCTTTGGCGCCACGCAGACGAGCAGCCCAATCGTGAGGACGCTGTGGAGCGACTCATCAGCATGCTTCAGGACTTGGTCAAGCGCGCCGGCAAGGACGGCATCAATTTGGCGCCGTTCATCGGTATGGGCTGCCCGGGATTGATCGGTGAAGATGGATCAATCGCCAAGGGCGGTCAAAATCTGCCGGGAGACTGGGAACACAAAAATTTTCATCTGCCCACGCTCATCACCTCGGCCATTCCGTCCATCGAAGGCCAAGATGTCATCGTCATCATGCACAACGATGCGGTGCTACAAGGCTTAAGTGAGGTGCCTTTCATGGGGGACGTTAAGCGATGGGGAGTGATGACAATGGGAACAGGATTAGGTAACGCCCGCTTTACCAATGTAAAGGCTGGGGACTAGGCTGCCCGCGGAAGTCACTCGCAATGAAGAGGAGATGCGCCTGACGACGAAGCATCCATCGAGCTCGCCTGCTGCGTTTCATCCGGCGTGCATCACCCGCCGCATCACCTTGCTGAGCACATGGTCGCCCTTGAAGTACGCGGCCAGGAATGCCCTGGCTTGCGATGCTGTGATGTGCGGCGGCAAAGGCGGAACGTTCGGATCCGTTTTCACCTCCAAGACCACCGGGCGATCGCTTGCCAGGGCCTCCTGCCACGCTGTTTTCAATGCATCCGGCGAGTCGACGAAGATGCCTTTAAGGCCCAACATCTCG
>Ga0116228_10000459_pt1 | contig 30842 bp, 18 predicted proteins | sample S1TSphfallax_2_FD_89694 | JGI IMG/M metagenome (GOLD analysis project Ga0116228, IMG submission 89694) | Host-associated microbial communities from peat moss isolated from Minnesota, USA - S1T2_Fc - Sphagnum fallax MG | ecosystem: Host-associated > Plants > Peat moss > Unclassified | place... | reverse complement strand
TGGTTAGGGAAATGCTACTTTAAACATGGAGGTGAAGGCTTTAAACCTTCACACTTGCACCTTAAGTTCATGGACTAATTGGGCTAGGTTTTTAGCTTAGTTTAATCATGAACTAGGAGGCTAGTTTAGTGAATTGATTATTAATGAATTTGATTAGCTATTAATGAATTCATTAATTTGTAACAATTGGTCCTTGTTCATTAGAAGGTTGGCCACTTTTGCCATGGTAAACTTGTTCAAGTTCACTCAAAATTTAATGAAATACAAAATGAATTGGAACACATTGGTGTAGTGATAGTTAATTTGTTAGATTTCAACTTTGAATTGCCCTTAATGAACTTCATTAATGAAAAAGCCTTACAACTTTCTCTTGTCCACCATTATAGTTGATAGTATGCAATTTCCTCCCTTAGGTCCAAAGTGACACCTAGATTCCATATAAATTGCTCCTCCCACCAACACATCATAGGATGTAGCTTGTGAGACTCTTGGGTAAAAACTATTGTGTAACCAATTACATTATTAGGATTGAGTTTAATCACAACATTATGTTTGGTTAATCTTTGAGCCCTTTTTTATGCACCCATTGACATCATTTGATTGTAGGCATGGTTCAAAATTGGCATTGGCTAATCCAAGACCTTCCATTATTGTTTCACCCAACGTTTCAAAGTTAAAGACAACATGTAGTCGAAAACCAGTTGGTTAGAAAATGCCCTTTTTCTCCTAATGAGATTGTTTAAAAGTAGACCAAAAAGTACTTAAAAGTATTTGACATTCTTTTGCAAGTAGTTTTTTTTTGGTGCATTTTAATATTGATGTGTTAAACATTTTAATGCAATTTTCCATGTCCATTGAGGTTTATTTCATTTTTAAAATCATCCACAAACATGTGTAAAAATGATATAATTTTGTGGGTACTTTTAGGGTAGTTTTTGGAGTTCAAATGAGATGGGGGAAAATTGATTTGAGATCCTAGAAGAAGGCTATAGGTGCTCATGAATTTTAAGAATCTACTTCTAGGAATTTCATATTTTATGTAAAGCTTCATTGTCACAAGTACACAAAATGAAATAGTGCAACAAATAACTTGTTATGTTGACATGTGTCCCTATTTGTTTGAAATGGACTAATCAGTCAAAGGTCTAAAGCCTATATTGTTTGTAGGTGATTTGACCATGATTACTAAGTTGAAAAATATGTGCACACAAATTCTCTATTGTGAATGAGGCACATAAAGTTAATGATACCTACACCTTGGAATGTTTTGGTCGTTACAAGACCATTTTCTTTATGCTACAAAGTTCACTATGAACTCATCAAATATGATCCAAAATTTTAGTAGTTGATTAAAATAGGAGCATATTTACATCATGGAAAGCAAGCAAGGTGATGCACTAAGGAGCAAATTGGTGTTAGGAAATAACAACTTACAAGGCAATGTTTTAATCAAATGTTGTAGTTGACATGACTAGGGAGAGGAAAAAACCTTGAGCACTTGAAGTCTTCTTTACATTGATGATTTTGTTTTGATCCATTCGACTTTGGGTGTTAATTCCCATTGATTTAAGCTTCATGCATTAAAGTTATAAGGTTTGAGATGAAAATAAGGGGGTTCTTTATATATGTATCTCAATTGCCACACATTTGTTTTTAAATGTCTAATAGGATATTACAATCTTAGGTTACCAACATTTATATTCACATTGTGTTTTGGGTTTAAGGAAATTGAAAATGAACATTAACATGTGTACCCTATATTGTTGAAAAACTAACACATTGTGTTCTTGGTTTTAATTCCTTGTACATGAAATTTGAATAGGGTTGATTTAAATTGTGCTCAAGTTTCAAAGGTTGTGAAGGATATGTTCATGGTTAATCAGTTTGAGGGGGGGCATTTGTTTCCTTTGTATGCATTTCAACTGTTGTTGCATTAATGAATTCCGATAGACACCCAAGGGAATTACTCATTGTTATTGTGCTCTAGGTTTGTGAATATGAGAAATAAACATCAATTTTGTTCAAATTGTTATGTTAACACTATTTGGTTTCTAGTATGTGCACCGAATGACAAAATTAGAGGGCTTGTTTTGCTATTAGGTCACGATAGATTACTAGACCACAAGCTAGTTTTACTATTTTGAGAACTATGTATGTCGCTTCAGGTTCAAGGATACAATTGGGGACAATGATGTTAATTGTGTGTGGAGAACAATCTTGAGCCTTCCAAGACGAGTTCATATAAAAACAAAGCAACCTCACCCTTCATCTTAAAGTTGGAAGAAAAATTAAGGCTCCACTTACAATTAGATCTAAACATAGTTTCAAACCATGGGCTAAATTTACTATTGTGAGGAACTTGCTTGGCATTAAGTGGAGGCAAAACTACTTATGATTTATGAATGCACTCGAAGTACTTCAACATATTGCACATCAGTGAGGCTTGGATAACTTTCATACCAGTACTTTGAATTCCTTCAAACGTAGAGCTTCGTGGACTTTCCTCCACAACCTTTGTATCCACATTATGACCTTGAATTCCCTCAATTACACATTTTTGGGAAAAATCTTGTAAAGTATTAAGGTTTGCAAAGTATTTTTCAACCTTTGTTGTTATTTTTTTCAATTGAGTAAGCAACATTTATTCATTTTTAATAAACAAATGAAGAGAGAAGTTCTTCTATTCATGTAAACAACATTTTTCTAAGCTTTATTTCTTGGAAATGTTTTATGCAAAAAAATGATTGGTGGATTTTCAAGGTCTCAAAAATACCAATTTTAACATGTTCATAGTTATTGCAAATGGGTAATAATAGGGCCAAGTTCAATAAGTCATCTACTATTCACACACAAAAAGTTGTGGCAACAAAATAAGCATAAGATAATGCCATCCAAAATAGATTTGGTGTCAGTTACATATAATTTTCACTTCATTTCATCCTTTGGGATTATTGAATGGGACTAGTTTTAGTTTTCCTATTAAGAAGCAAGCTAGTAAAGGAGTGATCATACCCTAGGGTTGGGGAGTGTAATAACTTTCTACATAATGCTACTTTGTCCACTGGTTAGTTTTTTTGTGGCCATTACTACTTTGGCTTGGTTGATTTAATGTCAGAATTCCACCCTAGGTTAACAAGAAATATGCTCTCCATAAAATGGTTGTTTCCTTATGGGATGTTATCATTAGGATGAACTTGAAGCTCCATAAAATGCCATAACATATGAAGTATGAAAAATTTCCAACTTGTCAAGATTTCAAATATTATTACACATAGTTATAGGTTACCTTTTCCTTTATTCATTTAAAAACCATTTCTAAATCCATGTTAAATGTTATCAAATGTTCAACAATGTTGTAGAGGATATAAGTAGCTTGTATTTGTAGAGTACCTCCTTTCTCTATATGAATATTTATTACCTTTTTGAAAAGGCATAATTTATGTCTTCCTTGATTTATTTTGACCTATTGTTCTACTTTGAAAATTATAAGTTACAAAAAAATGAGAATACCAAAGGGCTTTAAGAAAACAACAACAGTCAAAATCAGTAGGTAATGATATTGGACATGATGCAACAAAGACAAGTTATGGTAGTGGCCTCCCTAGATGGAAAGAATGTGGAACAACTATTAACAAATTTGTGGCAAACTTGGATATTATTTTACAAAAGTTTAATGATGAAAAGAAAAGAGACATTGGGTGAAGAATTATGGAACATGAAATTGTGAAGGTACTTTTGCCCAAGCACACTAGTTCTAACAAGGGGTTTGAAAAAACGTTACAAGCTTTAGAAAGCATGTGAGAGGCGTATGCTACATTAACACTTGCAAGGTAGGGTCAAAATTCCTAGTGTAAAAATTTACTACTAATAGAAATGGTGTCAAGTGCCCAAAACACAAGTCAAATTCATATTACCAATTAATGCCATTGGTGCCTCCAAGTACATGATTTGAAAAACATTGGAATGTCACGTGCATGTTGATGAAATAGGAGAAAATTTGTGGGGGGATTACCTACAAAGCGTCATTGTGACATAATAAGTGAAGGAGATCGTTAAGAGGTTTTAAAATGGTGGGAAACAAGTACAATAGTGTCATTAATATGAAAGGATGTGAAGCCCAGGCACATGAGTGCCAAGGTGTTTGAACAACACCCAACACATTACTTACAAGAGTCTTAGGTACATTTGTTAGAATTTTGTGTTGTTTGATTTTAAGCATATAAGTACAATGATTAGTTTGTAATTTTGGCTGCCATATCAATTCATGTAAGTAAGTTTATGTAATACTTGTGATTCCCAATTTCATCTTTTGAAGAAGTTTAGGACATGAATATTCTTTTGTTGTTGTGTTTGTTTTCAAATTTGCTAATTTTAAATTTTTTTGATCTTGGTGTTTTGTTTCTTTATTGTTTTCCAGTTGTGCATGATTGTAGTCTTGTTGTGGGTTAGGATCTAGTAAGGAATTAGTACTTGCATACTTCTTTTAACCTAGGTTTTACTTTGTTATTTCAATGTTTAGTGCTTCTACTTGGATGGATATATGCATGACTATGTATTTATGGCAAATCTTGGAGTTACTTGCCTACTTCACCAACTATTGGCTTGGAAAGGGTAATTTAGTAAAAGGTTTATCTTTACTTGTATGCATGTTTGTCTACTCCCATAAGTTGTGGGGTTACGTACGTACTTGGCTAAGGACTATATGTGTACTTAATTACTTTGCTAACTAAGTGTTAGGTACTTGCCATGCATGACTATATACTTGTTGTAGTTGTGAAGTTACTTGCCTACTTGAAACCAAGTTTTGTTTTAAGTTGGGTACTTTGGAGATGGATTGTTGTCTACTTGCATGAATGTTTGTCTACTTGTTATCTAGGTTGGGAATTACTATTTATTTGGCTAAGGACTATATTACTTGTTGGAGGTTGTGGATTTAGTTGCCTACTTGAGCAACTAGTACTAGTTTTAGTGGCTACTTGCCATGAATGTGGTCTACTTACTACTTTCAAATTATTTACTATTTTTGTTTATAGGGTTACTTGCCTACTTGTCCAATGTTTTATTCTATTTGTTTTAGTTGTTTAGTATAATGTTTTACTTGTAAATAGTTGATTTTACCACTAATTGTATACTTGCAGGTTCTAGGGTTTAGATGTTATTTGTATTATAAGTTGCATGAAAGTTGCACTTATTTTGGAACTTGGCATTTTGCGACTAGAATTCTACACACGGTTCATGAAAGTTCATGTAGAGTTAAGGTTGGGCTTCAAGCTTTTGAAAAACTAAAGCCCTATTATGTAAAGAGGCTTAAGGAATGCAACACATGCACATGTAAGTATCATACAAAAATGGTGGAACTACAACATGGTTTCAAAAATATGCAAATATCCTCAAAAGGAGCTGATGGTCGAACAAGTAATTGTGATTGTGATATTTGTTGCTCCAAGACTTTAAGGCATTGCATTGCTAAATAAATACAATTCTCCAAGCTCATTGATATGTGGACTTTGAATTTATGTTCAATGGAAGATTTTGTATGGCATAATCCGTGTTGTTTAAAAGTTGAATGCCTGAATTGTGGTGTAGTTATGTTCATGATATGCCTTGCTCAAACATCTTGCTTTCTATATACAATGGAAGTGTTATGAGTTAGTTATTCATGGTAAAATGTGGGCTGGAAATCCCAGCAAAATCTTATGGTTAAAGTATAAATAAACAACAAGGGAATTCCTGGATTATTTGAAACCAAAGTTGAAATTTTTTGTGATGCACAATTATGTGTCCAAATTTTAATAAGAACAATATAATGTCTATTTAAACACATTTCCATCTACATCTATTTTGTGAAGTGTGGATTTTGTAAATAACTACTAATTCCAAGACTACAATGAAATCCAAGAAATGCATTGGCATTCTTTTTAGATAACAGTTTTGGTTCACATTTGTTATCAATGGAATCCCACATACTTAGCCAATCCCACATCCACTCCAAAAAAGCTTCTGATTGAGTATCATTATTACATTTCCAATAACAATGAACATGATATGTTTTTTGTCCAACATTGTTTTGAAATGCATTAGGCATAATTGACCTCTAAAGGTATTTGCCCAAATGAACACCTTGTTTGGTCTAATGGATGCACAACCCAATTCAAATCACGTAGAACATGGTTTCATTTTTCCAAGTAATCTATTTTCTTTATGGGTTATCAAATATCATGGTTTTATTTTGTAACATTTTTTGAACCATAATTCTTGGTTTTTGGTATGTTTAGGTACCAAGCAAAAACACAAAGTGATGATTTACCCCATGGATGTCGCATGGTATGGTCCTACTTTGGATCAGGCCATGGGAAGGGTGTTCATGATGGAGCTGGAGCTATATTGAAATAGGAAATTTGCAAAGAGCATATGAACATGGAATTAAAAACTCAACTTTAGTGTGTAGCTAATGTTGTTGCTTTTTGACACGCTCCCAAGCTCCTTGATAGACTCAAATGTGAGACTAAAATGGAGATAGTGGAAAAGTAAAGAGTTGGGGCACGCTCCCTAGGGCACTTTGGAGGTAGAGGGGCGTGCTAGAGCTCCGGGATGGGACTAGGAAGAATGACAAGCACTTAATCACTCACACAAACTTGCACAAAACCAAACAACAAGTTGGTTAGAGCATAGTTCAAGGCACTTTTGATGCTAAGACTCACCACGGGCAAACTCAAACTCATAAGACTCACCACGGCCCGGACTTGGGGGAAGCCACCACCTTCCCCCTTATAGTATACTCTATACCTCTCCATGAGGCCCACATCCAAATGGCATTTTGTCAGGGGACTCCCAAATGGGAATCCCAAAATTCCTAAAGTTGGGAGTCCCGCAACTTTGGGGCCCCATAATTTTGTGTGTAGACCTTAGATTGAGATGAGGTCTCAAGTAAAGTTATAGCCCTCATCAAAAGCTTTCGAATGATATGTTGCAAGCCACCTACACACAAGGAAATCGGGTTGATTCCTGACTTTTAATGGTCGAGAGTCAAATTGCTAATTTGACGTTGGGCCTTTCCTTTGGCCATAACTTGTGTTTGAAATGTCCAAAAGGGTCATGCAAGCCCATTTTAGACATTTACATTTCAATATCTTTCCAATGATATAAATAACACTTTAATCCATTGGGTTTTGACCCCTAAAATTGCTCTCTAAAAATTCAAAAGTCCACTGGGACTCCATATTCCCAAAGTGGAAGCTCCTTTGAGAGTGTGAGGGTTCATGCCCTGACACCTTCCTTCATTCTTGGGCTTCCTCTTGGCTCGCAACTATGCAAGCCCTTGCCTTGGTCGTGAACCCAAGGCTAGGGTTGTGACACTTTCTACATTAAAAAATAATGAGAAGAACATGTTACATATCCAAATGCCCATCATGAAGTTATATATATGTTTCTTCCATTTTATCAAACCTAAGGATGTAGATTGCGGATCTTCTTGGAATTACAAAAACATTCTTAGATCTAGGTTAATGCATTCCATTTGTTTTATTTCACATACTGATGTCACATTGCTGAATTTGTCATATTAATTTCACTAGCTTCTTTTTACCTAAAATGCATGGATGACAATGCAAGCTTTTGTGAGAACAATTCCATGGGCAACCATGGATGTTACACATGCTTGAACCCCACAACATTACACAAGGGTTTTTTAATTTAACTTTTATTTTGACCTAATGTTGAAATGTTGAGCTAGTAGTGTATGTTATTTCTACTATTGTTCCAAGTTCATGAACTAGTAGCATCAACTTGGGATCAATTTATAATCTTTGCTTTTTGTTACATGGAATAAGCAAGAAGGTTCATGGTTGGTGAAGAGGACAATGCATGGTTCAAATTCAAATGATTTAGATGTTGAGAACAACATTGAAATAAAAGCAACCAAAGTTGAAATTAGAGATAACTATGCAATTGTTTTAGATGAGTTAGAAAATGCATATGCATTTTTTGTTGTTCTTTGCAATAATCCATTACATAGGTGCATGGAAACTTTCAATGATGGTTGGGGGAATATGTGGTACGAAGGTGACATGATTCTTGGGTCGAATATGGTATAATGTGAATGGAAGTGGGAGCCACCTTCTGTTCTCCACCCTTAAACCCATTCCTCACCATTTAACCTATGCATTAACAAAACCTAAATCTATTACAATCACCTTTTGCCCTATTTGTAATTGTTGCTTTCATTGCAAGGACATAATTGTGGCTTCTTATGGTTGTACATACCACACATGGTGCTTGGGTTTCCACATGAAAATGTTTCATCAATGTGGTCAACCTACTTATGGTGCAAGATTTGACTTTAAATGGGTCACAAGCATGGGTTTTATGATTACACAAAACATACTCAAAGCCCTTCCATTTAGAAGTAATTTCATGGACCCACTACTTGATCTATTTTCTGTTACTTCCATTGGAATATATTTTGATGTAATCTCTATTTTTTTTTAACCATATGAGATGTGGTTATATTATGTTATTTTGCTAATTCTAGGATATGTGGTGCAACAATAGAATTAGCAAAGTTGACTAAATTGGATGTCGATGCACTTGAAGGACACATCGGTCACCAAAAGAAAACAAAGAGGAAGGTTAGTAAGATTGTCCTTACTTCATTTAATGAAGATGAATCACTCGTGATGTAGGATTTATATTAGATAGTATTGTTTGTATAATCAGATTTCTACAACTTGTTTGGGAGAAGTGTGTAAATAAGTTTTCATGCCAGTTCCTTTTTTTTAATTTTTGCTTTTGCATGTTGGTGGCATTAAGGTGCAAAAACAGTGACAAACCTAAGGCTAGTGGCATGACAAACTTCAAAATGGATTGGTGCCTACAATTTTGTGTTTTCTAGAACAATTTTAATGGCATACTCAATTTTTCGTATGTTTCCCAAAAAAAATTTAATTGATTTTAAGTACATGTTGTGTGTTCATTTGTTCTAGGTTGTTAAAATGTCTAATATCAGGTGTTACAATTGTTGCATTGAATCATGTGATGTTGGATTTGGGATGGTGGCACCAAAAAGTACAATGTTCAGATAATAAAATCAAATTTGGCCTTTGGCTTTAGGCACTTCTCAAGTTGTAAGCAAGTCATTGTGCTTTGCATTACTCATGATTTGTTGAGGTTACTAAAGTAATTTTGAAAGTTAAATGCATTTCAACAATTACCTCAATAGCCTAGGTTTCAAAAAATATTTTAACCTAGGTACATTTCAGTACAAAAAAACTAAAGATGAAACATTTCAATGATATGCATCTATAGTTTCATCTCTAGTTTTTTTGTCACTACACATATGTAATGTATTGCATGCAAAAATATATAAACAAGTGCATTTGAATGTAAAAATTGTCATGCATTGACAAATGCAAATAATAAATAACTCCATGTTGTAAAGCTAATGGGCTTTTTGTTGAAGTTTTATTGACAAATTATCATTAGCAAAAATTAGAATCAACAAAGATAACATGTTTGGAGTACATAACCTAATATTTTGTATGATGTATGTATCATTAACTTACACATTCATAGAATTCATTGTAGTAGAAACATTTATTTTCATTGGTAAACTGAATGCATATTTTAGAAGGAGATAATCCACAAATGTTATTTACATGTGTTCAAAATATAATTAACTTGCCAAACATGACCAAAACAAACCTCTAGTGAAACAAGCTGCACTAAATATGTTGTTTCTTTATTAACAAACAAACTGGGGTTCAAGCATCTTTTGAAATATTGTAACCTATGACCAATCAAGTCAACTTAACACATGACACACCATGCTTATGTTATAAGTAAGCATTTTCAACAATGTTGAACTAATAACATTGCGTTTTAAATATACCCATTTGGGACTATAATGAAAATAGTGGTTATTTTTTACTCAACAAATATCCTATCATGAAATGATGTACTTGGTCTTCAATAAGAAACTATAGTTGTACAACTTATTTTTAGAAGTGTCATAAATGATTAATTATGCATTTGCATTATGATTTGCCTTTAGTTGAGGTACTGTTGTCCCAACTCTAGTGTCTCTAATTGCCAAGTTCCAACCATTACGTCCAACCATGTTAGTGACCTTGTTTTGGTACTATTGACAAATGCAAGGTCCATTACTTCCAAGTCTATCCACACCCCATATATGTAATATCCAACACATGCACCTATGTTTGGACTCAATCAACATGTATCCCCTTAAGGTGGTTAATCAAATGACAACGCATCAAAAGTGTTAGAAGACTTGGCATCCACATATGTATATGTTGCAAAGGTTAAAGCTAGAGAAATATCAATTCAATAAAGCAATGCAAATGAGTATCCATGTTAGGATTAATACTAATGATGTAATTCCACAAAATATATTTTCCTTAGATCCTTGAAAAGCACTAAACAATTACATAAAAGAAGGAAACACAAGTTTGCAAGTAGTTCTAATAAAAGAACCAACAAATTAAGCATTTGCTTTAGTGTTTATTTTAAGCACCTAGGCTTGCATAATACAAGATTTGTTCCTACCAAGGTTATAGCATAACAATGTAGCAATAAAAAGCCACATTCAAAACTATAATAAGAATTAAGGGTAACTTAGTTTCAAAAATTTCCACCTTCAAATTATGGAATGGACAAATCAAAATACATGTATCCATTTCAAGAACCCATTACTAGATGTTCAACTTGCCACTAAAAATTTGTTGGCAAGTACTATATGTAATATACTATGTTAACTACATAGATACTAACCTTGCAAACCACCATCCATCTAGGTACATTTTTGTTGTTTATCTTTCATAGGGGCGCTTCATGTTGAAATTGTCTTGCCATTTTGATGAGCATATTTAGCTAATGCAATAGCACCAGGATCAACACATGTCCCTTTCTTCCTCTTTTTACTAACAACATAATCATGTTTTCTTGTAGGGCTTTTAACATGTGCTCCAACCTTCTCTCTTGGCATACTTATATCAACAACATCACTAGGTTGCTTCTTTTTACTATCCTTCACAAGGATGGTTGCACTAGGTTTTTGGGTAAGTGCTCTTACCATGGATGTTGTAGGAATTGAATTGGGGAACGAGTCATGTTCTATTGCTCCTTTTAAGGCCTGAGACTCTTGTAGTCCACTTTCTAGGATAGGAGGCACTATGCTGAGTGTGTTGGGTTCACTCTCATCAACAATTTGACTATCTTGATGAAAATTAGCTACAAAAGCTTCAATTATAGGTTGTGGTTCCTTTTTCATGCCATTGGCATTAGTTTGTGCTTATTCCTTGCAACCAACCTCAACCAAAGTGTTTGGGACTTTAGCCATAATGTCATCCCATTCAACACCATCAATGAGCCTTGCTACAAAGCAAAAGAAAAGTGAATGAACATTAAACTTTGGTTGAGCTAATGATGCCATACCAATTTTATACAATCCATGTAGTTATCTTTCAGAGTTGCTATTTGATCTAATTATACATGTCCGAAGAAACTTTGTTGAATTCTACTTCTTCAAACAAGTGTTAATTTAAAAAATATTTAACAAGTACATGTGTGCAAAATATAAAGTAAAACCACAAGTGAAAAATTCCATGACCTACAAGTAAACAAGTATGCTCAAGTCATTACCTACTACTTTGATGTACTGCATATTCATTGTACATTAAAGTACTACTACTTGTTGCTACTTTGAACTACCTTGCTACTTATAGTTCAAAGTACATAGAAAAATATCTTGCAATGTGGTTAAACACTTAGACATCTTGGACAAGTACTTGCAAAGTACAAGTTCAAGTAAATAAGTATCTGAACAATTTAGCAAGTATGCATAAGTAACATTATTGCAACAAGTAAAAATTTCAAGGATTTACAAGTAAAAGTAAATAGATTCAAGTAATCTAATCTACTTTGAACTAGTGCATTACTTGATTCACAACTAGAGATGCAACTCAAAGTACAAAAAATGTCCTACAACATGGTTAACCACTTGGACCATTTGAACATGTACCTATAGTGCAAGTGGCAAGTAACAAACAATGAAAGGGTCTAATTACCTCCTTCATTATAGAATCATCTACTACATTTAGAAGTACACAAGTAAGGACATTACATCAAGTACAAAGACCCCCAAACAAGTGTTGAAACTACTTGAATCCTAATGTAGATACTACAATAGTAATTGTGAAACTCCAAGGGACTTGTCATACTTGTAAGACATTGTTCTAACCTCTCTCACAGTAAGCTTGATCACTACAATATAGTTCCAACTATTAGAGTACAAGTAATTTCTGCCATCACATTACTTGTGAACCAAGTGTTCAAAAAAACTATTAGAATCCAAAATTACACATGGTTAGATCAATAATTGTGAGACTTTAGCACTTAGCAACTTTTATTGGACCATAAACAAAATGCACTACTTGTGAATCAAGTGAAGAACTCAAGCTATGCATATTGTTACACAAAGTGCAAGTACCATCATGTAACAAATGAAGTTTCTATTATAGAGCTATGATGTATAATACATGCAAACCAAGAATTGTCCTACAAATTAAAAAAATACAAGCTTTGGATTAAGGTTTAAAGAAGTAAATTCATGCTTACAATCTATAGAAGGTAGACGGGCTTTTCCAATGCTTGTAGTGGCACTTGTTATGCATTTGTCATCCCTTTCAATCTTGGGCCTCTTGAATTGTAAGCTAATTTGGTTAACACCCTAACTGTTGAACCATTCTTCCAAAAAGTTTTCTCCACATGTTTGGCTTGCACACTTTCTTGAATCTTTACCTCCCACATGTACATTGAGGCAAAATGGATGATAAATGCACACACATGAGGTCAACACAATATTGTTGCAAGCAAAGAATAAACGACATAGGGGACAAGGACTAATAAAATAAACTCCAAATGTATTAGTAGCCATGGTGGTGGGATTTTCAATTGGAACTGGACTAACAATGACTCCTTCCCCCCTAACATAAGCTACACCTAGAACCCTAGAGTTTGAACCCACTTCTTAGTCTAACCACCTTTCAACTCAAGAACATCAAATATCTTTTGAACTTTTTGCAACCTTTCATGAGCATCTTTAAGCTCAATTTCCCTGTCCTTCACCCTTGTAGATTCCCTTCTCAACAATAATTCATGAAATTGCAAATCTCCTTCCACTTCTCTCAAACTTACAACCAATTTAATAACCAACGTTCTTGCTTAGTCCACATTTGCTGGATTTGAAAAACCTTGACACTTATTTCACACATAGCCAAGTTGTCTCTTAGTCCTTTTGCATTTTTTAAAAGACGTTCATTATTCCTCTTTATTGCCTGCAAGGATTTCTTCCTTTCAACCAAGCTTCCTTCTAATGTTTGTATAAGGGCCTACATATTTAAATTTCATTTTTTCCAAGTTTTCTTTTTTAGGAGGAAAATTTACACTCTCATTTTCAGCATACTCAAGAAACCTCCTCATTGATGCTAATTGTTATGGCAAAAAAACCTTCAATTGTTTAGAATAGTAAAAAATAACACAATCATCATTAATACCATCATCACTGTTGGGACCATGCCTTGAAGAAAAAGACCCCCAACTAGTTCCTTTGCTTATTTCGGATGGTGGCATTTTGGTCCTTCTCATTTGCTTTTAGTTATTGTCCCAAACATACAAAGCCCAATTAATAGGATTACTTTTCTTATGAACCAACCACCTTTTCAAAAATATGTTAAAATAGTCACCATTAAAGCAGGTGGATGGGCATAAATAGACTCATACAACTTCCAAATTTATGAACAATCTTCTACATTCAACAAATCAATTTTTATTTATTTTCCACCCATTAGAGGATCTTTTTCCAAAAATACTCCAAAAGTTCCTCATGTGTCACAATGTCTTAATTAATCTCACATTGAACGTCTAGTCCAAAGGCACTCAATTATAACTTCTCCCCAAACTCCTCCACAATTCATTGAGCACACCCAAGGGTTTAGTTCACCCTTTCACCAATAGAAATTGGCCAAAATGTAACCACTCTATTTGCAACTACATGCAACTATTAGTTATTTGCAACTACATTTTGAACATTTTTGCAACTATTTCTTGTGTTGGTCATATTTGTGACTATAGTGCAATTAGTTTGCAATTATTTTGGTGTTCATCTTTCGATGTGAACAACATTTAGTTTAGTTTTCATCCAAAAAGAACAATTTATGTCCCATTAGTTGCATATTTGACCAATTTAATTGTAACCTTTTGAGTATACAAAGGTGTATTTTGTGAATTCTAAGGAATATAGTTGGGTGTATTAGGATTTATAAATGTATATTTTGAATTTATATGAACAACCATATTATATGTGTATTCAAGTATTATTATTAGCATAAATGGCCTTGATATTATGGTTACACTAAATAGTGTATATTTTGAATATTTTAAACTATTATGTAAACTATTTGCTAAATATATTATGCCCATATTACAAGTTTATCCAAACCGTCTTATTATACATCTTAAAATGATTAAAAATGACATTTAATAATAATAATATTATATATTTATATTAATTACATGTGATAAAAAACTAAATTTCAATATTATCTTTGATTAAAATTTTAAATAGTAATATCTTATTACATAATGATCATAATGATGATGATGATGATGAAATTGATAGGAAAAATAATTATATAATTTCTGAAGTAATTATTAGATTAATATAATAATTACTATGAAATATTAGTATATAGTTTTAAGTTTTTATATTCCAAATTAATAATTGATAATTATTAATTATTAATTATCCAATGATTATAATCAATTACTGATATATAATTTTAATTTTCAGTTATATAATTTTATTATTTTATAATAATTACTGTATTAGTTAGAATGGAAATCGAATAGATTACTATACAAATGCAGAAATTATTTTTGAAGGAAAAATATACTTATTAAAAATATAAAATATTTATTGTAATAATTCCTAAATAGCTTTGATGAATGAACTAATAATATGAAGTAATAAAATAAAATAGTTAACCTTGGCTACCAACTAGCTACAATAATAATTCAATTAATGTTATTGTTACTATTAAATATTTACATTTATATTTATTATTTAAGTATATATATGAAAATAATAATGGGAATAATTATTTCAATTTTAGCCAATTATTAGTTAATTAAATTGGTTGATAGATTATTACAGTTAATATATATTTAAAATTGAGTATTATTACTTTTTATTTAGCAAATAAATTAAGTAATATTTCATAATAAATAATAATATAATTAATTCACAATCATAAGATATTGATGATTATTACTATAAATAATTAATTAGTTGGATAGTTTATAAAGTGAATTAATTAGTTTCTAGTTTACTTGTTGATTAATTATTTAGAAATTTTATTAATTTATTTTTCTATATTATATTCATTAAATATTAGTAATTTTATTAGTTAATTAGTTAATAAATTAATTAATTAGTTAGTTGTCACTTTTCTATTTAATTATATGCTTTTGAATATGACAATGAAAGCCAAAACATATGGGATAAATTTTATAATTACAAGTAGTTTGTAATTAAAATTGTTTAGTCACAAATGACTTGCAACTAAAAATTTTATCCCATTTGTTTTGGCTTTCATTTTCATCTTGAAAAGTATATAAACAAGGTGTTTTGTCTTACATTTTCATATTTAAAAAGATGGGCATATGGGATGAGTCAAAAAAAATAACTTAACCCAAAATAAATATAAATATTCATGTACCTACACTTAAATAACTACTTCCCTAACTTACCTATCTATTTTTCTACCTCACCTAAATAGGTATTTGGCCTAGGTAGGTAAATAGGTCCTATTTAGATAGGTGTTTATCCTAGATGGGTAGGTAGGTCCATAATTCAACCTACATACTTAAATATTGATTTAATTTTAATTTGGAAATTTTCAATTAATATGCCACATGGCAAAATTTTATTGCGCCATGTGTCACAATCTAAACCATACAAACATAAAAATTAAACATCTTAAATTACTTCAAAAGAATTTAAAAAGAATTTAATTACTAAGAGTTGGGACACATGGCAACACATAACTTGTTCCCATTGTTCACCAAAAAAGTTGCATCTTAGTTGCAAGCGACAATACATATATGACAAGTTAGAGGATGAAAATGTATTTCATTGACTTTTTATTTCATCCAAAATTCGTTGTCATTTGTGACTAATGTCAATGTGACTATTAAGATTTTAGTTGCAAATGTTGCTTACAACTAAAAATTAGTCACATGGACCAATTGCAAAATGGCCATTTTCTATTAATGTTTCCAATTTTTTTTGTTTTTTTTTGGGATATTGTTTTTTTGTTTTGATAACTTTCAACAATGGAGCTTGATGAATAGTTCGAAGCGCCATAGTTAACCCAAGTTCAACAACATTTACAACCTTAACAACAAACTTTTCTAACTATGATTTTGTTTTCAAAAACAAAACAAACTAAACCCTAGATTTGTGTTGTTGACAACCAACAAGGAATTGTAAACCCAAGCCCATTGAAGTATGAAAACCTACCTTGGTTCATCAAAGTATAGCCTATTAAAACTCTTGCCATTGCTTGATTCATCACAAAATCCCAGCATTGTTGAAGATGGTGCATTAAAATTTTGCTTTAAGGTAATTGATATCTCCAAATTTTCTATTACAAGGCAAGCTATCAACTATTGTGTTGTGGGGAGAGATGAAAAACTTGCAGAGGTGGGAACAAAGTTGTGTTCAATTTAGGGTTCACTTAGGTTACCAAGTTACAATGTTGTGACTACATATGGTTTATGTAGGCTACTAATAGCCTATTTTTTATTCTCATATTTATTACTCCCCATTTAAAATTTCTTGTCCAAAATAAAGATTCAAACCTACTTTATCTACTTTTTAAAAATCCAACCAAGGTAAATTTTTTGTCTAGAATAAACATTCAAACCTACTTTATGTACTTTTTAAGAATCCAACCAAGGTAAATTTCTTGTCCAAAATAAACATTCAAACCTACTTTATCTACTATTTAAAAATCCAACCAAGGTAAACATGTCCAAAATACCTTGCTTTCACCCATGTGTCTTTCATTATACTTTTGCCTTAATGAAATGTTAAATAAATTTCATTTGACCCAATTCATTCATTACAAATTGAATCCTTGTTTTTATTTTTTATGAATTTATTTTAAATAAGTTATTTTGAATTACCTTGCATTTTATTACTTTGAGTCAATATTTTAAAAATTAAAAATAATATGGAGTTTACTATTACTATGATAAAATCATCTATTCATATCTATTTGAACAACTAGGGTTTCCACATATTTCTTCATGAAAAAAAAAAAAAAATTGTTTTGTAAAATATTAATCTTTTCTAACCCAAAATGTAATCCAAAAAAGGGTTTATTGATGCAAAGTAGCTAGTTCATCTTCCAATTTGAATTTGTGAAATTCGAATTGTGCATGTGTGGTGTTGTTTTTGCTTCCAAACTAGAGGTTATGGAAAGGAAGTTGAAGTGGTGCACATGACCATTTACATTACAAATGCATCCAATGCCACAAACTTGTGTGCACCAAAGGGTATTTGTTTTTAGGTCTCTCCTACTAAAAGAATGGTGAAAAAACTGGTGCAAATAGGGATTAGTGTATAGTGGTCATTTGCCACTTTGTAACAAAATGAGGTGACAATTGGAAGTTATTCTTGTAAAGCATTAGGAGTTTGAATGAAGCATGAAATAGAGACACATTTTTTTGGATTGATTGCATATTCCAAGTACCAAATCTCTATTCAAATAGATGATAGGAAAGGTGAATTGTTTGTTTAAGGTCAACTATTTGAAACATTAATGCATAAAGACAAACATTTGTTAAAAAACTAGAATACAATTGAAGCATGTGAACATAATAAAAGAACCCACTCTAGGGATAATCAACATTTAATTTAACATGTTTTAAAGATTTTTTTGAAAAAATCAGAATTTGGTTATAAAAATCAAACCCAATTTTGATTTGATTCTTATTAATTTTGAAACTAGAATGCATCCAATATCAACCTACCAAACCATTAACTATTACCCACCCAACATTCTAATTTATATAAGTTGTACCTTCTTGTACCAAGTTAAACTCAATTAGGCATTTATAGTTCTTACTTTATCTTGAATTAGGTTAATTAATAAAGTACAACAATTTTCTTTTAAAATGTTTCAAAATTAATTTTAGAAAAAATGACAACATAGTGGGTAACTTTTAAGTTGTGGAACTTCCTTCAATAGTTTACATAATAACTTCACCTTTTGAAAGTTTCTCCTCTAGGCTATTTATGAAATATGTTTTCTTAAACCAAGTCAGGGACCAAAAAATACAAAGGAAAAAAATTTGTGCTTTATGGTGAGTGGAATCAACATATGGGACTTGGAATTTTAAGGTGCATATGTATTGAAACTTTGTCATCAATGTTATGAAGGTTTGAAGCTCTAACTTTGTCAACTATGATTTTTGGTCATCCTTTTATTTTGTTTAAAAGTTAGAGTTGTGCTTCATGGCCACTAATATAAAACCTTCCTTTTTTAAACAAAATCTTTTCAATTGTGCACACCATTTGTAACTATATTACAACTGATTTTTTTTAGAATTTTAAATAAAATTATGGCAATTATTAATTAAGTTGATTCATCTATTATATTGGTATAAAGTTGAAAGCATTTTTCAACTAGGTGGTCATTTGTCAAATATTCTCGGAATTAACAGTGTTTTCAAGTTCAATGCTTAATTATGTTCATAAATAGTGTGAACCATGTTTAAACTAAAGGGCCATTTTCATAATGTTCTCGACATTTAAAGTTCTTTAGTTAGCACACAATCAAGACATTGACTGGTGTTCAACTATTTTGATGACACCATCAACACACATATATGGACGATAAAATATCTTAGAAGATGCATGAAATGTAATCTTGTTTCCAATTTTGTTGTCACTATCTTTCTTAACTAAACAAAACAACTAGTAAGCAATTTCATTTTTATACATAACATTTTAATATTTATTTAAAATTGTGATAACATTAAATTATATGTAATATTTTTTTTATAAATGAATTTTTTTTTGTGCATATAAATATAAAAATTTAAATTTCAAAATTAAATTTAAGGAAATTCTGAAATATAAAATTTTAATAATTTATGTTCAATATATGTAATTTATTATTTCTATGTAATCAAATTTAAGTTTACAATAAATCAAGTAATGATACATAATTAATATTTTTTGGAATTAAATTTTTTTTTTGGTTATTATTCTAGTATTTTTTTAATATTAATTTTATTAACAAGATTTATTTATTATGAACTTATAATAACGATCAAAATAGTTGGTAAGGATATTTAATGAATTATTATATAATTTCAGAAATTTATTATTATTTAAACACTAAAATATTTATTAAAAACTATTTATTAAATATTTTAATTTAATATTTAGTATATTATTTCATAATAATTATAACAAACTGGGGCAACAATACAAATAATAGTAGTTAAATAACTAACCTAGTGTAGCTACTAACTATAATGTTATTATTAATGTTGTTGTTGTAATTTTAACTAATTATTAATTATGATTACATTATAATAATTATAATATCATTACAAATATTGGTGAGTTTTTATATTTTAGTTAATTAATAAATGTTCTATGAAATGATAATAATAAGTTATAACGAATTAGTAATTTTAAGAATATTGAATAATTATTAGTAATTAATTATTTAACAGATAATTATAATTAATTGCTCAAAAGTAAATAAATTAAATAATTATCATACTATCTAATAAATGATTTTTTTTCAATTATATAACCATGTAATCTTTAAAAATTTATGAATAATTATTACAAATAATTAATGTAATTAATTAGACCTAGGTGAGGTAGACTATTAATTTAAGTCTAAGCCTAAGCTTAGACTAGTTGTAATTTGGTTGTAATTATATTACAACTATTTGAGTTACAATTAGGTTGCAAATGGGTTACAATTAACTTACAACCAAAAAATTTATCCTATAATATTTGGCTTCCATTCTAAGAATCTTGACTATGTAAAGGAATGCACTAGGATTAATTGAGAAACATAATAATCATGAAAATGCAATAGCCATTTGGGATGAACTAATACAAAATACTCAACTTTAAAAGTTAAACCAAAAATAAATAAAAATCATTTGTTAAGTGCCATGCGGCTTAGGATTAGCCCTAGTTTAAACCTAAAATAAATGGCCTATGTTTAAGCTTAGCCTAAGTTTTTAGGCCTAGACCTAACCTATGTTTAGGCTAGGTGGCCAATGTCAAGCATCACATGGTTTAACCTATGGATGTGTATTTGCCATGTGTCATTTAACTATTCATTGACCCCAAACTTTGTGAGCGTACGATGTGTCATTTAATTATGCATTGTACCCAAAATTTGTGAATGTGGCATGTGTCAAGGTTGTGAGTGTGCCACGTGTCACCAAATCATTAATCAAATGTTCAATTTACATAGTTGCAACCTAGTTGAAATTGTAATTGGATTTTTGGTTATCATGTCTAATCAATAGATGAGGTTCATCCACTAGTCGAAAGCAATTGAAATGGTATGTAAGGGCTATTGTTGTGGTGTTGACATGTGACTAACATTTTCAACTATAATGTCAATTTTTGACTTGTACTTGCTGACTCTTTTGGTGTGTAGTTGAAAAAACCATTTCCTAGTTACAAAAATTACATTGCAACTACATTTCTTAAATTACATTCCTTTCAATTATATTTTTTGGTTGAAATGTAGTTGGAGACATAGTTGCAAAAGGGGGGCTTTTCTACTAGTGGGGAATATTTCTTGTAGAGACATAATGTTTTGAGATCCATATTTAAGATGTTGACCAATGTGCACTATTCACATGGCTTGTTTATACTTTGAAATAATTGTAGTTTATTAGGGTTTAAAATAACCTATTTGAAAAATTAAGCAATTTTCAAACATATGTTTCAATAATTAGGCACCATAATCTATATGTAATTAGTAAGCATTTTTCTTTGATTTAATTTTGGCCTATTGTGTAGTAGGTGCAACAATTAGCCTTGGGAGACATACGGTATTACTATAGATATATATAATGAGTATCAATAAGGGCATGAATATGAATGTCATGCAAATAACATTTCTATTTAGTGCTTACCCAACCAATATCTACTAGATAGGTACCATCAAGATTTTTATTGATAGATACCCACTACCTTACCATAGACATGTCCTTTTTAAACTACCTTTAAACATAAGATTGTAGGTAGCAAACAACCTGAGGCAAAACATGACTTTCTTCTTGAATGATGTAATTGTTTTTTCAATGTAGTAGAAAGGCAAATGTAACACACCCATCGCTAGTAGGAAATATGAACCAAAACAATTGCTACTTGAGTCACTTATGCTCTATATCAATATGTTTGCACTAACCAATTAATTTGAGGGGGCCAACATCTCCCCCTAGAAAAGGAAATGCCCCTAAATTTGTGAATAGAAACTTTTTACATGCAAGAGATTCAAGAATAGAGGGTATAACCCATTGGAAAACAACTTAATTCAAACAAAAAATAGTAAAACCAAATTGTGCTTTACAAAAATATAAATGCATGTGTTGTTTTTTCTAGTGTATTCAAAGGATGCATTACAAAGTGTAAAACTTGTGGAGGTAGGTGTTTCATTTTTCAACAAGCCCATTTGCCATCTATTTTTTCTTAGAATACTTGGTGGATATTTGGCAAACTTAATGGGGGGAAATATCCACCAAGTATTCTAAGAATCCTTAGGACTAAGGCTTTATGGGGGGAAAAAAACTTAATGAAATTTTTTATGTCACATAAAGCCTTAATCCTAAGGATTCACTTTACACATAGTGCCTTCAAAACATGTAAACAAGGAGTTGTCAAACTATATTTGATTACAATGTTGGAATATTAATGGTTGTTTAGTTTTTGGATAAATTGTTGTGGTTTATTTCAATAGCATAAGATTTTATGGCTAAGCAATGCTAAACATTTGTTGGTAAAAACATGTGTTACACCTAATGCCCTACAATTTATATTTACATGTGCACATAATGCAATTTAGTTCCTTTCAAAGTTGAAATCCTATGTCTTGATTGTTACCATAAATTGGTTTAAGCCCTTCAATGCTTATAGAAGTGTTTGTGGTTGCTCATGTTACCCCACCTTTTAATATTGTTTTCAATACATAGCTTTTGATCTTTTCTTCTACAAATTTATTTTTTGTCCTTTGCTAACTTTAGTACCTTTTACATGGAAGATTTTGAAATCTCACATGTTATGCATTGGGTATGTAGATAAGTTCATAGGAAATGAATTCATGCTTCGGAAGTTCAAAAAGGAAACTATGTTGAAAGCTAGAGAGTTGTGGGGACTAATAGATGGAAAAAATGTGAAGCTAGGAAAAAGTGAAACAATTGCCATATTTGCTTATATGCAAAGAGAAAGTCATGCTTTCAATCTAATTGTGCAAAGTCTATGATAGCCAATTGCTTGCAATAAAAAGAAAGATTACTATGAAGGGAATCTAGGAGGCATTCCAAAAGCAATATGTGTATAAGGGCTTAACCAATAGGCTCTTCCTCACGAAGAAGTTCTTCACTTTCCAAATGAACCCAAATGACACCATGGAAGAACATTTGAACAAGTTGGGAGCAATAGTAGAGAGTTGGACGCCATAGGAGTGCCAATTCTTGCGAAGGTGAAGGTTATATTCATGAATCTATTTGAAAGTTGTCAATTTTTTGTCACTTTTCCAAAGTTGATAAAGTCCATCAATCTTGCAAAAGTAAATTGGGAGGTCATAGCAATGAAATTGCTAAATGAAGATGAAAAGAATTAACTGGGTATTTTTAGTTTGAGACTATTCTAGTGTTACTTCAAAAGAACTTTGAATCCAAAAGTGGTAGGGACAAAACAAAGGATGTTTGTAATTACTATAAAGAGGTTGGTGATTGGGCAAGAGAAAATAAGAAAATAAAAGTTGATTTGAAAAAGAAAAGTGAGCAAAATAATAATTTTGAAACTAGTGATGTGGTTATTGGTGAAGCTTTCATGTATGCACCTTGTTTGTTGCCCTAGGGTTTGGAACATGGTACATAGATTTGTCACTCAAATGCATTTGTTATGAACTCAATTAGTTTAGATATTATGAGAATAGGTCACCTATCAAGATTTACATGGGAGATAATTCCATTCAAGATGTTATTGGAAAGGGCAACATAAGGTTACAAATCCTAGTGGGGGACAAATAACCAATTGAAAATATGTTCACAAATGTTCTGCATATCCCTGGGTTAGTAAATTTTTTTTTTAATGACCAAAGTAACTTTATTAGGTCATGTCATTGAGTTTAAAGAGAAAAAGTGCATCATTAAAAACAACTAGAAAAAAGTTGTTGGGCTAGGCATGAAACAAAATTATTTTTATGAATTATAATGTAACATTAAGTTGGGGGCAATAGAGACTACTCAAGTTGCTATTTTTGAAAGGGTAGAAAACATAAATTTGTGGCACAAACATTTGGGTTGGCATCTAGGTGTAGAGAATATGAAATTTTTGTTAAAAAAAAATCTTGTAAAAACATTTTATCCAATTGTGTCTAACTCTAAATAGGACATAAAAAAATAATAACCAACCCAAATAGTAGCCTCTTTTGATTGATTTCAATGATTCTTTAGAGTTGGTACATAGAGTGTGGCTATTGGCCATTTCTAAGGTTTTTTGTTTATTAGATAGTTTGTTACTGTTTTAAACCCACTTTAGTGGCTTGGAGGGTGGAAATACATTATAGACATTAGAAAATGTTGTCACAATTTATTTTCAAAATTGGACAACTTTCAACATCCACCAAGCTAATATTAAAAGAGGGTTTCATAAATTATACTCAAAATAAAGTAATTCAATTGCCAAATAATGCAATTATCAAAGGAAATCATATCTTTTGGTTAATATGAAATGATGAAAAATATATTTGTGAGAAAATAAAACCTATAAAAATATACTGCAAAGTGAAAATATACTTTAAAATGATTCAAATAATTACAAAACTTGATGATGTATTTAGTTATACATTGAATACAAATTGATTGTACCATTTCAATTACAATTGAAAAGTTTAATTCGTGTGATTTCACAAAAAAATCTGTACAAGTTTTTCATTCAAAGAAACATAAGTCCATTGAAAAAAAATGTTTTGATGAAAAATTACTTTCATTTGAAAAATAACAAGAATTTTGTTGGAGACCTTTGTATTAAAATTGATTTTATGTGTTTATCAACATGCTAGATGAAATCAAAGAAAAATTGCCTTCAAAATAATACAAAACATACCAGAAAAAAAAACACATTTTATTGCCTAACAAAGTCCCCTAGTATTGTGCTTTCAACTTGCAACCACTTTTTCCCATAAAAAGCCAAATTTCTAGTGAGCTTGAAATCCTCAAATTTTTGAACCTCTTCCACAACAAGTCCCACCCCTTCCTTTATTTTTTGTCCCAAACAATTGTTTTGATCACCTAAATATTTATTGGACATTACTTTTAGGACAATCAAGCAAATTCACCACAATCCAAACCACACAACCAACACACTTCAAATTTCAAAATTACACAATGCTTACAACTTATATCACCAAACTTTATACATCATGCTCAAGCACATAAATTTTTCACCTAATCACAAACATTGAAGATGTTAAGTCCATCAATGCTATTAACTTCCTCTATTTGATGCTTATCCTATGTTATTTCCTTTTTTTTCTATCTTTTCCAAAAATTAAAATCCCTAAAGGCCTTTTTTTTGGCATTCTTCCCCTTTCCTATCTCCAGTGTTCACCCTTGTACACTTTTTTACTATTTATCTAACCTTATTTACAATTCTTCAAAAGGCATCACCTCCAAGTTCATCACACATGGTAATTCACTCCTTATGTTTGATCAAATGTTCCCTACCATCTAGTGCATGAAGGACATAACAATATCAACATTGACAAGGAACTAGAACTCACCTTCTATGAAGGTTGTGTGCAAGGCAAGCAACACAAGGAAACTTTATCAAATGAAACAACATCTTGCACATACAAGAAACTTGGATTAAACCATTCCAATGTTTGGGGAATAGTCAAGACATCATTTTTCAATGGAGCAAAATATTTCATAACGTTCATGGATAATGTTTTTGACAAGTCATTTGTTTACACTTTAAGGAACAAAACAAAATGCTTTTAGAAGTTCAAAGAGTTTACGGCTTTTATAGAAAACCAAATAGGAGAAAAAATCAAGGTCTTTAGGAGTGATGATGGAGGGGAGTTCAAGTCCAACGATTTTCAAAGTTTTTGAAATCCCATGGAATTCAACACCAAATGTCTGCACTATACACATTACAACAAAATGGGGTGGCAAAACGATTGAATTGCACAATTGTAGAATCAATAACTTACATATTCCACCACTAAAAATAGGGCTTGAAATATTGCGTGGAAGTAATGACCATTGTTGCAAACTTCAAAGCAAGATCTTTGCACAAAGTAATTGAAAGAATAACACCTAAAGAGCTCTAGAGTGGGAAAAGGCTAGTAGTAAAATGCCTGAAGGTGTAAACGACTATGATGCTTATGTCCATAACCCTAATTAAACAAAAACTAAACTAAATTCCAAAAACACTAGATGTGTTTTAATGGGATATGATCAAAACTCAAAAACATACAAACTAATGGACAAGGAGACTTCAAGACTAATCATTAGCCCATATATCATATTCAATGAGGGAACTGAAGACACAACTTTTAGTGGCATCATCTTACATGTGAGGATTCAATTAAACCAAGAGCACAACAAACCATTACCCTTGAAGATGGGTTTGAAAGTGATGAAGAACCTATTCATGAAGGAACAATTTGTGATAACATCTCACCTTTAGAAACATCTTGCAAATTAGAGAGCTCACCAAAATTGTTTGTGGATCTCCCAATTTTTGCAATGCTAAAAAGACCTATTATTGTTAGCATCACAATAAGAATTTTTTTTATGATAGTAGGGGCCCCCTTTTAGTTCACGAATTTTGTAGCTTATGTTGTAGCTATTGAAAAACCATTAACATGGCAATAAACTCTCAAGAGAAAAAACATGGATAAGTGGGTCGAAGCTACAGATGAAAAATATCACATGCTCATAAAAAATGAAATGTAGGAATTTACGGTGTTACTTGAAGGAAGGATTCCTATCAAGAACAAATGGGTGTATTAGATCAAAAGAAAAGAAAATGGAGAGATTGATAAATACCATGTGAGGTTAGTCACCAAAAGATTTTTACAAACAAAAGCTATCAACTTTCATGAAACCTTTGCTCTTATTGCAAATTTTCCTTCTATTAGAACAATGTTAGCACTAATAGTTGCATTCAATTTCAAAATACATCAAATGGATGTTAAGAGCACATTTCTAAACAAAAAAACTAAAGGAAGAGGCTAGGTGTATATGGTGCAATTAAAGGGCCTTATCAAGATTATAAACGTAGGGGATTTGTTTGCAAATTAAAGAAAATTATTTATAGCTTGAAGCAAGTTCAAAAAGTTTGGCATGAACAAATAAATAGTTCTCTTCTAAACTTTAGTTTCCAAAAATCCCAAGCATACCACAACATCTACAGAACGTTAAATTAACAAGATTTTTCTTATATCTTATTATTTTATACATGGATGACCTTCTCATTTCAACAAAGACATGATAGCCATAGAAAGAGTGAAAAAATTCGTATGGTAGGTATTTGAGATGAATTTAGGAGAATTCACATTTTTCCTTGGAATCCAAGTAATGGTCAAAAATCACAAGAGACCAAAAGAAAATAACTAATAGTCTCAACCAATTTGAATCCATAAGAAAGATCCTAAATCCTTGGAGAATTGCAAGTTTATAGCAACACCTCTAGAAACCAATAGTAAACTTTGTAAGTTGCCCACAACAAGGACATATAAGGAAATTGAAGCAATGAAGGAGGTGCCATATAGAAAACTTGTCAATAGCCTAATGTATGTCATGGTTGCCATTGGGCCAGACCTTTCCAATGCAATTAATGTAGTTAATCAATTCATGCAAGATCCCTCATCAAAATATTAGGTGGTCGTTGAGAGGATTTTCAAGTGGGCAATCATATCCTTGGGTGGTACCACTAGGAACATCACACCTTCATTTTCCTAGACCATCAAACTTTGAAAAATCATAGGAAACATTTTAATGAACATTTTCATAATTTTTTTTTGAATACATTTATTAGGTTCCATAGATTTTGAAATCTCAATAATATCAAGAATATTGTGTATTTTGATGTTCCTAGTCTTTGCATTTAAAAAATGTTTCAGGAACACAATGCCTATATTTTTCCTTGAACTTTTTAGTTAGAAGCACAAATTTGGAACATGATTTATGAAATTTTTTTCAAAATTAATTTGGAATTTATTTTATTTTTAAGTTTTTATTTGATCATTGATTGATGAAATATGATTTACTTATGAATTTTCAAAGTTGAAGTTATCGATTTTTTAAGGGGCCATTTTAATTAGGAATATAAATTTTAATTTTTTTGAATTTTTAAAACTCCCAAATAGATTTCAAACCATATATTAGAACATGAAAAAATAATAAATTATAATTGTGAAAACATTTAACGAAAAAGGCCCAAAAAAATGATTTGACTATTTTTGGTTCATTAACCATTCCTTAGGTGGTTCCTAGTGGTACCACCCAAGGATGCATTCACCCAAGTACATACAAGAAACACAAAGTTTGTGGTTGTAATATTCAAGAGGTGCCAATTATGTGATTTTGATAGGCTTCTTAGGTTCAAATTGGGACAAAGATTTAGACTCTCGAAAATCCATGGTAGGGTTCGCCTTTTTATTAACAAATGGTGTTACAAATTGGGCTAACAAAAAATAACCAACAATTGTGTTCTTTTCAACTAGGGTAACTAGGGAGGCATATGGTTGAGGAGTTTGTTGCATGAGTTCAGCTTCCTTCATAACAAGGCCAAAAAAATTTGGATTGATAGCTAAGGAAGCCTTGCACTCATTAAGAACCCCGTGCACCACAAGAAAACAAAACGCATCGACATTCAACACCATTATGTCAAAGAGATGGTGAATGCCAACAAAGTTTCCTTTCAATATTGTTCCATGTTTAACATGCGGGTCAATGTCTTAACAAAATTTGTCCTTGCACTAAAACATTCAAAATGCATGCAAATCATAGGACTCATAAAGCTTGACCAAGTGGAAGTGTAAGTAATGAATGGTGAAGTTATGTTCGATTGCAATGTTGTTGGAATATTAGTGGTTGTTTAAATTTTGAAAAGATTGTCGTGGTTTATTTCGATAGCATATCTTGATGGCCAAGTGGCATTAAACACTTGTGAGCAACATGTGTTACTACTCAATGACTTGCATTTTATATTTACATGTGTGCAAAATGCAGTTAAATATTTTTTAGAACTAAAATCTTAATGTGGATGCAAGCTACAATGGCTCACTTTTATGACAAAACAATTTTTTCCATGGGTACCCTTTATTCAAATGCATGTGGTGATTAATATATCTTTAAATCTATTACTTGAGATTTGGATCTAAACTTATAAGTTCATTATGAAAAGAATTGATAAAAAATTCATTTGTTAGTAGTAATGGACTTTTGAAGTTGAAAAATGTGAACTAGTTGCTTGATTAAAACATCATGAAATGGAAAAATTTATATTGATTCACATTCCAAATTTGTTATTGGGACTCAATATATAATGTAATACAAGATGATAAATTCATACAAAGAATCTTCTCTTTCAAAACTTTAATCATTTAAAAGTTAAGGACTTTTGAATGGTCAAAATTTGACCATGTTTTTATAAATTTAAATGAGTTGTAATTTATTTTATTTTTTCAATTTCTTTGTTCTAAAAGCATATATTTTGAAAACTTTAGATGGGGCATTATTCACATGAACTTTGTAGGTTTTCCATTTAAGACTTCTAATTAAAAAATTATATCAGCTATAGTAAATACAAGTTTTCACATAGATTTGGAAAAAATTGTAAGCTATTAAACATGTATTATTCAAACATTTAAATATTAACATTTTTTAAACAACCATGTTCATTTGAACCATTTAAGAAAATCTTGTATGAACTTATAATGAATGTAATTTTTACCAATATTGTGCCACCATAACTTACATCTATGCCTTATGTCTTGATTGTTAGCATAGATTAGCTTAGGCCCCTCAATCCTTACACAAGCACTTGCTCATGTTACCCACCTTTTAACATTGTTTTCAATACATAACTTCTGATCTTTTCTTCTGCGAATCTATTTTCTCTCTTCTCCCAACTTTAGTACCTTTTAGATGGAGGACTCTGAGATCTCAGAAAACAGGGGTCTTGTAACGAAGCATAATACCCCCAATGGCCAGAGCTCACAATGAGGCTAAATTCCCCACACCACAATTGCCCTAAATAACAGAGGCAAAACAGCAATAATTATAGGTTTTGGCTTTTGAGAAATGGCTTTAATATTACATATACCTAATAGAGGAATGTGCATATTGGCATAAACTTAGCAAGAACTGAAGTCTGTACAATTGAAAGTTTGCAGTTCCCACTTTGCAATTACAGTTCCAAAAAAATTAGTTGCACTTGAAGGGTGTTTCAAAAGGCTTGAGATGAAGACTACTTTCAGTACAGTTAAAATACGAAGCATAAGTTCCAGTACTTAACACTAAGAAATATATAAGTTCAAGAGTAGGTTAATCACTGATTAGGATGTCATATCTGTTGGGTTAATTAGGCTGCATCATGCTTTCATAAACCTCATAATACTCTCTCCAGCCATCAGGCTTGGCCTCCTCGTCCACTGGCAATGGTACCTCCAAAACTCTAAACAAGGAAACTGAAAGTGCGAACTCCACATTGTCAGTGAGCTCAAACACACACACATCCCCTTCTTCCAGATAGTGGCTCCTTGCAAAACCCATGAAGCTCAACCTTGACTTCTTGGGTGGCATCTCCAGCCACAAATGTGCTTCCCGGGGCTTGTCAGAAATTGCATCCAAAAGAGTGATTGAAAGCCTTCTCTCATGCAGATCCTGTAGCATCTCCGGATCTGCTACAAACTCCAGAGGCAGATCCTGCACTGGCATGCATGCATGAAGCAAAACCACCATGATCAGAGACCCAGAAATTTAGGGATTCAATTCCCATACAAATTTTGCCAATTTTTTTGCTGAGCTGCAGATGACCCTAAACCCTAATCTTAGCTGCAGCTGCCAGATCCTGAATTCTTTGTCCAAATTTTGCTGCCAAGGGTGGGTGGGTTTAGAGTATAGGGCTGTGTACTAGAATTTGCTGTGACAGAAATGATTTCGAGTGCAGATCTATATATGAACTTTGATTATGATATTATTGGAGCAGAAGAATCTCTTACGAGTTCAAAAGACTTATAAGCTTGTGAGGCTTTGAGAACGACAAGATAGTAGGGGTTCTTGCAGTCGTCAGCGAATTCTGTAGCTGCCTTCAAGGCTTTGTCTCTCTCCACTTCAGTCACAGGACCTCTTTTAGAAACAAGCACACATGAGTAGCTGCACTTCCTGTTAGTAGCAGCTGCACTACTAGAGCTGCCACCCACAGGATTCATGATCTCTTTCTTGGTCACTCCATCATCCGCTGCAATCACGAC
>Ga0116228_10000458_pt1 | contig 30980 bp, 28 predicted proteins | sample S1TSphfallax_2_FD_89694 | JGI IMG/M metagenome (GOLD analysis project Ga0116228, IMG submission 89694) | Host-associated microbial communities from peat moss isolated from Minnesota, USA - S1T2_Fc - Sphagnum fallax MG | ecosystem: Host-associated > Plants > Peat moss > Unclassified | place... | reverse complement strand
CGCGATCGTCAGGAACGTGGTCTTGCCGGACCCGGAGGGGCCGGTGACCGCGACGAACTCCCCGGGCCGCACGTGAATCGAAACGTCGCGCAGCGCATAGGTTTCGACGACTTCGGTGCGATAGGCCTTCGACAGGTGCGTCATTTTGAGCATGTAGGTGGTCCGCCTTGGGTTGCTGGTGGGTTGCTGGTGTTTCTGGTGTTTGGCTTGACGGTGTCTTGGCTTGCTCGGCGTCAATGAGCCAGGATGACGCGATCCGCGCCGCCAAAGGCATCGGCGCCGGAGATCACGATGCGGTCGCCGACCGCGAGGCCGTCCTGGATTTCGACCTTGGCGATGCTCGATTCGCCGAGCCGAATCGGATGGCGCTCGGCCACGTTGTCGTGGACGACGTAGGCAAAGTTGCCGCCGTCTTGGTCGACGAAGGAGCCGCGATCGACCATGAGCACGTTCTCGCGCTTGTCGATCAGTATGCGCACCGACAAGCGCTGGCTCTGCCGCAGGCCGGCCGGCTTTTCTGCGCCGAAGCGCAGACGCGTCGTGACCTGGCCGCCGACGACTTCGGGCGAGACGCCGCTGACCGTGCCGGACCAATGATGGCCGTCGCCTTCGAGATCCGCGCTCATGCCCGGGCGCAGATCGCGGGCGAGATTCTCGGCCACCTTGATCTCCACCTCGAGCGCCGACAAATCCACCACCGTCATCAGGGGCGCGTCCTTGGCGATGCTCGCCCGGTCGGCGACTTGTACCTGTCCGATCTGGCCGTCGACCGGCGAGCGTACGTTCAAGCCATCGACTTGACGCCGCAGGTCCGCGACGACGAATTGCTGCCGGTCGAGCAGCGCCTTCTTGGCGTCGGTGTCGAAGCGATTCTGGTCGGGCTGCGACTCGAAATTCACCTTGGCCTGCGCGAGCGTGAATTGCGCCTTTTCGAGCGCATCCTGGGCCTTGAGCGACTGCAGCTCGGAATAGGCGCCGAGTTCGTAGGCCTTGCGGCTGCGCTCGTATTCGCGCTGCGCGGTCTTCGCGTCGACTTCGGCCTGCGTGTAGGCATCCTGCATCTGCAACAGGCGATGCTTGGCGTCGAGGCGCGCACGCTGCCAATCGAGCGCCAGGGACTGCAGGGTCGCGTCCTCTTGCAACAGTTTCGCAGCCAGGTCCGGGCTGTCGATCATCGCCAGCGACTGTCCCTTGGTGACGCTGTCGCCGGCATGCACCTCGAGCGTGACCGTACCGGCCGTATTCGCATAGAGCGTGGGGCTCACCGCGGCGACGACCTGACCGTCGGCGACGACGTCGCGCACGAAACTGCCACGCTCGACCGCGGCGATCGTCAAATGGCTGCGGTCCACCGAGGCGCCTACGCCAGAAAACTTGAACAGGTACACGACCAGCACGCCGAGTGCGGCGAGAACCATTGCTCCCCCGACCAGCAGGCCGCGGTGGCGACGCCAGGCGCTGCCGCGTTCGAGGAGTCGGTCTTGTCCGGCGGTATCGCGAAGCTGGTTCATCGCTGGTTCTCGACGAGCAGTTGGTCGATCGCGAGCAAATCGCGCTCGCTCAGGCGACCGGCCTGCTGTTTCAAGGTGAGCACGCTGGTCAGATAGTCGTAGCGTGCCTGACTGTAGGCGCGGATCGCCGCGTAATAATTGTTCTGTGCGTTGAGCAGATCGAATTCCGTGCCGGTGCCGAATTCGACATTGCGACGGCTCGCCTCGACGGCTTCGCGGCCGGACTCCATCGCGCGCCGGGCAGCGTTGATGCGTTGGACGCCGCTGACGATGTCCCGGAATGCGGCGCGCGTTTGACGCTCGGTGTCGCGTTGCGCAGCATCGAGTGCGGCCGCGGCCTCGTGGTAGAGCGCGCGCGACTGACGGACGGCCGAGGCCACGCTGCCGCCCGTGAACAAGGGCCAGCTGACGGCGAGGCCGATCGTGTCCAGGGATTGGTTGCCGCCGAGCACCGGGTCCTGGGACAACTTCGAGGCCGAGCCTACGAGCGACAGCGTCGGCAAGCCCTTGCCGCGCTGCGCCGAGATATCGTGTTCGGCCGCTTCGGCTTTGAGCTCGGCCGCGCGTACGTCGAAGTTGTCGCGACGAGCGGAGGCGACCCACTCCTCGGCGGAGTCAGGATCCGGCGCCGCGAGCGGAATTTCCTCGCGCAGCGGCGCGATCGACGCAGCGCGCGCGCCGACGATCTCGGTCATCGCGAGATTCGCGTCGTCGAGCGAGTTGCCGGCGTCGATGACGCTTTGCTCGGTCGCGTCGTAGAAAGACTGCGCCTGGGCCACGTCGCTGCGCGGACCGACACCGGTTTGTTCGCGCACCTTGGCCTGATCGAGCAGCACCCGGAACGCCTCGCGTTCTCGCTGATTGGTCGTTAGCTGGTCGCTCGCCGAGAGGATCGCGAAATACGCCTGGGCGACGCGCAGCACCAGGCTCTCCTGCGCGCCGCGCAGAGTCGCCTCGGCCGCGGCCGCCGCCGAATTCGCCTCCTTGAGCTGACTGAACGCCTGGTAGCTCCAAAGCGTCTGCGACAGCGTCAGGCCGAGCGCGCGCGCCGTGCCATAACAGTGCTGAGCCGTGGCATCGTTGTTGAGGTCGCATTCGTCGGCCTGGAGGCTGCCGAGTTGCGCGGCGTCGTAACCCGCGCGCTCGCGTGTCGCCGAGGCGCTGGCGGCGACCTGCGGCAGCAAGGCGGCGATCGCCTGCGGCCGCGTTTCGACGGCCGCGTCGCGCTGGAATCTCGCGATCTGCAGAGTCGCGTCACGGCCTAGAGCAGTTTCGTACAAACGCTGCAGATCGTTGGCGCGCACGACGCCGGCCGCGGCAGCTAAGCCGGTGGCGTGCCACAGCAGCAAAAAGATCCAGGATGGTCGCAAGCTAACTCCGCACGCTCGAGGGCGAACTCAAGGCCGATGGAGCAAGCTCCATGCCAAGCCCTGGATCCCGTGTAAGCTGCTGTTTTTACGAGATCTGCGACGGGACGACGTGCGCCGTGGGTGTCCGCGGACACTGTCCGCGGACAGTGCCGGACAGGCAGTCGCCACCGATCGGGCGGCGCTGCCAATCCGCTACGGGGACCCGGCCTTTGCCGCGCCGCCGCGGCTGCGGCATTGCTGCTCATCGGCGCGGGCGACGGGCATGAGGGCCGCCCTGACGATCCGCGTCCAGATTGCATAGCCTTGCGCGTTCATGTGCAGGCCGTCGGGGCCGAAGATGTCCTTCGGCTTCCCGCCGGCGAGCATTTCCGGCACGACGTCGATGTAGTGCAAATCGCCGCGTTGCAGAGCCCGGGCGCGGATCGCGTCGTTGACCGCGGTTTGCTGCGAGAACTGCGCAAACCGCAGCTTCGAGGGTTTCAGCGAGATGAAATAGACCGGTGTGTGTCCCAGCGCCGCGGTCTTGCGCGCCATGAACGCATCGAAGTCGGCGACGACCCGGTCGACGGATTTCCCGGCATCGATGTCGTTTTCACCGGCGTAGAAGACGATCACGCTGGGCGCGTAAGGCGCGACGATGGCGTCGAACCAGTCGTTGACATCGGCGATCTGCGAGCCGCCGAAACCGCGGTTGATGGTGCCGAGCGGCGCCATGTCGGCAGCGAGCGTGCCCCGCCACTTGACGATGCTCGAGGAGCCGACGAACAAGACCTGGCAGGGTGCCGGCGGCGTCACCCGGTCTGCGGCGACGAAGGCCTGTATTTCCGCGGCGAATGCTCGGGCCGAAGGCGTCTCACCGGTACCGGTCGCAGATACCTGCGCTCGCGCCTCGGCACCGACGTAGGCAACACCCAAGAAGCAGGCCAGCAGCCAGAGCATGACGCGGGCACCAGTCAGTATGGTGACGGGGGCGCCGGCCGAAATCTTGAGGGGAGCGCAGCGACGAGTTCTCGATTCGACCATCCGCGCGCTCGCCCTTCAGAACTTGAACAACAAATAGTGATCGACGATCAAGGCGGCGAACAACAGCATCAAATAAGTGATCGAGAATCGGAAAGTCCGCACGGGCAGGTCGGCGCGCAGACCTTTGTGCAGTTCGAGTGCGTACCACATGAAACGCGCGTCGAGGACGATCGCCGCGGCCAGATAAATGAAGCCGCTCATGCCGACCAGATACGGCAGCAGCGTCGCGAGCACGAGCAGGATCGTGTAGAGGACGATCTGCAGCCGGGTGTGCGCAATGCCATGCGTGACGGGCAGCATCGGGATGCCCACCTTGGCGTAATCGTCACGCCGCGCGATCGCCAGTGCCCAGAAATGCGGCGGCGTCCACGTGAAGATGATCAGAAACAGCAGCAGCGACTCGGCGCCGACGTGATTCGTCACGGCCGCCCAGCCCAAGATCGGGGGAGCCGCGCCGGCGGCGCCGCCGATCACGATGTTTTGCGGCGTCGCGCGCTTGAGCCACAGCGTGTACACCATGGCGTAGCCGATCAGCGAGCCGAAACTCAAGACCGCGGTGAGCGGATTGACGCCGAACCACAGGATCAGCATCGAGGCGATCCCTAAACTCGTGGCGAACAACACGGCCTGCCGTTGTACGAGGTGGCCGGTCGGCAACGGCCGCCGTCGCGTGCGGGCCATTTGCCCGTCGATGCGCCGGTCGATCACGTGATTGAACGCGGCGGCCGAACCGGAAGCGAGGGCTATTCCTAAGGATCCCAACAGCAGGGCCTGCAGCGGGACCATGCCGGGCGAGGCAAGCACCATCCCGACGACGGCCGTGAACACGATCAGCAGACTCACCTTGGGTTTGGTCAATTCCAAGAAGTCGCGCCAACGACTGCCGGCAACCAGCACCGCCGGCGCACTCGTGAGAATCACCGGGGGTGTCGCGAGAGCCGCTTCGCTCAACGGGGAATTATCGGGTAGGGTCGGCACGCGGCAAGTTTATCATGCCGGCCATCGGCGCCGGCCGGAGTGCGCGCAGCAGCGTGACCATGGTGACCACCAAAAACGCCGCGCCGGCATTGTGTAAAGTGGCGACCGGCAGCGGGAAACCCCAGTGCACGGTCGCGATGCCGAGGGAGATTTGCAGGATCACGGCGACGAACAGCAGCACACCGGCCCACTGGACGCTGCGTGTCGCGCCGCGCACTGCGGCGCTGATCCCGAGTACCAGCAAGATCGTGCCGGCGACGACGGCCCCCAAGCGATGCGTCCAATGGATCGCGACGCGCGCGGGACCGCCGAGGATCCCGCCGTCGTAATTCATCGCGAGCCCCCGCCAGAGCACGAACGCACTGCGATAGTCGGTCTTGGGCCACCACGATAGCTGGCAGGTCGGAAAATCGGGACAAGCGACCGCGGCGTAATTGGTGCTCGTCCAGCCGCCGAGCAGGATTTGCAATACCAAGACGGCCAATCCGAGCCACGCAAATGCGCGCAGGCCGCGCTCCACCGCCAGCCGCGGGCGTGCTTCCGGCGTCAGCGCGAGCCACCACAGCACGGCGAGCGTGGACAGCCCGCCCACGAGGTGAGCCGTCACGATCAAAGGCTTCAGCAGCAGCGTCACCGTCAGGGCACCTAGGGTCGCCTGCAAACAAACGATCGCGAACAACGCGATCACGGGCAGCAGCGGCTGCTCGGGTTGTTTGCGATTGACGATCGCCCAGGCGGCGAGCAGCGCGATGATCGCGACGAGACTGCCGGCGAAATAGCGGTGCACCATTTCATGCCAGGCCTTGGCGAAGCCCAGTTCGGCCTGCGGATAGGCGTGGCCGTAGCAACCCGGCCAGTCGGGACAGCCCAGGCCGGCATCGGTCAAACGCACCCACGCGCCGAGCACGACCACGCAGTAGGCGAGCAATGCCCCGACCAAGGCGATGCGCCGAAACCAACGCGTGCTATCGCTTTGTTGCATGGTTCAGCCGACGTGCGAGAGTTTGAGGAGGCGCTTCATGTCTTCGAGCAAGCCCTTCGGCGGGGCATCGGCCGCATACCACATCATGAGATTGCCGAGCGGATCGACGACATAGACCCGGCCCGCCGGCGCGCCCGCGCTCGTACTACCGGGTGTCAGTGCCGCAAGCAGCGGCGAGTTCGCGTCGGCCCGTACGGTGATCAAATCCGGGTGCTCGCGCCCGAGGAAGTTCTGGTCGCAGCAATCGCCCGTGGCGACGAACACGCGTTGTACGCGCGTCATGTCGCGGTCGAGCGCGAGCCGGACCTGGCGGGTGTCGTAGAGCTTCTCCCGGCACAGGTCGGGGCAGTCACCGGGCCCGACGAACAGCAGTAGCCATTTGCCGCTGCTCGCGGATGGCAGTGCCCCGGCCGGCAATTCGCGCGGCGGTTCGACGAGCACGCCCCGATTGACGCGGCCCAGCGGCTGCAGCGCGCTGTGTCCGTAATAAAGATAAAAAGACAGGCCGATCGGCGCAAAAAAAAGGCTCGCGAGACCGACCAGCAAACGCCGCTGGCGCCGGTGATGCCGGGGATCGGAAAGCTGCGTCGGCGCAGTCACGGGCAGTTCATCTGCATGGGCAGTTCATCTTCATGTGTAGGCGCAGTTCCTCTGCATGGGCGTCATCGGCGCTTAACATTGGTGACGACGTAGATCACGGTCAAGGCTGCTGCGAGCCCGAACCATTGCACGGCATAGGCCAGGTGACGCAGGGGCGGGAAACCGGGCGGCGCCCAGATGCGCCGGTAACCGTCGGCCTCGCCGGCGTCGAGCAGCACGAGTTCGGCGCCCGCGGTCCACGCCCGCTGCGGCAGCAGTGCGGCGAGTTCGTCAAAACGCGGGAAAGTCGCGACGATCGGATAGGGGGGGCTCAGTGGTGCGGGCCGTCCCATGCGGATTCCCGGGCTCGGCAGATGATCGACCCGGCCCTGCAGTGTCCGCTCTTGCTCGGACACCCCGACCTCGGGGCGGACCGCGCGGCTCGCGCCCATGCCGACCCAGCCACGATTGACCAGCAACCAGCCGCCGCCGCTCAAGGCGAAGGGCGTGACGACATAGTAGCCCGCCCGGCCGTCGTCGCTGACCATGTTGTCGATAAGGATCTGATGCGCGGCATCGTAACGTCCGCTCGCTTCGACGTGTTGAAAGCGCGGCAGCGGCGGGGTCTTCTCGTCGAGCACGCGTGTGGAGTCGCTGCCGGCCGCGAACTCATCGAACAAGTGCTGCTGGTCGTGCGCCCGGCGCAACTGCCACCGGCCGAGGCAGACGAGCAGCACGAGCAGCGCGAGCGTCACGAGCGTCGTGAACGGTCGCGGCGTAAACAAACGGGTTCCTATCTGCAGTGGCACGTTATACTTCGTTCGAGTTCCAATCGACACAGCCGAGGGACCGTGCAGTTCAAATACATCGTCATTCTGTTCCTCGGCCTGATCCTATTCAGCCTCTTCAAGGCTTTATTCCATCTGTCGAGCGCGAAGCCGGGCCAGGAGGGGAAAATGGTGTCGGCACTGGCGTGGCGCGTCGGCCTGTCGATCGTGCTGTTCGTGCTGCTGTACGTGGCTTACTACGCCGGCTGGATCACCCCGCTGCATCACTGATTTGCAGCGGACTCCGGGGCGCCCGCGTCGCTCAGAGCCAGTAGACGAAGATGAACAGCCCCAGCCAGACGATGTCGACGAAATGCCAGTACCAGGCCGCGGCCTGAAACGCGAAATGCTTCTGCGGGGTCAGTTGGCCCTTCATGACACGCGCCCAGATCACCGTGAGTATGATCGCGCCGACCGTGACGTGCAGGCCGTGGAAGCCGGTCAGCATGAAGAACGTGGACCCGTAGATGCCGGTGCCCAACTGCAGCCCAAGCTCCGTGTAGGCTTCGTGGTATTCGTAGGCTTGAAAGCCGACGAAGGTGAAGCCGAGCAGGAACGTCAAGGCGAGAAACAGCTTGAGCCGTCCGCGCTCGCCGACGATCAGCGCGTGGTGCGCGATCGTCACGGTCACGCTGCTGGTCAGCAGAATCAATGTGTTCAATGCCGGCAATCCGATCGGCGAGACCACTTCGAAGCTGCCGTCCGCGTGCGGTCCCAAGGCCGCGGGCCCGTTGGTCGGCCAGCCGCCCCGATAGCCGTGCCAGAGGAACAGATTCGTGAAGAACTTCGTGCCGTCGCCGCTCAACCAGGGAACGACGAGGTTGCGGGCATAGAACAGGGCGCCGAAGAACGCCGCGAAGAACATGATCTCGGAAAAGATGAACCACATCATGCCCATGCGGAACGAGCGATCGACCGCGGCATTGTACAGGCCGCTCTCGCTTTCCTTGATGACGGTGCCGAACCAAAAAATGAACAGCGAGGCGAGCATCAGAAATCCCGGCAGCACCGACCAGGCCGGCAGCCAGTCGTTGAGCCAGGCAATGGCCCCCGCCATGAGCACGAACAAGGTCACCGAGCCATAGAGCGGCCAGGGACTGCCATGCGGGATGTAATAGGCCTCGTCGGGTGCGTGCGCTTGCGCCATCGGTCGGTCTCTCGAGCGGTTGACTTGAGGGTGAAGTTTAAACGAGCAGCGCTAGGGATGCGCTGCGTATTGCTGCGTCGAATCGAAGATGGAATAGGACAAGGTGATCTTGTCGATATCGCGGGGCAGGCTGGGATCGACGATGAATCGCACCGGCAATTGCCGCGTCTCGCCGAGCGCGAAGCGTTGCGGGCTGAAACAAAAGCACTCGGTCTTGTGGAAATAGGGCACTGCGGCGCGCGGCGAAATGCTCGGCACGGCCTGCGCCACGGAGGGGCCGCCGCTCAGGTTCTTGGCGAGAAATTCCGCATCGTAGAGCTTGCCCGGGTGGATGCGCACCGAGCCCGCGACGGGATGAAAGTCGAAGCTGCCGACCGAGGCGGGGTCGGCGACGAACTCGATCGTCACGACGCGATTCGGATCGACCGCTTCGACGGCCGACTCCCGGCCCGTTGCCGCCTCCGCGTTGCCGATTCCGGTGAACTTGCAGAACACGCCGTACAGCGGCACGAGCGCCCAGCCGAACGCGAAACTGGCCGCGGTCATCAGCAGCAAACCCTTGATGAGGCCGCGGTTGGCGCGCCGTTGCTCCGCGGGATCCATCAATGCCTGCTGCGATAGATCGACATCGCGATGAAGGCTATGTAAAACCCGAGCGCGAGCGTCGTCAGCGCGAGCGCGCTGATGCGAATCCGCCGTTTCTGCACGGACTCCTCGTTCACGAGCGCCGTACTTCGGCCGGTTCCAACACGGGCGGCGTCGTGAAGCTGTGATAGGGCGCGGGCGAGGGGATGCTCCACTCGAGTCCCACGGGCCGGGCGCCGTCCCAGACTGTCGCGCTCGCCTTCTTGCCGCCTCGGATGCACTGGATCACCGCAATCGCGAACAGGATCTGCACCAGGCCGAACCCGAAGCCGCCGATCGAGGACACCATGTTCCAATCCGAGAACTGCACGGCGTAGTCCGGCACGCGTCGCGGCATGCCGGCGAGGCCGAGAAAATGCTGCGGAAAGAACAGTACATTGACGAAGATCGTCGACAGCCAGAAGTGCGTCTTCGCGAGCGTCATGTTGTACATGTTGCCGGTCCACTTCGGAATCCAGTAATAGACCGCACCCATGATCGCGAACACGGCGCCGGGCACGAGCACGTAATGGAAATGCGCGACCACGAAGTAGCTGTTGTTGTACTGAAAGTCGGCGGGCACGATCGCGAGCATGACGCCGGAGAAGCCGCCGATCGTGAACATGAACAAAAACCCGAGCGCGAACAGCATGGGCGGCTCGAACGAGAGCGAACCGCGCCACAGCGTAGCCGTCCAGTTGAAGACCTTCACGCCCGTCGGGACGGCGATCAACATCGTCGACATCATGAAGAACAGCTGCGCCGCCATGGGCATGCCGTCGGCGAACATGTGGTGACCCCAGACGATGAACGACAGGAAACCGATCGAGGCGGTCGCGTAGATCATCGAGGTCGCACCGAACAGGGGCTTGCGGGCGAAGGTCGGAATGATCTCCGAGACGATGCCGAAGGCCGGCAGGATCATGATGTAGACCTCCGGGTGCCCGAAGAACCAGAACACGTGTTCGAACATCAGCGGGTCACCGCCGCCGGCCGCATTGAAAAAGCTGGTCTTGAAGAAATGGTCCATGAGCAGCATGGTCACCGCGCCGGCGAGCACCGGCATCACGGCGATCAGCAAATAGGCCGTGATCAGCCAGGTCCAGCAGAAGATCGGCATCTTCAGCAGCGTCATGCCGGGCGTGCGCATGTTCATGATCGTCACGATCACGTTGATCGCACCCATGATCGACGACACACCCATCAAGTGCACCGCGAAAATCAGCATCGGAAAGCTGTCGCCGCTCTGCAGCACCAGCGGCGGGTACATGGTCCAGCCACCGGCAATCGCGCCGCCAGGCACGAAGAACGTCGACAGCAGGATCGTGAAGGCGAACGGCAGCAGCCAGAAGCTGAAATTGTTCATGCGCGGCAGCGCCATGTCCGGAGCGCCGATCTGCAGCGGCACCATCCAATTGGCGAGGCCCACGAACGCCGGCATGACGGCACCGAAGATCATCACCAGCGCGTGATTCGTGGTCATTTGATTGAACAGCACCGGATCGACGAGCTGCAGTCCGGGCTGGAACAACTCGGCGCGAATGACCATGGCCATCGCACCGCCGACGAAGAACATGGTCAGGCTGAACACCAGGTACATCGTGCCGATGTCCTTGTGATTGGTCGCGAACAACCAGCGCTTGATCCCGGACGGCGGCTGATCGTGGTGGTCGTCGTGGGCGATCTCGTGTGCATTGGCCATGGGTGTCGGAACTCTCTTGGAAAGTACGGGATTAATTCAGCTGGGCGGTCTTGACCGGTTCAGGGGCGGCGGCGGGCGCGGCCGCCGGCAGCGCCGGCGGATTCAGCGCGGCCTTCTGCTCCAGGACCCACTTCTTGAAGTCATCCGGCGTGCGTACGTCGACGACGATGGGCATGAAGCCGTGATCGCGGCCGCACAGCGCGGCACACTGTCCGCGGTAGAGGCCCTCCTTGCCGGGCGTCACCTTGAACCACAATTCGTTGATGAAGCCGGGAATCGCGTCGCGCTTCGCGCCGAAATCCGGGATCCACCACGCATGGATCACGTCCATCGAAGTCAGCAGCAGCCGCACTTTCGTGCCGCTCGGCACGACCAAGGGCTTGTCCACCGACAGCAGGTAGTTCGGCACGGTCTTGGGGTCGATCCCGGAATGCAGTTGGCGCGCGAAATTCGAGTCCTCGGCGAGCGTCGAGAAATAATCGATGCCCTCGGCATCGTTCAGGTACTGGTACTGCCACTTCCACTGGTAGCCGGTCACGCGGATCGACAATTCGGAGTTGCGCGTGTCCTCCATCTTGAGGATGGTCTCGGCCGCGGGTACGGCCATGAACACCAGGATGATCACCGGAATGACGGTCCAGATGATTTCCACCTTGGTGCTGTGAACCATCGAGGTGTCGGCGATCGCGCCTTGAGACCTTCGGAATTTCAGCAAGGAGTAAATCATCGCGCCGAACACGACGACGGCAATGCCGACGCAGATCCAGAACACGAGCATGTGCAGGTCGTAGATCTCGTGCGAGATGTCGGTCACGCCCATCGGCAGGTTGTAACCATTGGACGTGTTCGGCGACAGGTTCCCGTTCATCTCGACTGATCCCCTAATCTAGGCTCGTTGTCCAGCGATGGCGACTCGTTCATTCCGCCCACCAAGCTGCTCAAGCGGCTTGCCAAGCTGCTCTTTTCCGCATCCGTCAGGAAACTGCCGACCTCGAAGGCCTGGCCGCGGCTTTCGATCATGAGCCGGCAAGGGCTGCGCCTGGCGGGGGGCGTGCGCAGTCTAACTTTCGCCCAGTGGCGTGCAAACTCTTGTTTTGCGACGCCCGCCGGCGACCGTGTCTCGAGACTGATGCGCGATTCGGTGACCAGCACCGTCTGCGAGTAAAAGCGCCGCCGCAAACCCGACTGCAGGGCAAGACCCAGGCCCAGCATCTCGAGCGCCCAGCAGACCAAGACCGGCCAGAAACCCTGCCAGGTGAACAGCAAGGCCAGGCCGCCGGAAAACGCGCAAACCGACGCAAAAAACGCCGCTGCGGTCGCAGGAGTCAGCGAACAGTTCGGCGCGAGTTCGATTCGCTGTTCCATCGAGGGGCGCACTGTACGAGAGCCGGGCCACCGCGGCAAGCAAAAAACCAGCCGTCGAGCCGACAAGTTAGCTGTATCGCCACGGGTCGGCTCTGGGTGCAGTGCGAGCCCCCGTGCGGCTGCAGGTTCAGCGGCCCTTGGCGCTCTTCGCTTGGGCGGCGGAGAACGCCGGGTAGAGGTCGCCGAGCCCCTGCGCATAGCCGATCTGGGACATCAGCGCGCAGATCTCGGGCGCGTCGATGCCGGTCGCGATCGGTGTCACGCCGAGCGCGCCCGCGAGTGCGGCGACCGCCCTGCAGCTACGCAGCGCCGCCGCATCGCGTTCGGCCGCGACGACGAGAGCCCGATCGATTTGCAGACCCGACACCGGCAGCCGCGCCAGCGTCGCGAAGGAACTGAAATCGCGGCCGACCTCGTCGACGACCAAGCCGGCACCGAGCTCGGCCATTTCGGCGAACGCGCGCTCGGGGCGGCTCATGTTCGCGAGCGCTCGTTCGGCGATGCGCAGTTCGAAGCGGCCGAAGCCGGCGGCCGCCGACGCCGCGAGATTGCGGCAATCGCGCAGCAATTCGCCCGAGGCCACATGCTGGCGCAAGGGCCCGAACGAGATGGCCACGTCGTCGCCATGGCGGGCGCGCACGGCCGGCAGATCCTGAGCCAAGCGTGCGAGGCTCGCGCGTGACACGCCGGTCGCGAGACCCGTCGCATTGGCTATGGGGAGAAAATGCGCCGGCGGAATCTCGCCCTGCAGCGGATGGATCCAGCGCATATATGCATGGATGCCCATGAGTCGACCACTGGTCAGGTCGTGGCGTCCGAGGTAGTGCAGTCCGATCTGCCCTTCTTCGATCGCGCGTCGCAATTCGCGCTCGATGTCGAGACGCGCCACCGGCAGCATGTTGAGCGTATCGGAATAGAACCGGATGGAGCCTGCGGCCGAGCGCCTGGCTTCGAGCATTGCGGCGCGCGCGTGATCGAGCAGGGCCTCGGTGCGCACTGCGTCTTCATCCAACATGGCGATGCCGACGAATGGCGCAAGATGGAATTCAGCGTCGTGGATCGGGATGGGCCGCGCAATCGCGGCGCACAGCGTCGTCGCGATCACGCGCAGGCGGTCCCGATCCGGGCATCCCTCGATCACGGCGCCGAGCATCGCCTCGCCGAGACGGCCGATGTAGTAATCGTCGCCGCCTTCCGCGTTCGCGCCGTCGGGCAGACGCTCGAGCACTTGGGCCAGAAGTCGCTCGCTGATGGAAAAGTCGATGAGCCGGCCGACGTCGGTGAGACCGTCGAGCAGAATCACGCAGAGGGCGAGCGGCCGCTCCCGCAAGTGGGCGTCGGCGATGGAGCGCCGCAGACGCCGCATGAAGCCGCGGCGCTGCTCGAAACGCGTCCGCGCAGCCGGTGCGCCCGGCGCGGCGGCCGTTGGCGCGCCGTTCGTGTGCCGGATCACGCACAGAGCGCGGCGCGGCCCCTGCGCGCTCATACGCACGTGGTAGCTGTCGCCGCCCATCAGGAAATCAGCTTCGCAGGCGCTGCGATCCGTGACGGCGCGGTGCGCGAGTCGACGCAGCATATCCGCAGCCGGAGCGTCGACCAATTCTTCGAGGCGTCGGCCGTCGAGCGTGGCCGCTCCCTGCAGGAACGGCAAGCGTCGGCCGCCGCACGCCTGCAGAACGAAACCATCGGGGCGCAGGAACGCCACCAGATCCGGCAGTGCATCGAGCAGGGCGGAGTCCGTCATTTCGAGGCTGGATTGCCGGCGTTGCGCAGCATATCGACGGTTTCTTCGGGATTCCAGGCCCTGCGCTGGACCCGCAGATAGCCGTTGGCTTCGAGTCCCGCGGGATCCGCGGCGAGCGCCGCGGTGACCGACGGCAGGTTCGCGATCTTCTCCGTGCCGCTCCAGCCGACCCAGGTGTTGCGATCGCCTTTTGCCTCATAGAGCGCCACATCGGCAATGCCGAGCGTCTCTTCCCAGTCGAGCAGACGTGGGTGTTCGGCGATGAACGGAAACGGCGCGAAGCCGATCGAGCAGCTCGTGCGGGCAATCGGCCCGTCACCGACGCGAAAGATCCGCTTCGAGACCGAGGCGCGCACGCGCTCGGCCATCGCGCCGGCCACCGACATGTCCGCGTTCATGCAGAGCACCACGAATTCGTCGCCGCCCCAACGGACGATCAAGTCGATGGGCCGAAATTCGCGCCGCAGGATCTCGGCGACCTGGATCAGCACCGCATCGCCGCCCTCGTGGCCATAGTGATCGTTGATCGGCTTGAGGCAGTCAAGATCGATGACCATGAGCACGAAGCGGGGCGGGGGTCTGGCATCCGCCTGCTCGCCGGCGCCGAACAGGTTCGTCATCGCATCGTGCAGACAGCGGCGGTTGCCCAGACCGGTCAAGCTGTCCGAGACGCTGGCCGCACGCAGTTGCTGGTTCGCGCGCTCCATGTCGCGGTTGCGCTCCGCAAGCTCCGCGGTCCGCACGTCGACTTCGATTTGCAACCGCCGACCGTACGCCTCTTCGCGGCGCAGGCGCCGCTGCTGCGCCAACCAGACACAGCCCAGGGCCGCGCCGAAGGCACAGACATAGAGACTGCGCGCCCACCACGTCGCCCAGGGCGGCGGTGCGACCCGTACGCGCAGCGCGATCGGCGTTTCGGTCCAGCGCCCATCGGCATTGGCCGCTCGCACGCGGAACACATAATCGCCGCCGTCGAGATTCGTGTAGGTCGCCTGGCGGCTCGAGTCCGCGCTGACCCAATCCTTGTCGAAGCCATCGAGACGGTAAGCGTAGCGATTCTCCTCCGGACCGGAAAAATCCAAGGCGGCGAACCGGAAGGTCACGACCGAATCGCCGGAACCCAGGCTCAGGTCCTTGAGCAACTCCGGCGCCGGTGATGCAGGCTGGTCCAGTTTCAGGATTTGCGTGAGCACGATCGTCGGCGGCTGTTCGTCGAATTGCAGACGCTCGGGCAGGAAGGCGTTGTAACCGTTCGTACCGCCGAAGTAGAGCGTGCCGCCCGCGTCCCGATAGTGCGCGCCGAAGTTGAACTCGTCGCCCTGCAAGCCATGGCTGCGCCGAAAGCTGCGGACGCTGCGGTCCTTGACGCGGAACTGCGCGATGCCGCGGTTGGTGCTCAGCCAGAGGTTGCCGGACGAGTCGGATTCGATCCCGTAGATCGTGCTGTTCGGCAACCCATCGCCCTCCGAGACGTTGTCGAAGCGCAGGCCGTCCTTGCCGAACGGCGAGCCCTGCGCGTGATCGAGACCGCCGCCGCGCGTACCGACCCAGATGCCGCCCGAATCGTCCGCGTGGACGGCGAAGATCGTGTTCGCACTCAGCGAGGTCGGATTTCTCGGATCGTGCCGGAAATGTGCGAACCGGCCCGTAAGCGGATCCAGCACGTCGAGGCCCGAGCCATCGGTGCCGATCCAGATCAGACCCGTGCGATCCTCCGCCAGGGCGGTCGCGCGATCTCCGGCGAGCCCGCTGGCATCGTCGCGGCCGTAGGGATAACGCAGCACGCGGTCGGTGTCGGGATCGATGCGCGCGAGACCCCCGCCGAACGTACCCACCCAGATCCGCCCGCGCGAGTCGCGCAGCAGACTCATGACGCCGGGCGCAGGCAGAGAGGCCGGATTGCTCGCAGAGTAATCGAATTCGGTGCTGCGCCCGTGCAGCGGGTCGAGCCGTTGGATGCCCTTGTTCATCGTGCCGATCCAGACCCGGTCGCGCTCATCCGCGACCAGTGCCATGACCGTATCGTCGCGCAAGGCGAGCGGTGATTTCGACTCATGCCGCAAGCGGGCCAGCGTACCGCCCGGCTCCGCGATCGCGGCCACGCCCGCGCCGAAGGAACCGACCCAGACCGTACCGTGCGGATCGACGGCGAAAGCGGTCACGTTGTCGGCGTCGGCGTCGCCGAAACGATGGTGGCCGAACGACCAAGAACGGGGATTCCAGCGCGAGACCACGCTATTCTTCGTGCCGATCCAGAGCAGTCCCGTGCGATCCTGGAACAGTGTGGTGATATGGTTGTCCGGCAAGCTCGCCGAGTCCGCCGGATCGTGCCGCATCACCGTGCACCGCTCCGAGCGCCGATCCACCAGGACGAGGCCGTCCACGGTGCCGACCCACAGCCGCTGCGCCGTGTCCTCCAAGATCGCCGTCACGCGGCCTGCAGGCATGCTGGTGGGGTCACCGTCGCGGTGGCTCAGGCGGCTCATCGTGCCGGTCTGCACGTCCAAGCGCGCGAGTCCCGATTTCATGCCGATCCAGAGTACCCCGCGGGAGTCGAGCGCGACGACGTCGACGCGTATCTTGCCGCCCTCCAGTTGCTCGAGGTGCGCCAAGCCCTCGCCAAAGTGTTCGGCATGACCCGAGACGAGATCGAGCCGATCGAGTCCGGTCGCAGTGCCGATCCAGACGTTCCCGGAAGGATCTTCGCTGAGCGCGAACACCGTATCGTCGCCGAGACTGTCCGGCTTCGCGGGATCGTGGCGATAGTCGCGAACGGGGCGCCCGGCCGCGTCGAACACCCGCAATCCGCCACCGCGCGTGCCGACGAGCAGCCGGCCGTCGCGGGTCGGCAGCACGGTCTGGACCATGCCGCCGACGTCATTGGGATCGTCGCCGCCGGGGCCCGTGACTCGAAACAAGCCATGGGCTTCGTCGCGCCAGGCGAGACCGCCGCCGTCGGTGCCGATCCAGAGCCGTCCCCGTTGATCGAGCGCGAGGCTCGAGATCCAGTTGTTGGGCAGGCTGCCGGTGTCGTGATGGCCATGCATGAAATGCCGCCAGTCATAGCCATCGAATCGGTCCAGGCCATCCTCCGTGCCGACCCACAAGAAGCCCTGTGAGTCTTGGGCGATCGCCATGATCGCGCCCTGGGAGAGCCCTGAATCGCTGCCGACACGCGCAAACAGCATCTCCGGCAGCGGCGCCGCGAAGGCGGAGCGCAGGCAAGCGACGGTCAATAGGAGGCAGAGCGCGGCGGTCCCGCGGGCCTGCAAAAATCCTCGCAACGTCCCTCGTGCCATGTGATCCCGGCGCTCGAGCAAGGCGAAGAGCCTGGCTTTTCCGAACGGCCCGTCAACAATAGAACAAGGTCCCCGCGATCGCTTGCCGCTTGGTGCAGACTGGAACCTGGATCACAAGGTCGACTGCGATGCAGTTCACATCTTGGAAGCGAGCAATATTCCAGGCCCGAGACTGTCTGCGACCGTGTCCGCGCACGCGTGCGGAGCATGCGGGAGCACCCCCAGGCAGGGGGCCTGCAAGACGTCGCGCAGATACGCCAGATTCTCGTCGCTGCGCGGGAAGGATGCTTCGACGCGGTTGGCGACCCAGCCGCACAGCGTGAGTCCGCTGCCGGCGATCGCCCGGGCCGTGAGCTGCGCATGATTCAAGCAGCCGAGGCGCAGGCCGATCACGAGCACGACGCCGAGTTGCCAGTGTTGCGCGAGGTCGGCAAACGAGCGACCGGCATCGATGGGCACGAGCCAACCGCCGGCTCCTTCGACGATGAGTACGTCGCTCTGCAGACATAGCCGCTCATAGGCGCGGTCGAGCACGGCAAAATCGATCGTCGTACCGGCATCGCGCGCCGCGATGTGCGGGGCGATCGGCGCTCTGAATGCATACGGGTTGACCTCTTCGTAGGTAGCCCGCACGGTCATGGCCGCGAGCAGTGCGAGCGCGTCCTCGTTGCGTAATCCGGCCGGCGTGAGCTCGGAGCCGGAGGCGATGGGTTTCATCGCGCCGACGCGCAGGCGGCGACGCGCGAACGCACGGCACAAGGCGGTCGCGACGCGCGTCTTGCCGACACCGGTATCGGTGCCCGTGACGAACAGGCGCAGGGGCTTCACGAGGAATTGCGCCGGCTCGGCAGCTGGCGCCGCAGTTCCGCCAAGCCGATGCTCGTCGCCGCACCGGCCGGCCTCGGCATCGGCGTTGCCGCTGCCCAGGCCTGCGCGAACACGACTTCGTAGCTCGCCGGCAACCTTCCCTGCTCGCGCCGTGCTTCATAGGCGGACTGCAACCTTGCGTATTTCGCCCGGCCCGTGAGGCCGCGCGGCCGTCCCGCGGTGAAGTTTCTCGCGCCGAGTCCCTTGAGATCGCGGACCAGCGCGCCGAGGTCGTCGTATTGCAGCGTGTAACGCTCGACGTCGAGCACGGGCGCCGCGAATCCCGCACGCACCAGGCCATCGCCCAGATCGTGCATGTCGATGAAGCGGTTGACGTGGCTGTGCGCGTCGGCGGCATCCCAGGCGACGCGCAGCTCACGCAATGTGTCGGGACCGAAGCCGCTGCAGGTCATGAGCCCACGCGGCGCGAGCACGCGGCGAAACTCGGCAAACAGGCGGTCGGGGTCGCACCACGGCAGCAACAAGTTGCTGAAGATCAGGTCGACGCTGGCGTCGGGCAGCGGCAGCGCTTCCGCCTCGGCGCCGATGCGGTCGAATCGGCGCCGCCAGGAGAGCCGTGCCTTGGCTGCTTTGAGCATGCCGAACGCGGAGTCGACGCTGAGCACGCGCGCGCGCGGATAGCGCTGCTTGAGCGCGCGGCTCGCATGACCCGTCGCCGCGCCGGCGTCGAGCACGAGTCGCGGCGTCAGCGCAGTCAGATCCAGACGCTGTAACAAATGCTGCCGGACCTCGGTTTGCAGCACGGCGACCGTATCGTAGGTCGCGCTGGCCCGGTCGAAAGAACGGCGCACCCAGCGGGTGTCGAGCGCGTACGGCGCGTTAAGGTCCAAGGGGCTCGGCGACGATTTGCAGCCGCTGGAACAGCGCCCGATCGTGCGCCGTGTCGGGATTGCCCGTGGTCAGCAGCTTCTCGCCGTAGAAGATCGAATTCGCACCCGCCATGAAACACAGGGCCTGCAACTCGTCGCTCATTTCGCCGCGGCCCGCCGACAAGCGCACGTGCGCACGCGGCATGAGGATCCGCGCGACCGCGATCGTGCGCACGAAGTCGAACGGATCGAGCGCCGCGGTATCGGCGAGCGGCGTGCCGGGAACACGGACCAATTGATTGATCGGCACGCTTTCGGGATGCGTGGGCAGCGTGGCGAGCGTATGCAGCAAGCCGGCACGATCCATGGCTTCCTCACCCATGCCGACGATGCCGCCGCAGCAGACGTTCATGCCCGCATCGCGCACCGCCTGCAGCGTATCGAGGCGGTCCTGGTACGTGCGCGTCGTGATGATTTTTTCGTAGTAAGTCGCCGAGGTGTCGAGGTTGTGATTGTAATAGTCGAGACCGGCCGCCTTCAGTTCCCGGGCTTGGGCAAGCGTGACCATCCCGAGCGTCGCACAGGTCTCCAATCCGAGGTCTTTGACCGCGCGGATCATCGCGACGACCTTGCGCAGATCCTTCGGTTTCGGTGCGCGGTACGCGGCGCCCATGCAGAACCGGGTCGCGCCCGCCTCCTTGGCGGCACGGGCGCGCGCCACCACCGAGTCCAATTCCAGCAGCTCTTCGGCGGCCAAGCCGGTGTCGTAACGCAGGCTCTGCGGGCAGTAGGCGCAGTCTTCCGGGCAGGCGCCGGTCTTGATGCTGAGCAGGGTGCTCACTTGCACGGTGTTTGCCGGCTGATGATGGCGATGGACTTGTTGCGCTTGGAAAACCAGGTCCATGAACGGCAGGGCGAACAGTGCCTCGACCTCGGCCAGGGTCCAATCATTGCGTACGGTCGGCGAGAGCATGGCGGTCGAAAAGTCTCCGGGGACGGCAGCGAGCGACGCCGAGCAGTATTCCGGCGCCGCCCGGCTTAGTCAACCGCGCGGGCCTGCTTTGGTTGACGAGGGCGACCGCGCGCTGCCTACTTGAAGATGTAATTCAACAAAATCCCGGCGAACACCGACATCCCGAAGTAATGATTACCGAGAAAGGCGCGAAAGCACGCGGCGCGGTCGCGATTGCGGATCAGCCACAGATGATAAACGAAGAAAATCGCGCCGCAGGCCAACCCCAGCCAATACCAGATGCCGAGGCGCGTGATGCGTCCGACCAGGATCAGCGCGATCAGGGTCATGGCCTGCAAGGTCGCGATGATGTGCCGATCCGAGTCGCCGAACAGGATCGCCGTCGAGCGCACGCCGATGCGCAAATCGTCGTCCCGGTCGACCATCGCGTAGATCGTGTCGTAGACCGTGACCCAAAGTACATTGGCGAGAAACAACAGCCAGCCGACCTTGGGCACGTGTTCGAGCTGCGCGGCGAAGGCCATCGGAATGGCCCAGCCGAAACAGACGCCGAGATAGAGCTGCGGCACCGACAGGAAACGCTTGATGAACGGGTAGGTGACGGCGAGGAAAGCGCCGGCGACCGCGTACAGCAAGGTCAGCTTGTTCAACTGCAAGGCGAGTGCCAGGGCCGCGAGCGCCAGCACCGCAAACAGGATCAAGGCCTCGACGGGCGAGATTCGGCCCGCAGCCAAGGGCCGATCCTTCGTGCGCTCGACGTGCGGATCGAAACCGCGATCCGCATAATCGTTGATCACGCAGCCTGCGGAGCGCATCAAGACGACGCCGGCCACGAACACCGCAAAGATGCGTTGATCGGGTCGGCCGAGGCCTGCGAGCCACAAGGCCCAGAGCGTCGGCCAGAGCAGCAGCCAGATGCCGATCGGCCGATCGAGGCGCATGAGGCGCGCGAACTCGAGCAAGGTGCCCGTGATTTGCGGCAGCACCTCGGTCGTGAAGGGATGAAAGCGGACCCGGTAGACGAACCAGCGCCAGCGAGCGACCACGATGTCCGCCAACTCGTCCCCGGTACGCGGCAGCGGCACGTCGCGCTGAATCCTAGAGTCGGCCCATGGCCGGCAGGAACAGTTCCTGGACCAGGAGCGGAGCGCCGCGAAGCAGCATCTTCGAGCGCCGCGCCCACAGGCCTGCGGGCCTGACATCGGCGTGCGCGAGCGCCCTTGCGCACAGCACGTCGGCTGCCGGCAGCCACGCATATTCATAAGAGCTGCGCTCGAAGCCCGACAGTTCGCTCAAGGTTTCGCCGAGTGCCGCGTCGCCCAACTCGCCGAGCCAGGGGTGGTGTGTCAAGGTCGCATCGGGGATCACGGTCTGCGCGTAGACCCAGATCCGCTCGTCACAACGCATGGCGACGTCCCGAAACAGACCCGCCCTGTCCGCCGAGCCCAGACCGCGCTGCAGATCGGCGGCCAACAGGCCGGTGAATTGTTCGACGACGCGCAGCGAAAAGCGTTCGCCGCAGACCGACTTGAGCCGTTTGGTCAGCAAGCCCTGGCCGATCAACCAGGGGCGCAGCTGCCCATCGACGCGGAGTTGTCCGAGCCGCTCGGCCGGCAGCCAGCCCGTCGCGGGCGGTTCCGATGCTTGTCCTGTGATCATCGCGCCATTCTACCCGACCCGTCCGTACAGCTCAGCGACACCGACCCAGCGGCGCACGAGCGGCGCGACGTGCTCCGGCCATTCCCGCAGCAGTACTTCCGCCGCGATCTGCACGCGCGGCAGTAGATCGGCATCGCGCAGTAGATCCGCGACGCGCATCTCGGCGAGGCCCGTCTGGCGCGTGCCCAGCAATTCCCCGGGCCCTCGCAGCTCGAGATCACGCCGCGCGACTTCGAAGCCATCGTTGGTCGCGCGCATCACGGCGAGGCGCTCGCGCGCCACCTGCGCCAGCGGCGCGCGGTACAACAGCACACAGGAACTCGCATGCTCGCCGCGACCGACCCGGCCGCGTAATTGATGGAGCTGCGCCAGGCCCATGCGCTCCGCGTTCTCGATGACCATCAGCGTGGCATTCGGGACGTCCACGCCGACCTCGATCACGGTGGTCGCCACGAGCAGTTGCACCGCGCCCGCTTTGAAGCGCTGCATGATCTCGGTCTTCGCGGCCGCCGGCATGCGTCCGTGCACTAGCCCGACACAGAGCTCCGGCAGCGCGGCCGCGAGCGCGGCGGCGGTCTCTTCGGCCGCCTGGTAGGGAAGTTCGTCGGATTCATCGATCAGCGGACAAACCCAATAAGCCTGTCGCCCCGCGAGGCAGGCCGTGCGGATGCGCTGCACGACCTCGTCGCGGCGCTGCTCGGCGAGTACGACGGTCTGCACGGGGCTGCGTCCCGGCGGCAGCTCGTCGATGACCGAGACGTCGAGATCCGCATAGGCGGTCATCGCGAGCGTGCGTGGTATCGGCGTCGCCGTCATGATCAGTTGATGCGGCTGGCGGCCGTCCGCGGCGCCTTTTTCCCGTAAGCTAAGGCGTTGATGCACGCCGAAGCGATGCTGCTCGTCCACGATCACGAGCGCGAGCGCCGCAAAGGAGACGCCCTCTTGAAACAGCGCATGCGTGCCGATCACGATCGAGGTCCCGCCGTCGGCGATTCCGGCCAAGGTCGCGGCGCGCGTCTTGCCCTTTTGTCGGCCCGTCAACAGCGCGACGCGGACGGCGAGCGGATCGAACCAGCGGTGAAAGTTCAGCGCATGCTGTTCGGCCAGTAGTTCGGTCGGGGCCATCAAGGCGACCTGACGTCCCGCCTGCAGCGCGCGCGTCGCCGCGAGCGCCGCCACCAAGGTCTTGCCGCAGCCGACGTCGCCCTGTACCAGGCGCAGCATCGGAGTCGCAAGCGCGAGATCGGCTTCGACCTCGGCCAAGGCGCGCGTTTGTGCGCCGGTCAGGCGGAACGGCAGGCTGGCCAACAGCGCGCGTTTCAGGTTCTCGTTCGCCGGCAGCGGCCAGCCCGGATCGCTCTGGATCCGTCTGCGCAGCAATTTCAACGAGAGTTGATGCGCGAGCAATTCCTCGAACGCGAGCCGGCGCTGTGCCGGATGCCGCGAGGCTTGCAGCTGTTCCACGGGTGCATCGGCCGGCGGCCGATGCACGTACAAGAGGGCGGCCTGCAGAGCGGGCAACGCGGCATCGGCGAGCACCGCGGACGGCAGCCAATCGGGCAGGTCCAAGGTCGACATTTGATCGAGTGCGAGTCCCACCAACTGCCGTAGCCGGCCCTGGGTCAGACCCTCGGTCGCGGGGTAGATCGGCGTCAGATGGTCCAACGCGTCCTGCGCAGCGGCGCCATCCACGCGGCGATATTCCGGATGAATGAATTCCAAGCCCTTGGGGGAGCGACGCGCCTCCCCGTAGCAGCGCAGGCGCAGGCCGCGTACCAAGGCGCTCTGTTGCTGGGCCGTGAAATAGAAAAATTTGAGCGTCAGGAATCCCGAGCCATCCGCGATCCGGCACAGGAGCTGCCGGCGGCCACGAAAACTCACCTCGGTGAGTTGCACCTCGCCTTCGACGGCCGCCCGTTGACCGGGCAGGAGCTCGCCCAGGGGCACGATCTGGGTCCGATCCTCGTAGCGCAGCGGCAGGAGAAAGACCAGGTCCTGCAGGGTCTCGACGCCGAGCGCCCGCAGACGCTCGGCGAGCGCCTCGCCGACGCCGCGCAGCGCGGTGACCGGCCGTGGCTGCCTCACAATGCGACGATGCACTCCACTTCGACTTGAGCATTGCGCGGCAGCGAGGCCACCCCCACGGCGGCACGCGCCGGGTAGGGCTCACGGAAATATTCAGCCATGACCCGGTTCACGAGCGCGAAGTGGGCGAGATCGGTCAGGAAGATCGTGACCTTCACGACCTCGTCGAGGCTGGCGCCGGCGGCGAGCACGATGGCCTTGAGATTCTCGAACACGCGCCGCACCTGGGACTCGATGTCGCCGACGACCATCGACTGGGTTGCGGGGTCGAGCGGGATCTGGCCCGATACCCAAATCGTGTTGCCGACGCGCACGGCCTGGGAATAGGTGCCGATCGCCGACGGGGCGCCCTGCGTGGCGATGATCTGTTTGCTCATGGTTCGATCCCAGGGATGTTGTTATGCCAGGCTGCGAAAGACACGTTGTACATCCGGCATGCGCCGGACGGTCTTGATGATGCGGGCGAGATGCTTGCGGTCGCGCACCTGCAGTTCCAGCGTCAGCGCCGAGGTCTCGCTGTCGCGCTCTTCGAGCACCACATGGTCGATGTTGGTCTCGGTGCCCGCGACGCTGGCGGCGACCGCGGCGAGCACACCGACGCGATTGCCCACCTCGAGCTGGATTTCGGAGCTGAACAGACGGTCGTGCGTAGCCTCCCAGGCGACCGAGATCCATTTTTCGGGCTGCTTGCGATACTCGGCGAGGTTGCCGCAGTTCTGGCGGTGGATCATCACGCCGCGTCCCGTGCTCAAGTACGCCATGATCGGATCGTTCGGGATCGGAAAGCAGCAGCGCGCATAAGTCACGACCAGGCCTTCGGTGCCGGCGATCATCAATGGGCCGCCGGCCGGCGCCTTCTTGTCGGCTTCCTCCGAGAGAGGCTGCAGCCGCCGGGCGACCAGGGGCGCGAGCCGCTCGCCGAGACCGATCTTTTCGAACAGCTCTTCGGCGTCGCGCAGATTCAGCTCTTTGACGACCGAATCGATTTCGGTCTGCGGAATCTTCTTGAGGTTCAGCGAGAATTCCTCGAGCGCGAGTCCGAGCATGCGCCGCCCGAGTTCGGCCGCTTCACCGCGCTTCATGTTCTTGAGGTATTGGCGGATCGCCGCGCGGGCCTTGGCGGTGACCAGGAAGCCCGACCAAGACGGGTTCGGTGTCGCGCCCTTCGCCGTGATGATCTCGACGGTCTGGCCGTTGCGCAGCGGCGTGCGCAAGGGTACGAGGCGGCGGTCGACCTTGGCTGCCACGCAGCGGTTGCCGACATCCGTGTGGATCGCATAGGCGAAATCCACGGCCGTCGCGCCGCTCGGCAGGCGCAAGATCTTGCCCTTCGGCGTGAACACATAGACCTTGTCCGGAAACAGATCGACCTTGACGCTCTCGAGAAATTCTTCTGAGCTGCCGCCTTCCTGGATTTGCACGAGATTCGCGAGCCATTCGCGCGCCCGGTCCGCCTCGATGCCGCCATAGACGTCGCCGCCAGATTTGTATTTCCAGTGCGCGGCGATGCCGGACTCGGCGACACGGTGCATCTGCTCCGAGCGGATCTGCACCTCGATCGGAATGCCGTTCGGGCCGAACAGGGTCGTATGCAGCGACTGGTACCCGTTGACCCGCGGAATGGCGATGTAGTCCTTGAAGCGACCAGGCATGGGTTTGTACAGGCTGTGCACGATTCCGAGGACGCGATAACAGGTGTCGGCCGAATCGACGATGATGCGAAAGCCATAGACATCGACCATCTCGTTGAGCGAGATGCCCTTGGTCTGCATCTTCTTGTAGATGCTATAGAGATGCTTCTCGCGGCCCTCGACGCCGCCGCCGACACCCACTTTCTTGAGCGCGCCCTTGATCGATTCGGCGATCTTGCCGATGAATTCCTTCTGGTTGCCGCGGGCGCGCTTCAGTTCGCGCTCGAGCACCTTGTAGCGGTAGGGGTAGAGGGCGCGAAAACCCAGATCCTCGAGTTCGAGCTTGACCGCATAGAGGCCCAGGCGTTCGGCGATCGGGGCATAGATCTCCAGGGTCTCGCGCGCGCTGCGCCGGCGCTTGATCGGCGGCATGACGCCGAGCGTGCGCATGTTGTGCGTGCGATCCGCGAGTTTGACCATGATGACGCGAATGTCGCGCACCATCGCGAGCAGCATCTTGCGGAAACTCTCCGCCTGCGCCTCCTGGCGATTCTTGAACTGGATTTGATCGAGTTTGCTGACGCCGTCGACGAGTTCCGCAACGACCTGACCGAACAAGGAGGCGATCTCAGCTTTGGCTGTCGGCGTATCCTCGATCACGTCGTGCAGAATCGCCGCAACCAAGGTGTCGCCGTCCAGGCGCAAGTCGGCCAGGATGTCTGCGACGGCAACCGGATGAGTAATGTACGGTTCGCCGGAGACTCGCTTCTGACCTTGGTGTTTCTCGGCACCGTAGTCGTAGGCTTCGCGTACCCGCTCGATTTGCGCGGGTGGCAGGTAGGTTTCGAGCTTGTCTAGAAGCTGACTAATCCCCGTGGAGCGTCTTCCACCGGGTAGGAAACCGAGTATGGAAGACGCATAGTCCATCGTTCCTCTGCAGACCTCGGGGTGTTAATCCCCTAAGCCCAGTTGCGGCGCGCGGAAATCCGCCGGGAGGTCCAATTCGGTGACGACCTGCTGCACGGGCTCTTCCGGTTCTTCGAGCATCTCCAGCGTGATGTTGCCGGCGGCGATTTCGCGCAGCGCAACGACCGTGGGCTTGTCGTTTTCCCACTCGACGGTCGCCTCGGCGCCATTGGCAAGGCGGCGGGCCCGTTTGGCAGCCAGCAGCACCAAGTTGAACAGGTTCGGTTCGTTCTGCAAACAATCTTCGACCGTGATGCGCGCCATAGCCTGAATTCCTCGAAATAGGTTGATAACTCTAGCAGAGATGGGTCGACGCGCCTAGCTGTCCGCCAGTCGAACCGACGGCCCGCGCCGACGCGAACTTGCCGCGTGGCGTCGCCTTGCCTGCGCCTCAGGACAGCAACTCGGCCGCCAATTCCTTGATTTCGGGGCGACCGGCCCGCAGGTGTTCGCCCTGGCCGCTGACGATGGCGTGCAAGTCGGCGAGCGCCGCTTCGAAACGGTCGTTGACGACGACGTAGTCGAATTCCGCCCAATGCGACAAATCACGCACGGAGTCCTGCAGGCGACGCCGGATCACTGCCTCGGAGTCCGTGCTTCGCTGCCGCAACCGCAGTTCGAGCGAGGGCCGGGATGGCGGGAGGATGAAGATGCTCGTAGCCGCCGGCAAGCGCTCGCGAACCTGCCGCGCACCCTGCCAGTCGATTTCCAGCAAGAGTTGTTGTCCGGTGGCGAGATTACCCTGCACGGTCGCGAGCGCGGTGCCGTAGTAATTGTCGAACACGCGCGCATGTTCGAGGAACTCGCCAGCCGCGACCATGCGCTCGAAGTCCGCGGGCGAGACAAAGTGGTAATCCACGCCTTCGCGTTCGTTCGGGCGCGGGGCCCGGGTCGTATAGGACACGGAGAAGCGCAACTGCGCCTCCCGCTCCATCAGGGCTTTCACCAGGCTGGTCTTGCCGGCGCCGGACGGCGCCGCGATCACGAACAAACGTCCCTCAGCGCCGCCCTGCGGCCGCGGGGCGGCATCGTTCACATTGATATTGGTCACGCTTGCTCGGTGTTCTGCACTGGAGATCCAACATTCTACCAGTGCCAGGAAGTGCACCGCCGTCGATCAGGTCCCGTCGCCGGCACGCCCCAGCGCGTCTTCACCAAGATGGCGCGGCCCGACGCTGCGGCTCATTTCAGGTCCGGCAGTGAATAGTCGAATTCATAGGAATGCAGCCCGTCGGCAATCTTGATCGTGAACGTCCCGCTGATGCCCTGGAGATCGCCGCTGCCCGACCCCGGTACGACCACGACGGTCATCTTGGGGCCGTTTGCGTCCATCGTCGCCATATGCTGCAGGGCGAAAGCTCCGTGCCTGCCTTGCAGCACGCCGGTCACGACTTCGATCGCGACGTAACCCGCGACCCCCAGCTTCGGGTCGCCGCCCGAAAACATCTCGCCCTTCGTGGTCGCCGCCAAGTCACCGTGGATGTGCTTGTTGATCGAGTAGCGATTCAATCCCTCCGCCGGGGCCGGCGACAAAGGCAGAACGGTGACCGTAAATGTGCCGTGAGCATGCCAGGTCATGTTGGCTTCCTTGTGTCGGGCGACGAGGACCGGCACCGATGCGAAGGCCGGCTCGTTGATTTTGGTCATCGCCGCGAAAATCGACGCGACGGTCCGATATTATGCGTTCGGTCACGTGCATGGAAGCGGGGTCCTCCGCAGGCGGGGTGGACAGCCCAGACCTATCCGCCACGGACTTGCGCGATTTCCGTGTGAACTTGCTCGGGCTGTTCAACGCCGGCCGCTACGCCGACTTGGAGACCTTGGCGCAAACTTGGTTGCGCTTCGCCTGGAAGGCCCGCGGCCACGGCTATGGCAACACCGTTACCCCGGAGGCGTGGGAATTATTCGAGGATCGCGTGCGTTCGGCCCGGTCTACCAAATCCAAGGCCGCCTTCGATGTCGCTCGCACCGGTGGGTGGGACGCGGACGTCGATCAGGTGGCGGCGGACGACGCGAGGATTCGCTGACGAGGCCTGCGCTCGTCGACCCCGCCGCTGCTATCATGGGCGGCGGCCGGACACGATAAAAACCCCGAGACTCGCGGGGATCAAACACCGGTGGAGAGGCTGGCAGGCATGCATTCTGAACAGGACTGCGTCGCAGACGCATTGAGCCGTCGCGACTTCCTGCATCTGACGCTGCTGAGTTGTGTATTGCTGTTGGATCCCGCAGCCGCGACGCTGGCGGCCGATGGGGCATCTTCCCCGGAGCATGGTGTGCTGCGCGAACTGGCGCCGGGCGTGGTTCGTCCCGAGGGCTGGCTGCGCGCGCATCTCGGCAAACAGGCGCAGCTTTGCTCGAGCCTCGCGTCGATCTCCTGGCCATTCACGGAAAAGTACTGGGCAGGCCTCGAGGATGCCGACGCCTGGTGGCCGTGGGAGCAGGTGGCCTATTGGATCGATGGGGCCACGCGCCTCGCGATCGTGCTGCAGGATCCGGCTCTGCTCGCACAGGTCAAGAGTCGGATCGACTACACGCTTAGGCAGGCCGCGCCCGAAGGGTTCCTCGGGCCGCAATACTTGGAGTTCTCCGCGGAGTCGGGCGGCACCGGCATCCTGCGCTGGCCCCACAACGTCATGTTCCGCGGCTTGGCGGCCCTCGGCGATTCGGGGCGGGGCACCGCGGCGGGGGATCAGGGCGGCATCGCCGACGCGATGCGCCGCCATTATCTGTCGGACCAGGCGGCTTATGGGGTCGACGGCCGCAACATTACCAACATTGAACCCATGCTCTGGTGTTATGCGCGCACGGGCGACGCCCGGCTCCTGGCGCTCGCCGAACATGCGTGGCAGCAATTCCTACGCGGTGCGTCGGCTGCCGAACGCGAGCCGGAGCGGCGCACCGGGGAGCAGCGGCCGTTCGCCGACCTCGGTCCGGCACGAGTCTATGCCGATACGCCGATCGAATGCCACGGCGTGACCTACGCTGAGACCATGAAGCAGCCCGCGATCCTGTACCTGCATACCGGCAAGCTCGAGTACCTGAAGTTCGCGGCGGCGGCCGAGCGACGCATCTTCGACCACCACATGCTGATCGACGGCATCCCCTCCACGTCGGAACATTACCGGACCGCGACGGCGATCGACCAACATGAGACCTGCGACATCGCCGACCACACCTGGTCCTGGGGCTACATGCTGATGGCCACCGGGGACTCGGTCTGGGCCGACCGTATCGAGCGCGCCTGCTTCAATGCCGCACCCGGAGCGATTCGCGGCGACTGGAAGGCGCTGCAGTACCTGTCCTCGCCGAACCAGTTCCTGGCGACGCTGAATTCGGACCACGGCCAGATGCGCCACGGCGGGCGCCTCATGGCCTATCAGCCGAACCCGGGACAGTTCACGGCCTGCTGCGGCGGCAACGTGCACCGGATATTTCCGAACTTCGTGATTCGCATGTGGATGCAGACCGCTGGCGGGGGTCTCGCGGCCGTCCTGTACGGGCCGTCGACGCTCACAGCGACGGTCGGTGCCGCGCGCGAACCGATCGAGATCGTGCAGACGACGCAGTATCCGTTCGAGGAACGCATCGCCTTCACGATCCACGCGCGGCGCGCCGTGAGCTTTCCGTTGTCGCTGCGCATACCCGGCTGGTGCGATGGACCTTGCCTCGCCGTCAATGGTGCCGCGGTCGACGCCGCGCGCACCGAGCACGGATTTCTGGTTTTGCAGCGCCGCTTTCAGCCCGGCGACGTGATCACGCTGACGCTGCCGATGAAGCTCGCGATCACTCACTGGCCCGAGAACGGCGTCGGCCTCGAATACGGCCCGCTCGTCTACGCGTTGCCGATCGAGGCCGATTGGCGGGGAATCGTCGAGCCGGGTTATTCGAGCGCGGATTATCCAAGCCTGGAAGCACGACCCCGGAGCGCCTGGAATTATGGGCTCGCGGTCGACCCGACGCGGTTGGATTCGGAGGTCGCGGTCGTGACCCGGTCGGTCACGGCAGATGAACGGCTCGACCCATGGGTCCACCCCATCACGACGCTGACCGTGCCCGCGCGCCGCATCGCGGGCTGGGAGCTGCGCTCCAGTCCAACTGACCCCGAGCAGAAATTCACTCCGCCGTTGGCCGCGCCCGATGCGTCTCAAGTCGGCGCTGCGGTCGAGCGACTGACGCTGGTTCCCTACGGCGCGACGCAATTGCGAGTGAGTATTTTCCCATGGCTGCGCGCCTGATCCTCGGGGAAGGGATGCGCCGGCGCATGCCCGCAATCCTTGGCTGGCTGTTTGCGACCATCAGCCTCGCAGCCAGCGCGGTCGGCGCCGTCGGCGTACCTCAATCCGTCGGCGCGGCTGACGCCGACGACGCGCTCCCGGTCATCTATCGATCGGTGCCGGCATCGACCAACGTGCCTGACGCACAGTACCCACGGGTCTACGCCGACGGTCGCGTGACGTTCCGGCTCAAGTTTCCGTCGGCGACGACCGTGCAGCTCACCGGAGGCGCCGGTCTCGGCCGCACGCCCTTCCCGATGAGCCGGGACCGCGATGGCGTTTGGAGCGTGACGATTCCGCCCGTGACGGTCGGCTTCCACTATTACTGGTTCGTCGTCGACGGCACGCCGGTCAACGATCCGGGCAGCGAAACGTTCTTCGGCTATGGCAAGCCCACCAGCGGCATCGAGGTTGCCGATCCGTTCTTCGTCAGCACCCTGCTGATCTCCTCGCCGCGCCCTGCCTTCTACGATCCAGAGGACGGCGCACACGGTCGGATCGAGGCGAACTGGTATTTTTCGCGCGCGACCGGCCGATGGCG
>Ga0116228_10000457_pt1 | contig 30986 bp, 27 predicted proteins | sample S1TSphfallax_2_FD_89694 | JGI IMG/M metagenome (GOLD analysis project Ga0116228, IMG submission 89694) | Host-associated microbial communities from peat moss isolated from Minnesota, USA - S1T2_Fc - Sphagnum fallax MG | ecosystem: Host-associated > Plants > Peat moss > Unclassified | place... | reverse complement strand
TAGATCGCACTTCAATCCGAGGTCTTCTCGCAAAGTTATGGGGCTCCAAAGTCCCGGGAGTCCCGCAGGGCGGGATTTCGGGACTGCCGGCCGAGAGTCCCGGGAGTCCTAGGAAAAAAAGCCATTTGGATGTAGTCTCCGCGGAGCGTCACAGAGAATACTATAAGGGGGAAGGTGGTGGCTTCCCCCAAGTCCGGGTCGTGGTGAGTCTTGTGTGTTCGTGTTGCCCGTGGCTGTCCCAGCACCAAAGGTGCTCCAACTATGCACTAACCACTTTGTGTGGGTTGTGTGCAAGCCCGTGTGAGTGAATAAGCTTGTCAATTCTTCCTAGTCCCATCTCGGAGCTCCAACACGCCCCTCTACCCCTCCAAGTGTTGTGAGCTAGGGAGCGCCTCCCGACTCCTCCCACTTCCGTTGTCTTTCACTTGGACTCACATTTGAGTCCATCAAGGGGTTGGGAGTGCGTCACTCTTCATCGTATTTATAACTATCACTACATCTATAAGCTTTTTTGTACTCATAGGCAATCTAATTAGTTTGTTGTCCACAAGTCATAAGCTTTAAGAGTTTATCATTGTTTGCATGTTCCTTCCAAACAATGCTTTTGCATTTGTCTACAAATTGGTGCTAGCCATGACAACTCCCCATACCCCAAATATTGTAGCCAACAGAGAAACGGTGTTCAAAAGAAATCCATCCCATCTCGTAAGCATCCCTATAACCATTAGGCTAATGGCAATGTGCTTATTGGGGGCCAACAACATGGCTTTTGGAAATTTAGTTGAATTGTTAATCATTTCATAGCAGTCTTCCACCATATTTGTCAGGGTTGGGTGGCAAAATACCTAGACCAAGAAGGGGGGTTAGATTGTAAGTGGGTTCCAGGTTTGGTGAATGGAGGCCCTAGAGGTCCCATGACACTCATTTATGTTTAGGGTCTAGAAGCTTCAAATGAAGTGAATTCCTAAGCTTATAGGACCAACAATGAAGAACATGTATATGTCATAGGAAAAACTCTGATTATATGATTTTATGCATTTATGCTTTCATTTATTGGTCCCTGATTTTCACATTATTAAACCCCATTAGTTGCTTTCTAAACCTTTATTGGGCCCCTCCTAGCTATTTTTTTGTGGGGTTGGAATAGAAACTGCGCCATCAAATAGGGACACACATTCGAACAATTGAGAAGTTGTGGTCTGATTACCATCTAGCTTCTACAAATCATGATTTAGTGGGTGCCATTTCTAATTTAATGCATCCAAGTTGTTTAGATCTAGGTGGATGAATAAGGTGTTTCAAAATTCTCATTTATGTCTGGGGGCTTTGATTTGGTGTAATCAGGTAAAAGTTGATGGGAATTCTTGTGTGCATGTACAGGAGCTAGAAAAAGTTCGAACATTGATGACTAAAAAATATTGTGCCTAGATTAAAGCCATGCAAGTGGACGTTTTTGCTACAACAAACCAACTCAACAAGTTTGTAACCACCCTATCACATCAACAATCCACCATAGATGGTTTAACATTTGGCTGTTATAGCCAAGTCATACCTCGATGTCAAAAAAACAATTGGAATCTCACCATGTCTCAAATGAATTTCTCTTGCAGAGCCCATGTTGAGTGGAAGGAACATTGGAGGTAGTGGAGGGTTTCTTATTGTGATGTGTTCCTCCTTCAAAGGTAGGGACCAACAGACCATGTGGTTGTTGCTATGATTGTAGGCACAAGGGAACAATTTAGGATTTGGAACACCAAATAGGATGTGAGCGCTCTCAACATAACATTGATAAGGCAAAGGTAGATTAAAGACACAAGGTTGAACTAGGTTGTGCATGTTTTGTATTAATAAAAGAGTGGAAATAGGTCATCACATTTGTTATTCTCCAAAACAAGGCACATTAGAACATCATCAAGTCTCTTCAAGTATCTACTCCACACATATCTACTACCCACTTTGTCCCTGAACAACTATTAATTTGGGTTCCATCAATATGTTCACCCACATTTGATCATCAACATAGTTGTGCCTCAACTTGCTACATGAAGGTCATGTGAAGTTTATCACACTACTTTAAGAATTTGTTGCACAACTACATGTAAACACTTGGGCAAGGGGGTGCTCACCTTATGTAGGAATCAGATCAACAAAATCAACACATGATTGAAAATATGTGACAAAATTTGGTAAGTGGTGTTTGGAGAGTGTAATAGTTATTATGGTTGCTTGTTGTAGAGGGTAGCAAATTACTTTGTGGTGCATGCCCAAATTTCTAGTACACATGATAGAGTATAATTACTCATGTGTGAACTTGGATAGTTATACTCAAAGTAAGTGGCATTCATTGTGTAAAAGGGATGGTTGGGATTATAGGTAGCCATGGAGGATGCAAAATGTTGTGTTACAAATTTGGTCAAGGAGATGGAAGAAGTCTTTAAGGACTTGGCACTTGAAAAACAACAACTATAATACACAAGAAATCATGCCATACTATGGTATGTGGGGTTAGGGTTCTACTCAACTATTGTAGTATACATAAGGTTGTCCGTTATTGCTTTGTTTAAAACCATTGGTAGGACTGGTTTCCAACTTTGTGTATAATGATTGGTCTAATAAGATTGTGTGTCATGTTATAATGGAATCTATGTGGTATGTGTGAAGCAGGTTATGACTTATGTGTGAAGCAAATGTATAGTTGCATGGTATGGGTGTAATAAGTTGCTTATGAAACAAGCGTAGAGTTGCATAACATTGTGCCCATGACCAAAGCTAAGGTATGTAATGTGATGTGGTTAAGGATTGTGGTGTACATTTTTTGCCCTTGTCAGAATGAAAGTTGTAGGAGAAGCCTACTTTAACCACCCATGGGAGGCTAATGGGGTAATAGGGATTCTCAAATGCAAATGTTATAGTCAACAACTACATAGGTTGCATTCCTGCAGCAAAAGCAGCAAGATGGGCTTGTCACAATGGTGAAGGCAAAGGACAATGCCATCTATGAGGAAATGAAGGGTTTAGCCAACACATTCACTTGGGAGATGCTCCCCACATCTCCTCACATGAACATTGAAGTTCTAGCACATGTAAATGATCAATTAATTGGAGATAATAATGGAGAATCTTATTTTTATGAAGAAACCCAATAGGATAGCCCACATGATAAAGATGTCAATGTTTAACTTTCAGACTTGTTTGATTTTTTGGCAATGTTGCTAATGTAATTATAAAGCATCCAGCTTGTACCACTTAGCATCACCAACATTTTGTACAATATTGTAATATGTTCATGACTAGTGAACTTTCTACCTACTTTGGGAATGACATATTGGTAGGATAACAAGCCAATGATTGAAGGGCAGTATTGTAAAGGCAACTGAATTTCAAGTGTGATTACAAATATGACTTGTATGGACTTGTGTGAGAGCAATGGGTGTATGGAAATCGACATATGGGAGGATGGTCGGCTATGAATAATATAAATCATGCGATCATGGTGGTCCACAAGTATGTTAAAAACTAGGGCCATGAAACCTACATTATTATAAAATAAATGAAAACAAATAATGATGCAATTTTCTAAACAAATTTGCAGAATGCTATAGCTAATTACTTCCACTTGCTAGAACACCCACTAAATTAAGAAAAGGAGATATACTACATGTTGTTTAACATTCTATCAAACAAGTTAGTTTTCTGCCCAGTGTAATCATCATTAAGAGCTAACTTTAAAATGCAAGATGAAACAACTTTGTTGATGTGGATGAAAAGGATGAGTGGATGGGAGAATGTTGAGCAACTTTTCAATTATATGCCATTGTCCTCTATATCAAACTTGCACAATGTTGTCATGGAGAACCACCTCTTGGTGCCAGTCGAAAGTTGGGCGAAGGATATCGATGTTGGGTCATAGTGTCACATGGGGCCTAGGGCTTGGGTGAACCAAGGTCCCTTGGAATGTTAACTCTTTTGCAATAGTTGTCTCGAAGTCTTTTTTATTTTGTTGTTTACTACCATACACAACTTGTCAAGGATGTTTGGGGCTTTAGGAGTTTCAAATGGATTTGCCATGCTATCTCCAACTGTTTAAGGAATGTATTTTAATGCAGCACCATCCATGCTTGAACAGGAAGGAATGTTCTACATTGCTAATGAAAGTAAGTTTGGCACTGTGAGATATCCAACCAGGGTCATCACCCTAATATTTTGGATACTCACATTGTATTATATGGTCAGTTTGCTACTTCTTTGTTGTCCATATCATTAAAGATCAATACAACAACCATGATTGTGAGTAGTTGTCTTCTTTTTGCCTATGTTCACATGTTGTTTTGTTTCGAAAATTGGTGAAAGTTCCATCCTCGGGAAGTTTTGTGACAACAACCTCGCTATGGTAAGGTTTAATTTGCATCAATCATCTACAAGCAAGCGGTAGGTGTGTCTGGGAGTGAATACGATTAGCCTCATGACAGTCCTACTCCTGGAAAGTACATTCACATCATAGATTATTTGCTTCCTAATCCAAAGGCAAACAATGAAGGTGATAAGGAGGGAGGGACATTACACAACAACCATCTAGGTTAATGGCGGGTGGAGGATGTTATCGTTGGAATATAAGAGGAGAAAGTAGTGGTTGCCTACTTGCCATATATGTGATCATGTAGTTCCCAATACCTTGCATTACTTAACTAACTGGCACACCTGGATATGTAGCATTGCAGGCTAGCTGACATAGACTAGGCATGGGCAATGGCTTCGATGTAGGTGTAAGGCAATTAAATGATCCTTGCAGGTGTCATGACCTGGACAACCCTGAAAGGATTACTAATAGGGATAATATCATGTGGAAGAGAGAGGTGGATTGGGCCCACAACCATGGCATTACAACAATGAGGTGTCCATGTGCTGAATGTGCAAGAGGTGGTCGACCTCTATTGCTTGCAATTGTTTAGGCACACTTGTTGGTCAACTCGAGGAGTTCCATGTTTAGGGTGTGGAAGGGGCTAGGGGAGCCCCATGACTCCGATAAAAAGTGGGGTGCATCAGTTAGAGTATAAGCCCATATGCCAACAAAGGTTTTGGACGACGGTGTCCAAGTTACACAAATGCTGGATGATTTGTTTATGCGTTGAGAAGTTGAAAAATTGGTTGTGGAAGTTACTGGAACTAACACTAGTGATGTTGAAGCCCAAGTTGTGGAAGCTGTTGCAATTAACATTGGCTTGGGAATGGATGGTATAAACATTGTGAACATGGTGCAACAAGCATTTTTGATCATGGAATGATTAGCAACCATTCCTAAGAGCATGCCTGAACAGTCAAACTTGTCACTAGATGATGATGGTGTAGAAGCCAACAATCTAAAACAACCTAAGGCACCTACTGCAAATCAGGATGACTTCTCAGATGAGCCAAATGCCTTGCACGAGGCATGTGAATTCTTGTACATAGGTGTCCAAAGCACAAAGCTAACAACTACTATGTTGTTGATGAATGTGTGCTAGGTGCATGGGGTTTTGAACAAGTTTGTAGATGAGCTATTGGTTATACTTCATTTACATCTAATGCCCAGGGACAACTGCTTGTTTTCAAGCAAGTACCGGGCCAAAGTCCTAACCAACAAAGTTGGCCTCTGCTACAACAACATTCATGCCTATAGCAATGGTTGTGTATTATTTCAAAAGTAATACGAAGGGATGTAGGAGTGCCCCTAGTGTGGGGCTCTTTGATATAGGGTAGTTGGTAGGTCCTAAGTGCCAATCAAGGTCATGCGACATTTTCCTTTGATTGTTCGATTACTTCAAATGTATCGAACTCCTACCATAGCCAAGCTCATGACATGGCACAAAAAAAATCAATTGACAGATGGGAAGGTGCGTCATGCACCTGGTAGCAAGGCATGGGCTCACATCAATGCCACCTCGCTAGGTTTGTTGATGGTCCTAGGCACATATGGCTGGGGCATGCTATAAATGGATTCAATCCATTTGGGGAGAAGAGCTCAAGTTGGTCGACTTGGCCGATAATGTTTTTAAACTATAACCAACCCCCTTGGTTGGTGACCAAAAAGGTTTTTCGTGATAGTATCATTGATAATCTCAAACCTAGAGAACGTGAAAGTGGTCAATTTTGATGTCTACTTCGAACTTGTGATAGAGGAGCTAGAAGAGCTATGGAAGGGGGTGGCAAGATTGGATGTACTACAACCTCCAAGTCGCCAAACATTTATGTTGAGAACCATGCTGATGTGGACTATTCATGACTTCCTTGGCTATGGTTTGGTTTTTGGTTGTCAACACCAAGGTTACAAAACTTGCCCTCCATGTGGGTCAAGTATCGGGTTTAGATGGTCCAAGGAGTTGGGGAAGGTTGTTTTTGAAGGAAGTAGACAGTGGTTGCGAAGGTACCACCCTTACAAAACACACCCAAATGCAACACACTTCATTGGCGCAAAAGAGCTTTGGATGAAGCCCTATACAACAACTGGTGCAAATACTTTAAGATGGGCACAAAGGACAAAAAAATGGGTGGCATGGGGCAATGTTTTGGGGTCAAGGGGTTGCCCATCAAAGGAAACTGGACTAAAGTGTCAATTTGCCCTATTCAAATTACCATATTAGGAGGTTAATGCAATAGTGTTATGAGGTTCAATTGTGGTTGACAACTTGATAATGCCATGTATAGTAGCATGCATCCTGATATATGACTATTTCCTATAAGTTTAATTGTCGCAACCCCATTTTGAGGCAAGTGTGAGGATGACACTCACATTCCCGAAAGTGGGAATTTGGAGTCCTCCGGGACTCCTGCAACTTCATAGTTCTATTGCAGAGGTCAAAACATCTTGCCTTGAAGTGTTTTTTATATCGTTGGAAAGGCCTTGAAGTGTAGATGTCGAAAATGGCCTCGTATGAGCCATTTGGAATCTGCAGCACAAGTTATGGTCGAAAGAAGGGTTGGGAGTCAAATTGGCAATTTGACTCCCGACCACAAAAAGTCAAGAATCGACCTGACCCCGATGTGTGCAAGAGTGAGACACACCGTTGGAAAGCTCTTGAGGAAAGATACAAGTTTTCTTTAGACCTTGTTCCAATCCGAGGTCTGAGCCGGGAGTTATGAGCTCCCAAAGTCCTGGGAGTCTAAACCGAGACAGTCTCGAGACTCCTCCTTGGGAGTCCTAGGAATAAAAGCCATTTGGATGCGGGTGTGGTGGAGAAACACAAAGAATAATATATGGGGGAAGGTGGTGGCTTCCCCCGAGCCCATGCCGTCAAGTGAGTCTAGGTTGCTCGTGGCTTGTCCCAACACCAAGGGTGTTTCCAAAGGTGAACTAACCCTCTTATGGTTAGTTTTGATGCAAGACCGAGTAGATAAATGATTGTCCCTCTTCCTAGTCTAATCCCGAAGCTTTCAGCACACCCCTCTTACCCCTTTAGTGCTGGAAGTTCCAATTATTTCTGCCCTTTAACATAGTTGGACCCATTTTGAGTCTAACAAGGAACTTGGGGGCGCGTCATTAATTATAGTTGAAGGGAGTGTGATCTCTTGGGTTCTAACACCTGTAATATAATTGTCACATTCAGGGTTTCATTGTAGACTTTAATGTAGTTTGAAAACAATAGGTACATGAATCCTAGTTCATATACATAGCCAATAATTTAATTAAATTGGACCTGAACCCAAATATCTGAGCTTGATGTGAGAACTATATAGTAGGGCATGGGCATAGAACATAACAAGAATGATATATAATTTCATAGTTGGAAATCATGGCCTAGCTATTGTGTACACCCCATGCAATGTGGGGAAGACCTTGCCATATTGATGTAATTACACAAAGTTTGGATTGGACAATGTAATAATGTGGAACATGTGTGGTGCATGTAGACTGTATTAAATGTGTGATTGGTTGGTTGATGCCCATATAGCACTTGTTGTTTGGACATACATTAGATGTCATGCACATTGAGAAGAATGTGTGTGAGAGTGTGATCAAGTTCATAATTGGGGTGAAGGATACATTTAAGGTGTGTAAAGACATGGAGGTGTGTGCGGTTCGAGAGCACTTATGGCTAAAGAGAGACCCTCACAATCCAAGCAAGATCTTTTAGCCTATTGCTTCGTATGTGTTAAAACTAGAAGAGCTAAAAACATTCATGGGTAGGTTAGGGGCATTGAAAGTGCCATCAAACTACTGTAGTGTATTGGGAAAACATGTAATGGACAAGAAGCTAGGGAATATGAAAAGCCATGATTGGCATGTGTTAATGCAACAATTTATACCTTTGGCTTTGAGGGGTTTGATGCACACCAATGTGCATTTAAGTTTAATGTGCCTTAGCCGAGTATTCCGCAACATCTATGCAAAGGTATGGGACCTAGCATTTTTAAGAAAGGATGTTGTTGTCACCCTTAGCATGATTGAATGGGAGATATTGGGTGCATTTTTTATGTAATGACACATTTGGTGTTACATGTGGTTGAAGAGCTAACCATTTGCGGGCATGTACATAGTAGATGGATGTACCTAGTTGAACAAACATTGGGGACATTAAAGAAGTATGTGCGTAACCGGGCAAGGCCATAGGCATCAATGGCTTCAGGGTATGTGCTAGATGAAACCTTGGGGTTCGTGACAAAATACATGCAAATGTTTACACATGTACATTGCTGAGTATGGGATGCTAATTAATGAGGAAGAAGGGGTGTATGGTGAAGTATTGGAAGGGTCTAGATCCAAGTTTCGCCTTTTACCATTAACACGAGACCTTGCACACCAACATGTCCTTACCAATGCAGCCTGCTTAGCACCATGGGTCCGATATTTGCCACTTAAACCCAACACACATTCAATTTTCATGACATGGTATTGCATTTACAAGTTGTTTTATGTTGGTCACATAATGCAGCCTTGTAAACCACCTATGTGGTGAGCCTTTCCTTAACTCATTATTTGGGGTGTAATGGGGTGGGCAGAAACATCAACAAGAGCATGATTGAGTGGCAAGACTACGCAGAGTTTGAAGACCAATGGCACAAGGATGAAAGAGGAAGAAGAGGGCCTATCAAGTATCCTATAAAGCTTGTAGAAGTGCAGGAGTTGCCAGAATGGGTGAAGGAGGTAGTGCGAACCCATATGGCAAATGGTAATGTGTTTGATGAGATGGATGTATACCATTTGTCAATTAAGCCCAATTATGATGCTTCCCAATATACACGGATGAAGGCCTATGGAAATCACTATAAGGTCATTGGAGAAACCAATGTTAACACAATGGCAACTTATGATTGTTGAGTGGCATCAATGTTCCAATAAGCACAAGGGCCAAGTGGAGTGTGTGCACTTGGGCCCATGCAGTATGTGGGAATTCTAAAAGATGTAATATTACTTGATGGGTTAGTATCAATCCTAGTGGTTTTGTTTAAATGTGATTGGGTGAAGAATGAAGCTGATAGGTGAGGTCATCCAGCTTACAAGCGTGATGAGGATGGTTTCTTGCTTACAAATTTTAATGCACTGAAGGCAAATGATGATGAATCATTCGTGTTTCCAACTCAAGTGCAACATGTGTTTTACTTTGAAAAGCTAAAACAACCATGGTGGAAGGTTGTGCTACATAAGGAACCTCGCTCTAAGCATGTGGTAATAAAAGCAAAGGAGGAACAACTTATGATACAAGATAATGTGATAAGCATTGAAGTGCGTTTAGAAATACTAGATGTGGCGTGCCACATGGCAATGGTTGGTGCCATTGAGTTGTGTGGCACAAAGGCAATTATGGCATTTGTAGAGTTGCAAATGCTAGGTGAAGATGATTATGCATGATATGTAGGTAGACTAAACATAAGGAGGAACATGCATCTAGCTGGTATATGGAGATTGATCTACATGAAGGGTTGTTTGATTCAAAGTTGTACACATAGGTGGAAGCACCTAATATATCCATTGGTCAGGTTGACCAACCATCAACTAAGAGCAGAAACCATGTAAAAGGAGAGTGTATTAGCAAGAGCCCCTAATTGCATTTTAGAGTTGGACACCCAATGTGGTTGGTCCAAACCCTATTATCATGAAGTCCACCAGCTTTTGAAGTTGCAACAATCATGGCAAAGGGGGCAACATGATTTGCAAGTTGTTACATAAAATTTTCATGGCCCTAGGTGGAGCTATTGTGCCCATTGGGGAGGTGAAGTAATTAGATGTATTAACAATGGTGTTAGTACCTGCATTGACCCATTATAGGGGATTGCCATGGGGATATGAATGAATTGGTCCATGGACTTTGTGTTAGTCATGAAAGCATTATTAGGCTTAATGGAATTGTTGGGATTATCCCAAATCTTTGAGATTTAGTGGATGATGTGGAAAATAGTCTCATGGCCAAGGGAGTTATTACAGGAACTATCTTGGTAGTTATTGGGGAGAATTTAGCACAATGTTCTGCACCAATTGTTGTGAGTTTAAACCCACTGGATTTTCTTCAAATGTGCCATGATGTAAAGAGAAGGGAAGCAACCCTTTGAATTCACAAAATGTATAATGCAATTAAGGGAGATTCATGATAGATTCTCAAATGTGGATTGAAGAGAGCTGGGAATCAATCCACAAAAATAATAATAATTAATAAGCATGGAGAAAGTTAATTTTGACTTGTGGGTGGTATTTGAAAGGAGCAATCAACAATCACAATGGAGATTTAAAGGTAAATCAATGAGCAAAATTTTATTGGCTATGCAAACAAATCCTATGTAGTTCATGCAACTAATTTGCAGAGCACATTTAGTTAACCCTAATCTAGATTTGGAATGACATAGGTACCATGTATAACAAGTTTTGTGGGTTTTTTACATTATGTTGAAATAGAGATAATTTTGCTTGTAAATGCTTCCATGTTAGAATTATCAAGTTGGTTTGTTCTTGTATAAATCCAAATGCAATTGAAAATGTGGACTGCAGGCAATACAACCTATTACCCTAATTGGTGGATCTATACATATGCACATGAATTGTTATATGAGATAGGTACCCTATACAACAATTGAGATGGTATTTTAAAAAGTTTAAATGGAGATGGAATGAACTCTGACTAGAAATGCTTCGATGCTAGAATTAGGTCTACTAGTCATTTAATATAAGCTTAGCCCTAGTTGTAAAGGTCAATTACAAGCATTGAACCTAGCCTAATGCCTTGATTGGTGGTTTCACAACTATGCACAGGAGCTATTGGGCAATTAGCATATCGGATCTAATTATGCCTAACAAAGACTTATTATATCTATGCGTAGGTCCCTTGAAAAACATTCTAGACTAGATCTTTGCAATTAATTGGGATGGAACTAACTTGGACTAGAAATGCTTGCATGCTAAGGCCATGCACTTTGCTTGATACCAAGGTTAAATCCCAATCCTGTTGGCAAGGTGAACTACACGCATTAAAGCCTAATGCTTTGATTAGTGTTTGCCTAAGTATGTACAGAGGCTGCTTATGCAATAATCCATGACACTCATTTGAAGTTGACATCTTCTTATGCCACAATTGGAATTGGTATCATCTCAATATCCTAAATAACAATTGAGTTGGTATTTTTAAAGTTTCAATGGAGATGGAGACATTTTGTATTGGAAATACCTACATGATAAAATTAGGTAACTTGTCTTGTATTATAAGCTTAAACCTAGTTGTAAAGGTGAACTGCACGCATTCAAATTAGCCTAATGCCATGTTTGGTAGTTCCAAAATTGTGCATATGGGTTGCATGATTTTTGTAGGTTGTAGTTGGTTATGCCCAACCAAGACTTGTTATATTCGCACGTATGTACCATGAAGAAATCTAGACAAGATTTTTGCAATCAATTGAGATGGAGACAACTATGACTAGAAATGGTTACATGTTATAACCATCTATTTTGGTTGATACCAAGTACAAATCAAGATCTTGTTGGCAAGGTGAATTGCAAGCATTGAGCCTTAATGCTATGATTGGTGGTTCCCCATGTATGTATAGAAGCTCCCTAGGTAATAATCAATGACATTCATTCGTAGTCGACATATTCTAATGCCACACCTAGAATTGTTACAATGTAAAAACCTTGTACAATAGTTGAGTTGGTAATTTTAAAGATTCAATGGAGATGGAAACAATTCTAACTAGAAATGCATGGTGCTAGAGTTAGGTAAAATGGCCATGTAGTATAAGCCCAATCCAAGCTATAAATGTGGACTAAAGCATTAAATCTAACCTAATGCCTTGATTGGTGGTAGGTGTAATCCAATGTCATTCTTAATTTGTTAGTGGATGGAGTCTACATTTGTTTTATACCTCTCTATCATTGCCAAGTTGGGGTTGTAAACTATAGTAATATCAGTGTTTGAAGATTTTTCCTTTTTGTATTTTCAAGATGTCCCAACTATACGGGGAGGTTTAGAGCATAATGAATGAAAACTACATGATTTGCTCAAAAACCTATGTAAGAGTTGTGGAGCAAATAATGCAACAACTTTCACCTTAGCATACAAAGCCTTTGGAGGAAACAAACAATGATGCATATGTGTTGAGTGTGGTTTTTGCTAAAAATGTATCCTTTAGCGAAGATGACTTGAAGAATGCTGACACATTTGATGTTTCTAGGGGTCAAACCTTTGGGGATAGTTGGCAATTGGTTGTAAAATGACCATGAGTCTCAACCACTTGGAGCGTTGGGTTGATGGTAGAAGAAGGCACATTTAACTTGGAGATAATTAAAATCAATAATATATTTGTATGTAGATTTATTTTTTTGTAAAAGCTCTTCCCTAACACATTTTGGGTCAAATTGAAATGTTATTTCTAATTAAGACTAACTAGACAACATTGGCATATGCAATTTCTTTTATTTAATATGTGAACAAAAAGTCTTTGGCATTCCATTTGGTGTAGTTCACTATATGGAGCACTAATATTGGCCACGGGCTTAAAAGTAGGAATTGTTTTAGTCCTTGCAAGTATGGCAATTGAGGGGACCATGCATATTGAAGGAGTGAGTCATATTGACCATGATTATGAGAAATTTGACCAAACGTTATGACGCGCTCCCAAGTTCCTTGTTGGACCAAAGGTGAGTCTAGGTTACTCAAACAACAGAATTGTGAGGAACTTAGGGCACACTCCCAGCTCTCAACACTAAAAGGGGTAGAGGGGCGTGTTGGAGCTCCAGGATGGGACTAGAAAGAGTGACAAGCTTTACTTATTTACTCAAACGTGCATCAAATCAACCAACAAGTTAGTTAGTTCACTTTTTGGAACACCCTTGGTGCTAGGACAAGCCATGGGCAACCCTAAACTCACAAGACTCACCATGGCCCAAACTCAGGGGAAGCCACCACCTTCCCCCATATAGTATTCTATGCGTCTTTCCACGACACCTACATTCAAATGGCTTTTTGTCCCTGGACTCCCAAGGAGGAGTCCCGAAACTATCTCGGTTTAGACTCTCGGGACTTTGTGAGGTCTTAACTTTTTGCTCAAACCTATGATTGGGACGAGGTTTAAAGAAAACTTATAGCTCTTTTTGAGAGCTTTCCAACGGTGTGTTGCACTCCACCTGCATGCACTGGAGTTGGGTCGATTCCCAACTTTTAGTGGTTAGGAGTCGAATTGCCAGTTTGACTCCCGGCCCTTCTTCTTGCCATAACGTGTGATGCAGATGTCCAAATGGCCCATGCAAGTTCATTTTCTACATCTAAACTTCGATAGCTTTCCAATGATATAAAAAACACCTCAATGCGAGGTGTTTTGAACCATGTAATCAAACTCTGAAGTTTTGGGAGTCCCGGAGGACTCCCAAGTCCCCATTTCGGGAGTGTGAGTGTCATCTTCACACTCTTCCAAAAGTGGGGTTGCGACACGTTACTTCTTTTTTATGCAGCAATTTACAGATTACCTTTCTTCCCCTCTAAATTGACAATGTAATTTTTCCATTAAATGATTTTTTTTCATTATTGGCTCTTAATGGTTTGGTTAAATATGACTAATTTTATGGTTGCTTCCTTAAACCTTCAAGACCAAATGATCTATTGGAAACGGACCATGCCACCTTTCTCAGGAGAGAGGGGGGGTGGGCTGCTTCACTTTATTCCTAATGCAATAAAAAGATTATGGGTGAGTACATCATCACTCTAGTGTTGTTACATATTATTAGTCCAATAGTTGAATAGTTGTGGATTTGTTTGGATGAGTCAAACATTAGTTGAGGATAATTATTGCTAATTAATTCTACAAATTTTGGTGTACTGTAGGTTCACCTATTTATTTGTGGTTCTAAGCTTTGCAGGTTTTAATTTCCAAAGTTCCATCGGAAGCTTTCAATAATCTTCCCAGAAAGCACCAGGTGGGATTTAAATTCTTGTTGTTTCAAATAGAAGATTTATGTCCATGTTCTAAAAAGATATGTGTGTGTTAAGGTTGCAATTTTTGAACTTTCAATTCAAGTTTCCTCTCTTAGTGTTTCTTAGGGAAGATTTTTGTTGTTGCATTGGGGCTTTATATGTTTTATAAAGTAGAAATGTAATTCATTAATTCAAATTCAGGTGATTTCACATATTGGCAAGATGTTTATCTGGGAGATGGAGACATGTATGTTTCTTATGTTTGATGATGTTCACCTTTTGTTGACCACCGCACAAAATAATAGCCAATATGTTAAACTTGTTGAAGAGAAGGTTGGTCCATTCATTTATGCTACCCACTATATCACAAAGGGTGTGGTGGGTTAGGCATTTCCTTTGAAGGTATTGTAATAAATGTTTGACCACATCAACATTTCATGGTTTTCTTGCACATAATGTCTTTTCTTCTATAATTAGTAATGGAGGTTTATGTGTTTGATCATATTCCCAATGAAGAAAAGATGCAATTTATTTGTTGACAAGCATGATTTGGTGAAACAAGTGTGGCTAATGGGAGTCAAGTAGCAATGTTGGTTCAGTAACAACTAGTAGCTATACAATGGAAGACCTGAAGGGTCAAAGAAGATGGTGCAACAACAAGGTTTTTTTCTTCTGTAAATGTTGTTTTGGATCCTTTTTGGAAAGAAAAACCCACATGAAAGGTGGAGAGGCAGAAGAGGCGATGGTAGAGGAGGGCATGGGAATTACAAAGCAATTGACTGGGGTTGGCAAGAGCAACTTTTAATAGCCTAGAGTTTTGTTGGAGGGAATCTTGTTTTGGTGCTAAGATAGGCAATATAGTTACTCAAAGTATATACATGTTTGCACTTAGAGATTGACCTTTACTAACTAGACACATATGTGAGGTTTTTAAAGATAAAGTTGAAAAAGGAACAAGGAAAGGTAAGGAAGAGGAAGGAGAAGGTGGAAGCACATCTCTACACTATCATTAAGGTATGAGTTTTTATATCCCTTTGAAATTCACAGCATTTATTAATGGGTTTGTTCAGTAATGTGTTGATGGGTTGTAGTTTCCTATATATGATATTGGTTGCGATTTAGGAACAAAGAATAATGTTGTTGCCATGTGCATCCCACAACCTATCAAATACTGGGGTGTCGAGCATCTGACTAATATGCTCGTTCACTATATCCAAGTATTTGCAATAGTTTTTTAGAGACAAATGTTTTTTTATCCACATATGTAAACCTTTTCACCCTAGTTGGAAATAAGTTATAGGGTGGCAAGGAGATCATTTGAAGTTTGGGGGGCATCATCAATCCTAGTTTTGATGTGTGGATTATGTTGTTGTGTGTTGGAGGTTGCATAAACATCAAACAAACAATAGCAGCCCATTTTATTTCAAATGGTCCCAACATGAGGAAATCAATACTAATCACCAAATCACAAACACAATTAGTTGCATCCAAATTGATCCAATTTCTAGAGTTTATAAATTTAGTTGGATGGTAATTCAAATTTTTTATTTTCAAGTTTGATTTTTAAACTTTATGGGGAATTTTCCAAATTTGATGTTAATTATACTCGAATTAAGGCATTTTATAAGGCATTTAATAGACACTTTGAGCCCCAATCTATTTGGGAAATTTTCCACGTTTTTGGGATTTTTTTTTCTGTTTCAAAATTTTGTGAAAAAACACATTGTGACTAGTGATTTTTAATTCAAGCTTGTTGCCCTTAATTTTAAAAAAAATTCCCACCTTGATTGTGTTTTCATCAAATTCAGGCCATTTCCCAATATTTCCAAAATTATCAAAAATAAAAAGTGATGTTGGTCACCATCCACAAGAAGCAATAGTCGATTTTGGCAACACATACATGATTAAGGAGAAAACTAGTGATGTAAGTTAAATATTCCACCTTGTTTGGCTATTTGTATATGCCCCCATCAGGGGATAAAACAAAATATATGGCTTGTTGGAAAAAGCTAGGTAACTGATTAATTTAATCCACAAACCACATTTCCATTAAATTCAAGGAATTTAATTTCAATTTATTGTATGAATACTATGAATATGTGCATATTTATATTTTACACCTTTGTATAACACTTTCACTAAAAAATCATACAATACGATATTTAACCTATGGACATATGTCAACTATGATTAAGCACCACTTTGCTTATGACTAATGGGACTTTAAATGGCTGCTCTTGGATGATAAATCCACCCATATATAGATGTAAATCAAATTAGTTGCAAACTAGTCGTTGGTTAGTGGAAGATGACTTGACTGATGTCAACACGATGTCACAATAGTTGTAGATAACAAAAATTTAAGTGCAAAGACCAAATAGTTGCAGGTAGTTGTAAATGTAATGGTCACATATTGACCTTTTTCTTCTAGTGATAGTAACCCATAAAATGGACAAGGTGGCACCCAAAAATTCCCAAACTGTCTTACAAACATGTTCTTAAGGTTTTCAATAAGAAGGGGTGCATTAATTATCCCTTTTCCATGGGCCATGAGCTGGATTTGATGCACCAAGCCATCAATCCATATTTTGCTACCTGACATTCCATGTGTTAAGAGTTAAAGGTCCTTTTCAAACCTTTGGAATTCTTTGGTAGTTGCTTCTAGTTATGCCTTTCCCTCTTCCACCTCAGATGAAAATAATCTAATTATAATCGTCTAAATTTCTATTTATTTTTCAAGGTATGGCAACTCACCAGTTGATTTAAGAAATGAAAGCATACATCATCAATAATGGTCTAACATGCACTTAAGCTTGTTGTATTTGCTTCATTCTTTTTCTTTTTCCAAACACTACAACCTTTTTTAATAAAGGAACAAATTTCTATTCCTCCTAAAATGAAAACTTCATGTCATGGAACTAGGCAACCAAGTCTTGGACCTTGTGTTCAAAGTCCATAGTTTTTTCTCCTAACACTACCATTTTAAAGGTAAATTCCCCTTCCTCTCCACGAGCTTCTATCAATAACCTCTTCATTAATGCTTCATGACTTGGAAGGAAAGCAATGGCATAAGCCCTTATGACGCACTCCTAAGTTCCTTGTTAGACCCACTTGAGGGTCTAAGTATGTGGAATTGCAGAAAGTTGGAACTTGGAGCCACTCCCGACTTCCAGCACTAAAGGGGGGTAAGAGGGGCGTGCTAGAAATCCCAGGATTAGACTAGGAAGAGGGACAATTATGTTGTTACACGGTCCTGCATCCAAAACCAACCCCAAGTTGGTTAAAACTCATTATGCATCCATTTGGTGTTGGGACAAGCCACGAAAGACCTTGGACTCACTTGACTCACCACGGCCCAGACTCGGGGGAAGCCACCACCTTCCCCATATAGTATTCTCTGCGTTACTCCGCAAGAGCCACATCTGAATGGCATTTTTTCCCGGGACTCCCAAGGAGGAGTCCCGAAACTATCCTAGGTTGGATTCCCGAGACTTTGGACACTCATATCTCCTAGCTCCAACCTTCGATTAGAGTGAGGTCTAAACCAAAGTTGTAGCTTTCTTCAAGAACTTTCCAATGCCCTATTGCACTTCTTTTGCAGACGTCGGGAAGAGTTCAATTCCCGACTTTTAGTGGTCGGGAGTCAAACTACCAGTTTGACTCTCGGCCCTTCTTTTGCCCATAACTTGGGCTGTAGATGTCCAAATGGCTCATGCGAGGCCATTTTAGACATATACACTTCAAGACCTTTCCATTGATATAAAGAACACCCCAATGCAAGGTGGTTTGACCCCTGTAATCAAGCTCTGAGTTTTTGAGAGTCCCAGAGGACTCAAAGTTCCCACCTTTGGGAATGTGAGTTTCATCCTCACACTTAGCCCAAAGTGGGGTTGCGACACCTTACACCACCCATGTGCATTGAAGCTTAATCTTCATTAATAACACTATAACCATTAGAAGTTGAATCTAGCAATGAGTTGGTAGACCTAAAGACTTGTGGGTTGGTAATGTTTGCAAAGGCAAGAGTAGGGCGCATAGCCTTTTTAACATGTAGTTTTTGTGTAATCATATGCATACTTGATCCAATTAACTTTGTGCCCTTTGCGTTGGGCCAACCAACTTCGTAAGAAGATTACTAAATACTGCCCATTGTTAGGGAGGTGGGCATAAACAACTACATACAACTTCAACAAATCAACACAATTTGCAACTAGCAATTTATCATTTGGCTTTAACTTCTAGCCATTTTATCCTCTCTTCCTAAACACCTCCAATTTTACATTTGTAACAAGGTCAAGGTTCAAATCATTCTTGATATCAATGCCAACATTACTATCGTAACCTTAGCCTTAGGTTCGCGACCAACGCAAGGGCTTGCAAAGGTGTGGGCCAAGAGTGAAGCCCGAGAATCACATTTCATGCTCCCGGGAGTGTGGGAGAGTGTGAGGGAATGAACCTCCACACTCCCAAGTCAACTCCCACTTCTGCTCAACCTCTACCCTATTCTTCTTCCAAATTTCCATGTTATGTTTATACCCATTCTAGAAATCTCTTTCCTTATCCAATTCTTCCTATAACACTACCTTTTCTCTCTCCCTTGTAGTTTTGCTATTCTTCAAAGTATTTACCTCTAGAGTCAAATTTCCCCATATTCAGACTCATAATTACCATGGTTTGAAATAATTCAACTACCATATTTGCTTTCATCACCTTTGTATCTACCTTTTCCATAGACTTTGGTGTACTTGTTTATGTCATAGGATCTCCATATCCTTTTACAAATGATCCCAACTCTTGTACCATTCTTCTCCCTAGTTCAAATTCAAATGGGAATCCTCTTGTAGATTTTGGCCTATTAGTTAATACCTATAGTTCTGTTGGCTTGAACTTTTCAAAAGCAGGTTGTGTCACCACTCTTTCTGTCTGTAGTTCAGTAGCATGTAGACCTTCTTATGTCTCCTATTATTGCTATTGCAAATGTTGAAAATGTTTCAGACTTGAGTGGTTTCCATTTGATCTTCATATACATCCCCTTCAAAGTGCAAATGTTTTTCACTTTCTAGAAACCTTATGATCCCTTTTAACTTCCTAGTTCTACTCTTTCAACTATTTCTTTTATGGAGATGTCATCTATGGTATTGCTAGAGTCTATCTAACTACCTATACCATTATTAGCACTATCGTTACCATTGTTGGCACTACAAATGGTTCCACTTTTCCCCTCATCATTTTTTATGCCCTCAAATTTATACTTTCCTATTTCCTCTTCACTCTTGAACCTCAGGCTCCTCCTTCCTCAACTATATTATTCTTTTTGAGAGCACTTCTTGGAGAATCTATTGTAGTTTTCTTTTTGTTCTTTAGTGTTCAACTAGGATTATCCTTTTGATGCACAACCAACTACTGAAAGATTTTTGCCAATACCAAGGCATATTAACAGGTATCTTTTTTATCCCCCTTATTATCCTAAACATATTTATACCACCTATCCAGTTCATTACACAAACTATTGAATATAATTTGTGTTTAATCGACCTTCTGCCCCTTCTTTCTTCTCACCAATGTAATAACATTATTATTGCTAAAATATTATACCTTCTCCCTTTGATAAATGATAGATATAATGGCATGATATTTAACAGAATATGGCAAACCTAGACTCTTTGCATTCCATTGATTTGCAGAAGAATTTGTAAGTGCAAGTCTACAACTTTGTAATGCTTGAATTGTTAGTGATTTACTAACCTATCATTTCGGTTCTTCTACAAACCTTTTTGCACACACTCCAAAAACATCTATAATCAATTGTTTACTAACTATACACCTTATCCTTATGCCCAAAAAATATATTTTTTCACCCTTAATTAAGAATGTGTTCAACAAGTCTAACTATACATCAAGAAGCAGTATTTCACACTCCATCAAAAACAAAGGAACAAGCCTTGCTTTAGAAGCCCAATCTTCTTCCTTAGTAAAATCCTTCTAGTTTTCCATCCATTCAACATGTTTGTCATTGTTTTGTTTCATTTGTGTCCACATGAATCGTTTGGGGTCTAGATTATTAATACCTTTATCCATAAGTAGCTCTATCAAGGATTACGTGTCTTCTCTTCACTATAGCTTTTGTTTCACGCCTCTCCATCTCCATCACCCTTCGTTGTGCTTTTGCATTCGCCTGCACCTTTGTGGCTTGTTGTATTCCACCTATACTTCTAGGGATAGATGTTCTTCCACTTCAACAATGTTTTCTTCCCTTGTGTCATTTTCCATTGTTTGTTCTTTTGCAAAATGTTGCTCCACCATTTCATCATCCTCCAATTCTTCAATGAACACCGGATCTATTGATGTAGCTCTTAGTCTTATCTGCTCTTCTGGATGCCAACATCTTTTGGTTTTGTGCAAAAATTCAACTACAAATATTTTGGGTTGTATTTATGTCTTGAATTATTGAATGCGCAAGCTGTATGTTCTCATTATACACCTTCCCTTTTACACATTTCGACGATGATGATGAATGCGACGGCAACCTTAAAGCCAACAGTTGAATATTCAACACACCTTCTCTCTCTGCTATTTTCAACTCCTTTTCTACTTTTGTTCTTCTTTACAATTTTGCTTCCTCCTCTTGCTTTTGTCTATGTTCTCTATGTTTCCTTTTCCCTTGCTATTTTTTATAATTTTTCAATAGCATTCTTTGTAGTCATGCTACTGCAAACTCCAAAGTTTCAAAAATATACACAACTTCTAACAACAAACACAAATTGCTTTTGATAGTTACCCCATTTTTTTTCAACCTTGAACATCCCACTCATCACATTCATTTTTTTACATGCCTGTCATATTTTAATGAACGCATGATCCTCAAAATTAATATGGCCCATCGCTACAAGTTTGTGTGCCTTATATTGCCACATGGAAGCACTTTGCATCATCATTATGAATGAACGTCACAGATTTCATCTTTCGATTGTTCCACATTCGTAACTTCCCTACATTAGTTGTATTGACTCCAACTCATTTGCCCTGTACACCTTCTACTAACTATACCCATTTATTGGTTTATTGTGATAATACATTTGTTGATTGTACCATTTTTTATGTTGACTGTGCCAACAAATATGATGATTGTGCAAATACGCTTGATGACTAGGTGAGGACTATTGTTGATTCAATTGATACCCATGATACATTTGAAGTTAGCTTCAATGGTATCAATTGGGTATCAACTCTGTGATTCTGCTAGTTAAAACTTACATTGAAGTATTGTCTCTTTCATTTCCATTAGCAATTGGCACTATGTACTTTGTGGGCATTAATGGATGTAATCTATACATTAATTGATATGGTGTATACCTTGTTATTATTTTGTATATAATATAAACAAATGTTCATCCCAATTTGTTCTATTTTCATTAACTAACTTGGTCAATAGTGTCCCAAACACCTTGTTAGTAGACTTAGCCTGCCCATTCCCCTGAAGATGGTAGGTTGTAGAACTCACATGTTTTAATGAAAAATGATCTGTCACATATTTGATGGCATCATTAATGAAATGAACTCCCTACTTTGTGACTATAGTCAAAGGACATCCAAACTTGGTTAATATGCATTCATACAAAAAATTTGTTGTGATTATTACAAATATTAATTTTCAATGCTCTTGCTTCCACTCACTTGGTAACATAATTTCTAGTTATAAAAATGTATTTGTTTCCTATATATCTTTTTCTTGGCTTAATTGGCCCCACAAAATCAAATGCCCATTTCATAAATCATTCCTTTTAAAGACTTGTCACCATCTTTGTAAGACTTTGAGTTACCAATCCTCTTGTTCATTGACATGCATCACAAGATCAACAATAATTATGCACATCTCTACACATATTTGGCCACCAATATCCAACATCTAATATTTTTCTTTGTGTTATTTCAATTGCAAAATGCCTTCATGCTAGTCCATCATGCAATTCTTTCATCACCATTTGTGTTTTTGTAGTTATCAAACATCGCTATAGTTTGTTGTCTTGGCCCATTTTGTACAATTCACCATTTTTTAGTGTGAATGGTTTTGTTTTCTTGACCAATCTTTGCTTGTATTCTACCGATAATGTGCCCTCAATATGTCTTGTTCTCCAAAATTCTTTCACATCTTTTAGCCATTCAAGCTCTGCATAAAACAAACTTGCATTTATGGTTTAATCAAACACACTTGTGGGTTTTGTTATATCTAGTAGTCTTGACAATGAATTTACAAGTACATGAGTTCCACCTAGCTTATACACTATTGTGAAGTCATATTCTAAAAACAATAACAACCATCAAACTATTATCTGTAAAACTTGTGGTTTGTTTACCAAATAGATCAATGCCACATGATCAACATAAAATACAAACTTATTTCCTAGCAAATCATGTCTATTCTTGTGCAAAGCAAAAACTATTACTAAAGCCTTTTTTTTTTGTTATGCTATAATTTTATTATGCTTTATTCAGAAGCCTAGAATCATACATTACTAGTTGATCATTGTTCCTTGTTACATTCGAAAACAACATGGCCCCCACAACTAACAAGGATGCATATGTATGAACATGAAACTCCACCTACCAATTTGGTGATATCAATATCGGTGCTTCAATATATATATTTTTGATCAATTCCCAAGCCTTCAAACATTCTTTTATCCAAAAAAAAATCTTTGTCTTTCTAGTCATTTTAGGTGCCATAATAATAGCAAAGTTTTTTATAAAGGATTATAAAATTGTGCCATCCCATTAAATATTAGAATTTCTTGTGGATTCTTGGGTGGTGGATGTTTACTATTGCTTGTATCTTCTTTAAATCTAGTAGTTTCCTTTCTTTGAAAATAATAAAACCCAAGATCATTCCTAAAAATACCATAAATGCACATATGTTTGGATTCAGACTAATGCCATATTCTTTCCATTTTTGAAAACATAATCTAAATTTCTATAGATGACTCTTCATGTCATTATACATTGCCATTATATGCCTATTATAAAATGCCCTTATCATCCAATGCCTATTTCCATCCATTTTATTGGATTTCATACAACCTTGCCTATTTCCAACTATGCATTAATCTTCACCATTTGTGGTTCTGCATCAGTTCCCAGATTGAGGTTCATCAATTGTTGATCTTCAATTAGTGTCCATTTAGCTATCTGCAATTCTAGTGCCTTGAATTTTGTTGGAATTTCATCCAATGTAACACTCCCTGATTGATGACTATAGTACGTCTTCGGATACATTTTATTTTCTAGAGCTATTTCTAATTCATATTTGTTGCCAACTATCTTTGTCTCTGTGGTTTGTACTTCAGATCCTTGTTCTGAAATACTAGTCTTCAAATCTGTATCCATGATCTCCACATTTGTGGTTTTCATAAATTAAATTGTCTTAAGTAAACTAATTGTTCCTATTGAGAACAATTGTAGTTGTGTAGCAAAGATGATATCTTTTTCTTCATCTATGATAGCATTCTAATAATTGTAGCACAGTAACATTTTTAGTTTTCTTACTTCACCTCCCAAATGTTTGATGACTGTAATTTTTCTAATTATCCCATTCCCTTGTAGGGTAATAAAGTTACTTCCCCAATCAAGTGCCACTTTAACATCCTTCAACCATGGTCTCCTTAGCAACATGGAATAACTAAAATCTACCACACTGTTATGAAGTACAATAAATATAGTTATGTAGGGAATCCCATGAACATATATCGTCAAATCTCTGATCAACCCCACTAGTTTTGTGGTTGTTTGATATGCCATCCTTAAATTATATGGTGTAGGTTTAGGCTTTGGAAGCCCCAACCTCAATCTCAACCATTCTATGATAATATTAACTCCAAAACCTCCATCCAACAACACCTCCTCTATTGTATTCTTCCCAATCTATACTTGGATAACTACCATATGATTATCTATTGTTACAGTAGTTGTCCCTACCTCTAGTATTGAAGAACCAATTTGTTTATCTATGGTTGTTCCACTTACATTTTGAGTTTTTTCTAGTTTTAGTTTTTGCCATAGATATTTTTTTAACTTAGGAGTTATTTAAAACAATTGTCGCAAGTTCAAAATATAGCTATTTTTAGCATCTTCTTAGCAATGTCTAGAAAAATCTTTCTATTGTAATTAGTTTCTCTTGTGAATTCATTACATCTTGAGATTTTTGTGCTTCCGTAGGAGTAGTATTTGGCATACCCGAACAAGTTGTGTTCCATCCCTCCATGGATGTGGATGGCCCTTTTGGCTAGGTCTATATCTTGTAAATTTGTTAAATTATCTCCACCATTCCACCATTGACTTTTTCAACCATTCTTCTTTCTCCCAATCAACAACATTCTTTGCTTTCCTTGGCTATCTATCCTTGAACACTTGTTCTTTAGTTGCTTTACTTCTTGTTGCAACATTAACATCCACCACATTCACATTTGTAGTGCCTATTTGTGCCTCAACAATAGGTTGAACCTTTATTATTGTGACATATTTCCATGAAACATCTTCTGCATTTTAGTAAACTTTAGACAATCTATCATTTTATGTCCATTCAAACCACACGTGCGGCATGCATATGAAGATGTTCTATGTGGTTTTTGACTTGGTTGTGTGACCTCCTTGGTTGCCATTGTGGTCTATTTTTTATTTTTTTTTGCATGTCTCCACATTGTGATTCATCATCCCACAATTTATGCAATGTTTGTTAGTCTTCCCTGTCTTACTTTGTGTTTTCACTAATGTCGTTTCTTTGGTATTCTGTGGTATTAAAAGTTCACTCCTTGTTTTTGTAGTAGTCATGCCTTTTTCACACAACATTGTTGCCTCCATATGTTGTTGTAATGTTGACCTTTTCATCACTAAACTTGCAATTCTAAAGTACGATTGTAAACTCGTTTTACACACAATAGTAAAAAAGTTGTCTATGGGTGGTACTTGTAAACCATGAACCAGCTTCTAAATATGCTCATAATATACCTCCACCCTTTCAATCTCCTCTACTTCATATTCTTCAACTCCATGTATATTTGCTCATCATTTTGAGTCTTTTAATGAGGATTGCAAAATGCCTATGTAAGCTCTAAAAAAATATAGTTAGGGAATTCCAACATGTAATTATGAGACTAGTTTAATGCTATATTTTTTAGCATATAGCTAAATGCATTGATGATATACTTTTTATAAGTATCTACATTTACTTTTATTTACAAAACTGAACACTTTGGATGAACATCTTTTTTGAAATTAGGATAGTTAAAAGCTACCTTGTGTGGCCTAACATAATGGCCATTTCTATGATAAGAAATTGGTATAGTTACAGCAAATGGTTCTTGGTATCCTCCTTTTGAATTCATCGCATTTGCATTTTTGTACCCTTTAGCAGCCATTGAGCTCATCAAGGGTTAATTTGTAATCCTATTCACATGAGTAATCATTATTGAATTGGTAAACATCATTTGAAGAGTCCCAACAACTCCAATAGTTGCTATTGGTAATGTTGTACTCCCACTCAATTTCCTTCCTGCTAAGACTCCATCCAATCCATTACCCATATTTGTTGTAGATCAAATTAATATTCCCCTTCTAACAACATCCATGGTAAGCGTAACAAATATTTCAACTCTTGTGGTTGTTGTACCCACGTCCAATGATTGGGTAACGTCTTGTGGTAGAAACAATTTGTGCCTTTCAAGTCTTTCCTTTGTTATTAGAACTCATTTGTCCAACATCAGATTCCGATATGGTGTTTCTATAAGCCCTATATACTCATTTCCATATTCAAGATTATCATCTATCTGTCTTTCAATAACTTGTTGATTTGCCTCCAAGTTTAATTGTTGTTGTAAACTTCGAATCACCATTTGATTCATCTTGTTTCACAATTTTGTCTTTAGAGTTTGTAGATCACTCTATAGTCCTTATGGGATTAACCACTTAAACCTTTGATACTTTTTAACATACCTTTTTAAATTCTAAATTGAAAAAAAAACAACATTACTCATCTACAATATAGAACAAAATGTGTAGAAAACCTTTCGATTATTGAAAGAAAAAATAGAAAAAAAATTCCCCACAAAATGGTCGCCAGATTATAGAAGTGAAATTTAATTCCTGTAGAATATTTCACACCATTATAACAACAGATTTGCATTTCACATGCATACATTCACTATTCCTGCCTTAATTTCAACATACTTAACACTACCATTCATTAAAACATCATATTCATGGTTATTGCATATAATAAAAATCTACACTTCAGAATACATTGTAAACAACTCCAGAAACAAGATTACAATTCATTTCATCATATTTTGATACTACATAGAATTCACTCAAGAACCTCTCCCTTTGGGTAGTCCCTAGTTTTCATCATGATTCAAAACCAACAAGAATTCAAAATTCAAACTAACAAAGTTCCCCGATCAATCCTTAACCTAAATGCCTTGTTCATCCAAAGTCATGTATTCATCCTACCCCTTAATAGTCCAAAAGTACTAGGTCACAAAAACAAGAGATTCCCGATTTTAAATTGCTTAGTTCAAACTTCATACAAGATGTAAATGTTGGCTAATGGTTGACGTATGAACAAAGATTCATGCAAAATGGCATAAAATGGAATATACAAGGAAGTTTCAATGTCGATTTAAACCTAGGAACCATTAGAAAAAACCTTACATTTATCAACTCTTGTCCAATGGCAACTTCAAATTCTACCCAAGAATGGCATTGGCACTAAAATGACAAAGAATTTGCAGTTCTCCAATCTAACAATAATGGAACTAAAACCATAGATGTCCTATTTATCCACTTGTCTTGCACACCTAACAAATAATCAACCCCAATTTTGAAGCTTTGAAAAGATGAAATGTTTGAGGTCTACTAACACGAACAATTCAAGCAATAATGAATTACCAATCACCTTCCCACTATAGAAACAAAAGATCAAGGGTGCTTTAAACAAATTGTTACTCTCCAATTTTGAACAAAGAACACAAATGTTGATTTCTTCAACAAAATTTTCAACTACGCCTTTAACTTTGTTCAAAATCTTTCACGCCTAAACATAATAATCACAAAAATATAGAGGGTAAAATGAAGAGGAAAAGGAGGGAAAAACATTTTGCCTACAATCCAATGGTGTTTGACTTGGATTTTGTGATGGTGGATTGTTAGCTACTATAATGTTCTGCTGTTAAAAATAGTAAGTTTTTTTGAGTCTCTACACACCCACTTACCCTTCCTCTCCTAGACAATGAATGAGCAACACATCTTGCCCCCTTACCCCATCCCCCTCTAAGTACTAGTTGTCCCTATGAACTTTTTCTTACTTAGGTTTTCAAAATGTACTTTTTAGACTTTTTTATTTTAGCAATAAAACTGAACATTTGGTTTACTTTATTTTCCTTGGACCTTGTGAAGAATGATGAGGAGATCTACCTATAATTACAAAACATTCAATAATAAATTACTAAATGTGTTGAGGCTTCGTATGACACTACTCAAAAATGTGTCTTAATTCATTTTGGGTTTCATTAGATTTTGAATGAATTTGGACATTTTTACCTAGTGAAATCGTTTAACCCCCTAGTGAACAGAGACCAGTTGCTATGGAGAATGAATTATTTTACTTTCATGTGAAATACAAATTTACTAAACCATTCACTTGCTAGTTAATTAACTAACCAACATAAAAATCAATTAAAATTTAATTATTTAATATATAATATTATTGATAATTTCATGATTTTTAAATTTATGATTTATTAACATGTGTTACTACCTAGGCTAGGTTAAAAACCTAACCCAGGTAGGTAGGCAACGTAATCAACCTAGGCACCTATTCTAAGAATTCAATAGGAAAATATTCAATCAACATACCATTGTTGACCATGCACAAGACTATTCATGAAGTTTGAACCTTTGACCTTTGGAATGGTAGAAACAGCCTTACCATCAAGCCACCCCACTTGTTGTGGTAATATGTTACATTACATTTTAATTATCAAATACTTCATTTTAAACATTACAAAAACATAAACTTTGAAAATTCATATTTTATTGAAATTTTGTTCAAATGAAATGATTCAAGTTTACTCTTAAAAACATTTCAATAATGTACATAATTACATTTATTTCCTTTTGAAAGTTTAAAATCATTTGAACAAAAAAAAAAATTGAATATCATTATTCAATAACATTTCAATGACCATTCATTTGAAAAAAAAAGTTTCATAAATAGATTTATTTTTTAATATAATAATATTATCTATGTTAAGCTACTTTCAATTATTATATGACTATTTTTCATTAATTTAAATTATTTCACCTTACATTATTTACAACTTTTTATGGATATTCTAAGTTACTTTTGGTTATTTTAGCTTATTTCACCTTACGCTATTTTCAACTATTGTAAGTTTTTTTTTGGCTATTTTATGTTTTTTTGGATGTTGTAAATTATTTCAGTTTAGGTTACTTGTCGCTATTATAAGTTGCTTTTGGCTATTGAAGGTTATTTCACCTTATGTTATTATTGGCAATTATAGGTTATTATAGGATATTTCACCTTAAGTTACTTTTATCCATTATAAATTATTTCACCTTAGATTATTTTTGGCAATCCTAAGCAATTATAATATATAGCTATTAGTTGTTCTTTTATTAAGGCTATTGGTTATTATTAATGGTTATTGGTACCTATTTTATTGGTGGCTATTATATTAATGGCTTGTGAGCCATGCTGACATGGCCATGGCTGGTAGTCTCAATATTTAATAATTGTGTTAGGAATATGTGAGTGTGGTGAGGTTATTAGGGGGGTTTAACAACTTTATGTTATAATAGGGGGTGATGAATGCGCACAGGGTGTGGGGGGGTTGTTTTGTTTTATGAAATACGATATTAGTTGGGTTAGTTCTTTTTCTTCAGCAAAAAGTTGATAAACCATAATTTTAGAACCTTACTGGCGTAAGTAGGGGTGAGAAATCTTTAAAAGGCTAGGGGAAGAAAAACAAACACCAAAGTTCATGGTGTGCAACAAAACATTGGTCTTGTATTAGTATTTAACAAGTAGCAAGGATGTTGGGAATTTATGAAGTAGGGGGAGGGGGTTACTGAAACGCCCAATAAAGATAGAGCCATTTTCAACCTGTAGGAACGTAGGATTGATTCAAATCAACTTAATGATTAAATGGACAATGTGATAGTGTGCCAATGATAATAAGAGTTTCATGAGGACTGAAATGTTTATTTAGATTATGAGTAAGCTCAACAAGGAGCTGCAAGTACATGTCAAGTCTTAAGTTATGCCATAGTTCATAACTGTAGGAAGTCTAGAATGCATCGAATGGTACAAACTAGGTAATCTGCCTTGCTATTAGGAGGTAGTCGACGAATCGGATCGCGCAACCAACAATAGTGTCCAACGCTGGGAATTGAAGACCAAGTGAAGATAGAAGTGTCTTCAGTTTCATAACAACCTTCACAAACAGTTTTGGGCTCGTCACCGAAAGCAGGGTTGACTTGTAACAAGATCACCAGGGTGTGGGAGTTTGGCGAAATATGATAGTACCAGGCTTGAGGGGGTTCAGCTTCAAGATGAGCGCGCACTTATCGAGGTTCGAGTTCTTCATCGCGAAGATGCTACGTTAAGGTCAGATCTAAAGATGACTTCGAAGGCGATTCTTCATTCACTTGTGCGGCTTGGGGCCCGTAAGATGTGACTGTGCGTGACGCCATACTTTCAAGGAAGAGAGGAAAGATCTTCAACAAAATCGAATTGATGATGAAGGTGGGGAGGACTTATGACATCAAGTTACGCAATCGTAATTTATAGGCCAAGGAAAGGAAGAGGAGGTGAAAATAATGGCCTAGGACCATGGTAAAGTAAAAATTTAAGGTCAAAGGATAAAAAATGAAGGTTTAAGTAAAGTTGCTTAAGGGGAAGTGGGAATAGGTAGCAAGGAATCTTCTTCTTCTCCTTCCATTGGCCACCAAGCTTTGGGTCTACCTTCACCTTCTTTTTCCTTCTCCTTAAAAGGCGAACTTGGATGATTGGGGCTCTCTCTCTTTTCTCACGAGAGATAACTTCTAATTCAATTTGGAAAAGTATTAGTTCTTACAAGCTTTTTGAGGAGGAAAAGGATGATCAGCCTTAATAGTTGGGAAGAGGAAGGAGAGTAAAATGGAAATCTTATAATAGTTTTGAAGGAATGGAGGTGAGTAGTGATAGTATTGGGAGGTTGGAACCTTAGAGAAAGCTCAAAAACCCTCTCGGGTTTCGTAGCATAACTTTTCAATTATTTAGTTGCAGATCTTGAGATTTGGTAGGAAGGTGCACCTAGTAGTTAGCTTTCCAAAGAGCTAAGGCTAGTTGGATTAATGGCTATTGGTGGCTATTATATTAATGGCTATTGGTGGTTATTATATTAATGGCTATTGGTGGCTACTATATTAATGGCTATTGGTGGCTACTATATTAATGGCTATTGGTGGCTATTATATTAATGGCTATTGGTGGCTACTCTATTAATGGCTATTGGTGGCTACTATATTAATGGCTATTGGTGGCTACTATATTAATGGCTATTGGTGGTTATT
>Ga0116228_10000456_pt1 | contig 31003 bp, 18 predicted proteins | sample S1TSphfallax_2_FD_89694 | JGI IMG/M metagenome (GOLD analysis project Ga0116228, IMG submission 89694) | Host-associated microbial communities from peat moss isolated from Minnesota, USA - S1T2_Fc - Sphagnum fallax MG | ecosystem: Host-associated > Plants > Peat moss > Unclassified | place... | reverse complement strand
CTCTAGTACGTATGGGTGAAGCTCCAAATTGCCAACTAACCACAGTGAAAGAATGTAACTTGTACATGAACTAGTAATTCAGTAGCAACCTCATTGTGTTGAATGGAAGGGAGATAACAAACTCTGTGTATTTTTGTCACCGGTCCAAGCATGGTAGTGATGTTGACTGAAGAGATTGCTCCAAATGGAGTTGCCTGCACCATCCATTGAATCCAATCCATTCTATGAAATTGAGACTTGCTTCCGCACGAAAAAGGATTCAGAAATTTTACTACAAATAGAGAAAGATAATAATCACAGCTGTGTATAAGCTAGCACTGCTGAAAATGCATTCCTTCACTGTGCTTGACCTGCATTTGTCAAGTCATAAACAACAAAGGACTGTCAAAAGGGGCCAAACATGATCCTCTTGGTTTTTGAGCATGGGCATAATAATAATGATTGAAATAGGAAAGAATGGATTGTGATCATGAAAGCACAATGTACTCCAATTCTTTCACTGTAAAATTGGGATTCCCAATTTTGCGACTCCCACATTTGTTGTGGGGAGCTACTGTATGAAGGAGGGTATGACTTGAAACTCTAGGGAAATCAATTGATATCATCACTACAAATGCCCTCTTGTAAAAAATGTTCTATTTCATCAGATTGCTTCATTGGTGACCTCATTGGCTTCCAAGTTGAAGAATCCCATGGTGTTGTAATACACATGTAAATGCTGGCAGGCAGGCAAGCCAACCCACCTTTGTAGATAGAGTTCAGGCTTGAGAGGGCTCGAGTACGATCCCAAGTTTTGCTCAGGATCCACCACATGAATTGGTAGGCATTTGATACCATATATATGCAGGTTTGTGCTCAAATAATCCAGACCCACGAAAGAAGTGAGCCCAAAAGAAGACCCGAGATGAAGAACAGGACCATGATGATCCCAGCTGTCTCAGCTTCCAACAGTGACACAGTTTTGGGGGCTACAATCATGTGCACACTGGTGAAGTAACCGTTTGTAACTCCCAATAGAGAAGTCAGAATGAACACCAGCACCTCCGTGCGCAAAACAGCTGGTCCATGCAAAACCATGTAAAACAGTGGGAAGAAAACCAGCCTTGCAAATGACCCACTGATCATGACCTTCTGGCTCTTAATTATGTACACAGAAGTCAGCATTTTTCCGAGGAGATCAAAGACATTGTAGCTCAGGATGAGTAGCACTGGGTACCAGTTTCCCAAGTAGGCTGAATGGACATCTTCAGTAATGTACCCTGGAAATATGGACAATGTAACTAAGTAAATTATTGTAGCTGAGATTGCTAGCCATTTGATTTGGCTCCACACCCACCAGTAGCTCACTGGATCTACCATCTTACTCACTGATACAATTCGATCGTGAATACTTGTATGTTCCATTTCTTCAGAATTTGTGACAGATTTTGGTGCCACATGTTCTTGGTCATCAGCGTTGTTCTGAACTGCACTCTCCAGTGCATCAAGCTTCAGATTGGTGTAGTACACCATGATTGGCAGCTTGTAGACCAAATTATACGCCAGGATGCAAATACTGAGAAAAATGGCAGTGACACAAAAGTAGATGTTGGCACTCAATCTTAAGCCTTGTACTGTTTGTGGCAATGCACCTTTTGTAATGACACGCAGGACGGATGCTATCACACCTGATGGTAAGAAAAGAAGAAGAAATATATCAATATGTGATTGCAGAGAGAAACTCCCCTAAGAAAATGTAAGGTAATCAAGCCAAACCCAAAACAAACATGACAAGAATCCTGAGCGCAGTCAACACTTCAGACCATCACCTTCAAAGCATCAGTGATGAGCTGACACTACTCCCCACTGATTTCTTCATCAGCTTGTGGTGTAGATGTAAATTATGATGTGAAGCTTATGTAGTGCACTTCTACATAGGCCTTCAGGGTCACAAGTGCCTGAGCTGAGAAATTTAATGGGAAGAAGTTTCCCCACAAATGTGTCTTGAATTTCCTTTTGACCTTGGATTCCTGCATCCTTAAAGAAAAAAAACGCAGGGTGAGAGATTGAATGGCATACCTGATCCAGCAGTGCCTGCCACAAAAGCTTGCATGTAGCGCTCGGGAAGCTCACCAGCTACCCCAACAAGGCTTCCCTCCATTATGGCATTAGCAATACCCATGGTGATCCCTGCCCCGACTGTCACATATTGTGTTGCTTGTGATCCTTGGCTGCCAGTGATGAACAGCTGATCCACAATGGGTATCAGAACAATGGCAGCCAGAAACAGTGTTAAGCCTCCATTGATGCGGCTTGATGCAGAGAATTTTCGGCAGTAGAAAGTGAGGTACACAAGAGTAAATAAACAGGGAAACATATATGCAAGTGCAAATACTCTGTCTGTGTGTGCATCTGGATACAAAACCTGGAAGTAATCCACTGCACTTATAAATGCATTCCATGGCAGAATTAACCCAACTCCCAATGCAAAAAACACACTGTAAGCAGCATTGTACTCATCTCTCGGTTCTGGAGTTTCAGAAAGAAGTTGCTGCTGCTCTGCATCCTCCTCCATTGTTGAATTCCTTGCAACTATCCAACCCATTTTTCACCCTTCCCTCCTTCCCTCCCTCCCTTGCCTTCAACAACACTCTAGACTCATTTTTCTTTTTTTTTTGGGTTGTCTTTACATAAAAGCAAACGTAGGTTGGAGTTTTCGTACTGAAAGACAGACATGACAATTGTCAGAGCCACCAGCCAAAAGCTTCCGTCTTTTACAAGACAAGAGACAAAGAAGGGGAAGAACAAAAGGAAAGCAACAGAGAGAAAACAAAATTCATGTCCTTGGTGTGCTCCAACCCCATTCCATTTGCTTATGGAGCTCACATCCTCACTACAATCCAACAGAATCTCAACGACCACGAATTATCCCATACTCTTCGCAGAAAATTGCGTCAGCATGTATATAGTAATCTTAGCCGGCGTTTTTGCCAATAATGGTTTGAATGAGGCTATAAATTTGGCTATTGGGACATAGCCAATTTTGTGCACCCTGGTTTTAGTTTTTCTGGTTTTGGCGAATTTTCGCATCCTGGCGATAACAGAATAGCCAGTGCTATATAATACAAAAGCTGGGTTCTTTTGTTTCTAGAAAAAGAGGCCCAATAAAGTCATCACATTTATGAGGGAAACAAAATAAAAGTCGCCATATTTAGACAATAGGTTTAGCATATCGCCAAAATATAGCATTGTTGGGTGCTTTGTTTAATGGAGTTTGCTAGGGTTTCAAGTACACTTTTTTTCCCTTGAATTTTTTTTTGGGTCTTTTGTTGCACAAAAAATCAGGAAGATGATGCTGGAAAGTTTGGATTTTAGCTGTAAATTGGACTAACTTTGCTAGTTTTTGGAAAAGAAAAATCTCCAAATTTTTTATGCCAAAAATTTGGAAAAAAGAAAACCCCATGAGGTTGTTAGGGTTTAAAGCCCCATGGTTGAGGGCAATTCCAAAAATAGGAGGCAACCAAGTGTGGCCCCACATGTTCCCTAGGTAATGAGCCCATATCCCAAGGTAAAGCATGTGAAAGTAGTTCACAAGGTGGTCTTGGGAGTGGTTTAGGGTACAATAAAAAATAAAAAAATGAAATACCTACTAACTTGGAAATAGCTTAAAAGACCAATGAGTACTTTGTATTTAAGCTTTTAAAGGAAAATGATTTGATTTTTTCAAATATTTCACTTTTGTGTTCTGCATCTTCTTTTAGTTTTTTCCTATAAAATTTTGATTTATTTGCAAACTTTGAATGTTAGGCATAAGGTAAAGCCTTAGGGTGGGAGCATTCTCAAAATAAGGGGCCGAGGACAAGGCTATAGCCCGAGTCTCACCTTGCATTTTGGGAATGGCCCCACCCGATAGGCTTACCATGTAAAAAGCACAAGGCAAAATTTATCGTGAACCAAACCTATGTAAATCACAAGGCATATGAATGGGAGGGTCCTTATGCCTACTCCTCAATAGTGGGAGGGCTCTTACACCTATCAAGTAGGCATAATCCCCTCCCACCCTTGAGGACTAGGCATAATATCCCTCTCAATTTCTAGGAGGGAAATTCATGGATATAATCTTCCTTTATAAGGTGCCCTCCACCACATACACTACAAATTTTCACTTGCTCCGAGTGAGTGCTTCATAGCACCGAATTAGGATAATTTCATTATTCGTGAGGAATGAATTTTTTAAACTTATGTTGTGTACTATTTAGTTCTATTGTGATTTGTATGTTTCCCATGTACTCGTCTCACCCACCGTCCATATAACAATTAATTTTGTCAAATGATGGCAAAAGTGTTTCCATGTTCAAGGTACCCGGAGTTAATACCAAGTCATAATATTTGTGCACTTAGTACAACCGATGGGCATTTGTTGATCTGGTGGGGATCGATCTTTGGATTTTTTTTAATTTTTAATTTTGAAACAAGACATCAAACCCGACATAACAAGCCTCGGAACTGGGCACCCCTAAGTCAATTGTCAATAATGGCCCCTCTTACCCAGCACCCACTAGATCAACAAGTTGGGGGATGAGGCTGTTGAGGCCCTTTTTGGATGAACTTAGATTAAGGGATTTAAAAAATAAATGAAAATCCTTCCCAACCTCACCTCGCCCTAAACCTTAAAACATCTCCCTACCTTTTACTTTCATTTTTCCTCTTCTTTCATATTTTTTCCTTCTCTTTTGCAATAACAATTTTGTAGTAAGCATTGCGTTGCATTGTTAAAGTTGCTAACCTTGAAGCGTGACGTTGTTGCAATGCCTCCATCGTCGAGCATTGTGTTGTTTCAATGGAGGAAGGAGATTTGTGTGCCTCCACTTTCTACCATCGTGCATGTGGCTATAGCGCCATGTTGTGTCATTGCATGAGGAAGGAGACCCACATGCCTAGTGTGTTGTTACAATGTGATGTTATATTGTTGTAGGAGGAAGGAGACTAGTGCACTTAGCATGTTGTTGGAGCATGGTGCACTTGGCATGTTGTTGCGTCGCATTGAAGGAGACTCACGTGCTATATTGATGTAGACCTTCGTGTTTGTGTTGCTACAACAAGACATTGTGTTTAAGGAGATTGTTGGACCAACATCAACCCTTTGTGTTGGACCAACAACCCCTTGCATTGAAGGAGATGCCATAATGGGTCCCTAGAAAATGTGAAAATAGGAGGCCAACAAAAAGAATAGCCTATGGTGCGCCTGTGTGTGTGAGCTTGTGTGTGTACGTGAGCACTTGAAAAAGGCCAAAATGTGTCCCTAGAACCCCAAAAAGGTGTGTGTGAAAATATGAGGCAATCAAAGAAAATAACACAAGGTGAATGTGTGTGTGAGCCCACAAAACCGAAGATAGTAGTGCAACAAGATGAACCTATTTATGTGAACCCAACCATCGAAGCACATAAAGATAATAGAAAGGCAACATGGTGAACTTGGGCGTGTGAGCCCGTAGAATTTCAAAACCCTAGAGAAAAATAATAAAGCAAACCTAAACCAAAGAATAATAGAACCAAAGAGTTTGTGGTTTGAACCAGAAAATAAAGGCTTTTGTTGCAAGGCAAACCTAATTGGGTGCAATTAAACTAACAAAAGTAACCAATGCTTAGTTTTTCATGTTTAGAAAGTGTTGAAAATGTAAGTTTTTTATATATAGTAAAGTTCATAATATATCATTGGAATGTGTGAATTAATTTGAAAAATATTCAATGAATAATAAGCTTTCAAAAACATTCATGAAACATTGTAATGTGTATTTGTTAACATTAAAAGGACTTATAAATAGTCTTCAAAACTTTTAAAAATTACATATATTTTGAAATCTTTTACATAAACCTTGACACAATAACATAAAAAAAATTATAAAGAGTTTTGAAAAGTTGTTTGAAGACTTTTTTTTAAATATTTTAATAAATATTCTTGTAAAAGCAATCCCAAAAGTAGGTTGGTGCAATTCATGTTATCCTATTTGCACCCAAATGGAAGAGTTATTCGACATGTCTGAACTAAAGAAAAATAGGGTAGTAGGTCATGTTTGAACCAAAAAGTAGGAAGGTAATAGGGCATGTGTGAGCCAAATAATAACAAGGAAGATAATTTTGTGTGTATGTGGCACACAAAACCATAGAGTGTGAACCATAAAATAGTAGGCAAAAAGTTGTAAAATAGAATTATGTGTGGAAATAGAACTAAAGAGACACAAGATGTGTGTGAATTAGATAATAGTAGGGCACATAGAAAGTCACAAGGTAGAACAAGTTTTATCCTTGTTTGTCTACCTTGCCATTGCCCTTTTATCTTAATTTGTTTAGAGAAAATCAAAGAGAAGCAAGGTTGGCCACATTTTGTCCATGTTTGCCCTACCTTGCCATCACCATAGATAACTAGAAAGAAACAAGGTAGGGTAGGTTATGTCTTTGTTTGTCTTGCCTTGCTTGGGAAAAGAAAGGGTCTCTATGGTTGTCTACCCTACCACACATTTAATAAAATAAGAAATTTCTTTCTACAACATGGTGGAATTGTGCAAAAGAACACAAAGAGGCACCCTAAAACCTCCCATCCTTGTGGGTGACCTACAACAAAAGGCCTTTAATGTGATTCTTGAAGTTGATGCAACTAATGAACTTTCCAACCAAGACCATGAAGTTGAACAAATCCTTCCAACAAGCCCTACTCTAATATTATGGAGGCCCTTCTCCCTCCTCGAGTTGTAAAGAAGGGTGTCAAACGGGTCAATTAGGGCTTGAAATGGTCTTGCAAAGTTGGAAAATGCAAGGAATGATATTTTACAAAGTGGATATTAATTGTGCACCTAAATAGGGTGTATGAGTTCATTGTTGAAAAAGGAAGGCCTAGGTGCCTTTTAACTTGTGAATGGGCCCTTGACATCAGAATCATTTGGTCATGAATGCTCGCATTTTGAATGATGCCCAATTTATTTTGCAACAAAATGAGTAGAAGGCAACTGTTTATGCATGAACAAAAATTGCATTGGAATCAGATCGTCTAGAGGAATTAACACAAGGACATGAGGAGGTCCCTAAACCACCTTTAGTCAAGCTTGTTTCAAAGATCCTATTGAAGATTTTGGGCATTTCTAATTGGGGTGTGGGATACATCCTCAAGATGTATTCTCATGAATTGAGATTGATGAAAAACTTGGGGACACCATCCTTTAACGCATGTTATCCTATGTGAGGAAGGCAAAACTAGCATTCCAAAATGCCACCTTATGGGAGCATGAATCTAACAAGTCCATTTGATTTGAAGAGATGCAGGCAATCCTTGATTTTCATGCATCAAAGACCATTTAGGAATGGTATTTATCTTCAAACCCTTCCATTACTTTATATTCAATTGTTTTACTAGAGTTTTGAAGTTACTTTTGACAAATTGTGGGAATTACAATTTAGGCTAAATGGAACTACAAAGTACCAATTTGTGGCTGATGTAGTTCATTTTGTTAAATAGTATTGCCAAATATTCACCCACCATCACGAAGCATGAACATAAGAGGAGGTGGCCAAGGCTTATCACCAAGCTTTTGGTTTTAATGATGACGGTCATTGAGTAGGGTTTTGAACATAGTGTGCATTTTTGTAGTTTTTTGAACTACTTTTTTTTAGGCACTATTATTTTTGAATTTTTTTCTTTTCAACTTTGCCTTTCGAAACTTAATTAACACAAAACCTTAATGGCAAGGTATGCCTCCTACAAAAGAGGATGGATTGTATGCCTACTTTTGTTTACTTATGAAGTGTGAGTTTACTTTTGTTCCTAAATAATAGGTGTAGATTTTTTTTTCCCAAATTTTTAATGTTTCTTCATATGTGAACTCAAGTTTGTTTTAAGGATTTTTTGATGTAATCAAAATGGCAACCATCCAAAAAATACTTTGTCCAAATATGCTACATATTTGATACGAAAGTAGGGGAAAAAAAATCTTTTTATGTTCTTGGCTACATATTAGAACTTATCATAAAAATCTAGTGAATTTGGATAATGTTTTTCATGAAAAAATTGTTGAGTAGGTTAAAATCAAATTTTTTTAGTTCAAAAATTGACAAAACTTACTAGTTAAAAAAATCTGATGTGAGCATCTCTGGAGGGAGTTCACATTAAAATGACAACATGTTTGTACAAATTGCAAATTTCATGCACTTCTATGTTAGTGCCTACAACCATCACTCTCACCACAACATACAACACATACCATAAAAATATTTTGAATAGTACACCATACCCAATTCGAAATATATGATTCACTTGCGACAAGCATGAATCCAAACGCAGAACCACAAAACAAAACCCAACAAAAAGTGTGCAAGACTAAAATTGCATAACACAAAAAACCTACAACTAGGTGTTCTTAAATTTCAAATCAACAAAAGTGGTTTGAGACCATGCAATTTTAAGTTATATCCCATCAACAAAAATATTTAAAACCTCATTCACATCTAAACTAGTTCAAGATAAAACCTAAATAACTATGCTAACCTAAAATATCCTTAACTAATTGAGAACTAATCAAGCAACTAAACTAAGGCACTTAACACAAAAATCTCGTAGGAAAAATGGCCCTCTCTAAAATCCAAGTGAAAAAGTGATGATTCTCTTTCAAATCTTTTTTTTCCTGAAATCTGCAATTTATTGACAAAAGAAAAAGAATATGAAACATAATAGTCCCCTTTCATTTTTATCTTTCACATTTGTGCGAAGTTTTGCTGGTGCAAAAAAAACTCTAAAGCACCAGCAGAAAATTTTCAGTGTATCTAGATGTGACTTCATCAATCAAAATCCATCCTTTGCAAATGGCAAGGCATTTCAAAAGACAAAATGCTGGGCTCCATCATAGACTGGTTTCTTCATCATTCTTTTGGGGATGACAATCAGAACCTTCAGTCTGGGATATTTGAAGCTTCCTGAGTGGGACTCACCCACTTAATAAGCTGGTGAGTTTCTCTTTCAATTTCTTTCACATCCCATGCCATTCTCTAGGCTAGAAGCAAAATTATGGTTGCAGACATATGGACCTTGAAAACATCCTAGGGAAAGGAGAGAGAGAGAGAGAGAGAGAGAGAGAGAGAGATTAGCTGTTGGACTGGATCTTCTGGCTCTTGTGGATGCATTTGTTTCCTGGAGATTGTTTTCTACAAATTCTGGATTGGGTGGGGCATTTGAAAGAATTGCTGAATGAGGAAGCTTGAATGTTCTGCATCAATCAATGCAAATCAAATTTTCTGAACAACCCAATGCGGTTTGTCTTCTTCTCATGCTTGGGTGCACAACAGTGTTGGGTGGTGATTTGGGTTTAGGGTTTGAAGCCTATAATATGGAGTTGCCTGTGCTGTTCAAAAATTCATATTTACCCACCCAACAACACGAGGAGGTAATGGGGGCAGTGTCTTTTCGAGTTATTGAATTTGGCTGAGGTTGAGAAAACTTCAACTGAGTTCTGTTATCAGTTTCCTCAATACTGGTGCTCAAGTCTTCAGCAAATTTGCTGATTTTGGAAACGGAAGTCAACACAAGTGTTGGTTAATAACCTCTGGTTCCAGTCTTTTGAAAATTTAAATATAAAAACACCTTCAGTTCCAGTTCTTTTTTTTTGGAAAGAATTGATGATTTTCATGAAATAACCAGCAAAGGATTGGAAGTTTTAATAACATGTTACTTGACAAGTTCTTAGATGTTTTGAGAACTGCTGTTGTCTATCAAAACCAGCTCTTTGAATTTTGAAAACACTGCAACAACAATAAAGAACAAATGAGAGGAAAAATTGAGAGTTAATGAAGAATGTATGTCTGAAACTACTCTATTGCTGTGTGTTTGAGGAACTGAATTGTTTGTGGGATTAATAATGTCCATAGTTGCTCTGTTTGCCATGAATATTTTCATCATATTTGTTGCATTTTGTCAATGATTGGGACTAAACAAAAGATTGGAAGGGATGGGTTGTTTGACACTGGAAGTATATCAAGATACAATGGGAGGGAGTACCTGTGGTCAAGGGCATTACCCTCTCATGTTAGTAGCCAAAAGCAGGCCTAATTTGAACCCTAGACCAAGGGGTTTACCTGATTGAAAACTCCACTGGAAATTTCCTTTACTTATAGGCACCTTTTACAAGGTGCAACACCAAAATCATAAAGCCCACTCTGAAATTATAAAGCCTCTTCAATTTTTTAACATATATTTTCTGGAGAACTGAACTTGTTCTCTTGTCAAACTTACATCTTGTTTGTAGAGTCTTTGTGCTAGATTATGATTTTCTAAATAGTCGTTGCCACTCTTCTTGTGTGATATTGTTAATTTTTTCATGTTGGTGCTAATGTTTTTCTTTCGTTGTTGATGTTTTTTTATGTGTGGTGTTTTTGTTTGTCTTTTGTGATGTTGTTATTTTTTTCCACAATGGTGCTACTCTTTGTACATTGATGTTGTTGTTTTTTGCACATTGGTGCTATTACTTTTTGCTCATTGGTGTTGTTATTGTTTGTGTGTTGATGTTGTTACTTTTATTTGTTGTGTTGTTGTTCATCTTACATTGATGCTACTATTCATTTCACATGGTGTTGTTCTTCTTTTTGCCTAATGAAATGTGAAGTTATGGAGTTTTTAATTTGCATTAGAAAAATTGTTCCAACTTACAAATTTTCATTTATTTATAGTCATTTTTGAAGTATAAGAAAATTTGAAAAATTTAATAACCAAGTTGTGAAAACTAGATGTGAAAATTGATTATTATTGTACATGTGAAAATTGCCCCATCTAAGACTTGGGTGAGTTTAAAAAAATTAACAACCTTGTACATTGGTCAATTTTCACTGGCCTAGACAAATATATATATTAGACAATTAATAAGGTTTTCGTAACATCATTTCGTAGCCCTGGCCTTAGGATCGTCACCAAAGTAAGGGCTTGTAAGGTTGTGAGCCAAGAGGGCCGAGAGTCACACCACATGTTTCCGGGAGTGTAAAAAAAGTGTGAAGGAATGAACCTTCACACTCCTAAGGGAGCTTTCACTATGGGAATTTGAGTTTTGGTGGACTTCCGAATTTTTAAAGGGCGACTGCAAGGGTCAAAACGCAATGGATTGAGGAAAGCCCTTGGAATGTAGATGTCTAAAATGGGCTCACATGACCCATTTGGACATCTGAAACACAAGTTATGGCCAAAAGAAGGGTTAGGAGTCAAATTGGCAGTTTGACTCCCGACCACTAAAAGTTGAGAATTGACTCAATTTCCTTGCGTGTAGGTTGCGTGCAATATACCATTGGAAAGTTCTTGATGAGGGCTACAACTTTTATTTAGACCTTATTTCAATCAAAGGTTTGCATGCAAAGTTATGGGGCCCCAAAATCACGGGAATCCCAATTTTGGCAATTTCGAGACTCCCATTTGGAAGTCCCAGGACAAAATGCCATTTGGATGTGGGCCTCGTAGAGAGGTACAAAATATACTATAAGGGGGAAGGTGGTGGCTTCCCCTAAGTCTGGGTCGTGGTGAGTCTTGTGAATCTGAGTTTGTTTGTGGTTCGTCTTAACACCAAAAATGCTCCAACTCTGCACTAATCAACTTGTTATTTGGTTTTGTGCAGATCCATGTGAGTGATTAAGTGCTTGTCAATCTTCCTAATCTCATCCCAGAGTTCTAGCATGCCCCTTAACCTTAAAGTGTTGCAAACTAGGGAGCGTGCCATTAACTCCTTGCTCTTTTGTTGTTTCCACTTCAGACTCATATTTGAGTCTATCAAGGAGCTTGGGAACACATCACATCATGTAACAATTCAAATTGATTGATTTTCACCAAAAAATGAAAATCGCCCAACATTGGTAAGTACATGTTTTACACATAAGTAAAGGTTGTTTTTATTAGTGTTGGGTGGTTTTTGAATGCCCATTCGATTTTCAACCTAGTTCTCAACCCAATTTTCATAATGAAAATTGATTGACACCTTTACATGTGAAAACCATATTGAAAATTGACCTCAGATTTTGACATGAATGAAAACCTATCATGAAAACCAATTCAAATTTAAACATATATATTTTTTGGAAAACTAAAAAAGTTTTTTAATAAAACTTAGATTCAATTTTTAGAGTCCTTGTATTAGTTGGTGTCCTATTTTTATTGTTTTTCTCATGCGGGGTTGCTATTATTCTTTTCCTTTTATTGTTGTTATATTTGAGATTATTTCTGTTACTTTTTTCACATGGTGCTATTTTTGGTGTGATGAAATAATTAAATCATTAATTAATTATTAAAACCAATTTTAATTAATGGAAAATTCAATAATTGGGTTGTGAAAATTGGATGCAAAAACTGATTGTTATTGTATATGTGAGAACCGCCCAACACTGGTTTGTACTACCCACCTACTAACAACTAATAAGTAGATAGTAAAAGAAATAATTGAGCAAACCACCATGGTTAGCTTGAGAATTGAAACCCAATAGATAATTGTTTTCCAACCACTATTTGTCCATCCTTCATGGTGCTCTATGGTTGTTGGTTCAAAGATATATATTTCATTAAATTCTTGAAGTTCCACATCATAACCCCATCAATCATGAAACATTGAAATTAAATGGGAAAACCATTCATTCCAAAGTTGACCTTTCAATTATGCAACCCAACATAGAAATAAAGTTGGTAATAAAACAAACTCTTTAAAGGTGGATTCACACTAACATGGTAAAAGGAATAAACAAGGAGAACAAACTAACCCTAACTCTTACGCGTTCATATAAAAGGGATAAAAAACTTAGGTGGCAATTGACATGTCATTAAGGCTAAATGTTTGAGAGTAACTTATACTTAGACATCATTATGTATATTTTTCTAGATTTGGCTTCAAATTAGGGTGGAGTTAATTTGGCCCCTTGACTTCAAAGGATTAAAATATCCTGCCCCCCCTTCACCCCTTGTCCACCAATTACATTCCCGAAGAAATCTTAATATTATTCTTTGTCATGACTATGTTCTCCACATTTTTTGAATTTCATGTCTTTTAGAGTTCTTGAATTTTGGCCAATTGTTTTAGACATCAACTTCATTATTTTGTTGCATTTAATTTGTTTCAATGGATGGAAGGTCATGAAGGTCATGATTTTGTAGAATGCATTTACATTGTCCAAAATTTTCACCCTAACTCTAGACATTTCAATGCACAATACCAAAACATGTCTTTCATGACTTGGACATTTATGACTAATGTCCTAATCTAGTCATGTAGTCATATGTCCTTAATCATATACTTTTACTCAAATTTGTGAGTACATTGCACTAACATTATGACTATATGAGTAGATTAGGACTATTTTGTGACTACATGCCTAACCACATACATTAATAACCTACCTATGTTAGTAGTTTAACTAGGTGTTAACTACCTACTGACTATTTACTAATTATTGATAAAGTAGTTAGTACCGATGGGTTAGTACTACCTATTATCTACCTATCTGCTATGTAGTACATACCTACCTAATTACCTACTACGTACTTATTACTAAATACCTACCCACCTACTAAGTAGGTAGTACATACATACCTACCTACTATCTACTTACTACTACCTCTAAGTACCATTTACTTATTACCTACCAAGTTAGGTACCTACTAGGTTACTAGGTAGGTTCTAAGTTGTTATGTAAGTACTTAAGTACTTAACTTATAAAGTAGGTTAGAAAAAAATGTTAATAACAATATTGTGATAATTCTTGTCATTGAAATGCCATGTGGTGCAATGGTTAAATGGGGGTTAAACTTCTTCCTTCAATGTAGAGGTGAGGGGTTCAAGTCCTCAAACTTGTAACTTAATGAACTAATGTAACTAGTTTAGCTTGCTAGCTAAGTTAGCCTACATTCTTAGGTAGGTTAGGGCCTACATTCATAACCTATAAGCTAGGTTTTTATCTTTTATACCATGTGTCTCCATGCCACGTGTCTACATGGCATGGGTGGAAAACATATTTATTTCATATTTAATGAATTATATCCAATGGCCATAATTTATGAATCTCACCAAGCACTAATGACCTCCATGACTTCAAAGGTGCAATAGTTATAGTCGCAAATTGTCTTGCGATTAAACCACATTAGTGACTAGGTGTTTTAAACGATGTGTCCTATTCGACTACATAGTCATGTAGTCATAGATGTTTTCCATGACTAACAACCTAATCATAAATTAAGTCACAAAAGACAACTTTTCTTGAAGTGATGTATGACAAAATTAATCTCATTAATTAAAAAAAAAAAATCCCTTTGTGTGAACAATAAAGTGGTTAATTTATTGCTTAGGTCCTTAGGCGATGAACAAAGGTTCAAATGGAATTAAAACTACTTGCAAAATCTTGCAAATGCGAATTTAGTTGAAGGTGTGAATTGTGATCATGGACATTTCTTCCAGTCTCTTCTATGTCTAGTCCTCTCAAAACCTTACTTGGAATTTGTTTAACATTATTTTATAAAATATGAAATTACATTTACACCTTAATGTTTATAATTGGTTACATACATAAGCTTTGGATCAAAGTCTATTGAAAGGACATAGCTGTTCAAAAGGTTACACCTTCTTAGTGTAAACATTATATGTAAAGTGTTTTCAAATGGTTGTCAATGATGAGATCACCTATCAATGATGAAGACATAGATATCATTATTGAGGAACATGTAGATACAAGTTATAAAAGTTTTTCGATTGCTCTAAGAGGACAACCCAACAAGAAATAGCAAACTTGAACATGTTAACATACTTGCTAGAAGAAAAAACTCTCATGAAGAGTTGAGATGCTTTATCTAATTCAATATTTGCATTATTTACATGAACTAAACATAAAAACTTATATAAAAGAACATAATAGGTTCAAGCACTTCAAAAGAAGGTGAAGGGTTAGTTTTGTTCCAACATGGATGGGAAAAGAAAACTATGATGTTTTTATTGCTATTGAAAAGAGAAACAAAAAAAACACAATTAGTACTCCTTGGGGGTTTCTATGTGCATAAAATAAATTTGTTTAGGGGGCATTATGTGAGGGAACTTAAAATTTTCCCATCTTATTATTATCTAAAATTTTAATATTCACATGCTATTTTAATATAAACCTCCCCCCACTTGATGGACGAATAAGAGAAATGCTTGATGTAATACATGGTCTAGTTTTGAGAAACAATTATTCTTAGTCAAACAATTTGTAGAATTTGGAGAAGAGCTTATTAAAAAAGGTGGGAGTTGTTTACTTTCCAAATATTGACATTTAATTACAACCTACAAATTGGAAAACAACTTGTACAAATTAGGAATCTCAAACATGACAAATGAGGTTCTAGCAAATATTGTAAGTTCAAATTTAAATGCAAATTTGTGGCACAAAAGGTTGGGGCATATAGGCCAAGGATGCTTACAAACAATGATTCACAAGGATATTGCAATTGGAAATTTAGATTTGGTTGACATCAAATCTTTTTAGTTTTCTAAATCTTACAATGTTGTGAGAAAATAATTTAGGTAGTCAATTTCACAATAAAAAGCAACAAGAACAAGCTTACCTTTTGATCTAGTGCCCAAGTGAAAGCGCCCTTTTTGGAATTGGAAAATTACATGAGTAAAAATATAAGGCCTCACATATTGATGCTTTCAATAATTTTTTTAATTAAATTAGTTTTATATTAATGTGACTTTTATTTTCCAAAATTTATATATAACTCATATAAAATATAATGTGATAATAATAGGCGTTAGGAAAATTACAAAATATATATGTACAAAGAGACTTTAGATATTAATTGTTAGTAGGTTCAGTTAATAGGATCATGGAGAGTGCATAATTTAAAAGTTCATAATCCGGGGAAATAGTTATTTTTTATACCTTTTAAGGAAATAGTTAGTGAAAAGATGTTATGTTTTGTTGGAAAGAGTAAGGAAATAGATGTATCAAAAAATATTTTTCTAAACATTTTATCCTTATGATGAAGAACATCTAAATGTTTCATGCTTTGAACTAAAACTAAAAATTCAAACAAATATATGGTAACAAAATTCAATGCATGAGTGAAATTTAAATTAAGTTTAGGGTGAGTTAAATATGTGCATATAATAAACTTAAACAATAATAGTGTGAGAAAATTTAATGCTCCCTCACATAATACCCCCCAAAGAATATATAATTTGACACATGTAGTGTCAAATATTAATGTCAAGTGTTCTCCTTGAGCTTGGTACATGACTTGGACATATGTCATCAAATGCAAATTATCATTCACATGACTTGAACATGTATTTCATCATATACATTGATAATATTCATACTATAATTTGATTTTTTTATTATGAAATAAATCAAAAGTCTTTTCCACATTTGAAAAAATAGGTATGGTTGAAAATCAAATGGGAAGATTAAAAAATTGACAACAAAGGCATAGATAAGTCCATTGAATTCATTGAGTTTTATCAAGTCAATGAAATCTTAAGATGATTTTTTCTTCCATATATATCACAACAAAATGGTGTTTCAGAGAAGAAAAAAAAATGCTTGTGCAATGAGGAAATTGTTTTAAACATGTTACTTTCAATTGTATTGATGGGGGGTTTTTGAGGCCTAGATGCACTACTCATAGCTACATACCTTCAAAATAAACAATTTAGTAAAACAATAACCAATTTGTCTCCATATGAAATATGAACATGGCATTAAGTATAAACCAAATGATTCACACTTGAAAATGTTTGGTTGCATTGTTTTTGCTTTCATATCCTAGGGAATTAAAATAATAATAATAATATAAGTTCAAATAATGCATTTTTCTTTCATACAATGTAGAAAGAAAGGCTACAAGATGTTGAAAAAATCCAATGAAATAATTAGATCATGATAGAGATATCATTTTTTAGGAAGTTAGTAAAGTGACAAACATAATAGTTGAACGAGAAGGAAAAGATGACTTCATTGAGAAAAACAAACTCCAATTGGATCCATCCTTCTTCAAACAATCTTCTTATGGAAAACCTCCCCAAAAATGAGTTTTTCAACTTCATGAATAACATGTAATGCATCAAACACCATTTCAAATGTAGGAAAATGATCCAAATGTCACCAATAGCCTAGTTCCAAACCCTTGTAATTCACAAATTACACAAGTGGGTTCTATCCCCTTTTATTGTTCAAGCTAAACAAGAACTTGGTGTTGGTAAAGGGGGAGAATATGAAGCATGAAATCAATTGTAGATTCTAATTCAACAATCATTGGTTCTATACACTTTCCATAAAACTTGTTGTGGAAACATATAAGGAGCCACTAAAAGTCCTAGAAGGGAGGTAAGACAAAAACGACCACCTTCAATGTTAATTAAATGGAAAAAAAATGTACATCTAAAAAAAATGAAGAATAGACTACTTACTCAAACCTATCCATGAGATATATGCAAGAAACATTCATAGAAGCTAAAATGAATAGTTGGAATAATGCAATAAAATGAAAAATTGAAATTTCAATGGTACAATGGATATATATGAAGCAAAATTTGTTGCAAAATGCTATGTACTCAACAATAAATTGACTATAAGAATCCCTTTCAAAATTCACTTGAATTAAAATGTTACTAGCCTTTGCAATAACATCATGGTTTGGACATTCAACAAATGGATGTAAAAAAAACCTTAGTCAATGGTCAACTTGATGGGGGTAAGTTCACAATAAAATGAACAACATGTGTAACAAAATTTTAATTTTACACCTTTTGAAGTGACATATTGACTTAATGTTAGTAAAAATGTTTAGTTTATTTATTCAATAATGTTTTAATTATATTATGAGAACACTTGAATAAGTTTGAAATGAATCTAATGATTTTTAAAAACACAATATTAAAACATTGTAACCACTAATGTTTTCATTGCTTGTTTTTGTTTTAAAATGACTTAAAATGATCTAAAAGTGATTGATATAAACCTTTACACAATTAATATAATGTAACATTATTTTGGGTCATAACAATTAAAACAATTGTCATGTTAGCTTGTTAATCATGGGTTTTAAAATTTCACCCTTGATGATTAATCATATTTTGTCATGTTAACTTGATTAGCCAATTCTTTTTTTTTGGAACAGTGAAGTGGGTAGGTGTAGGTCATTTTATAATGAAATTATTGAATGAATAGATATACATTGAGGTTTTAGAAAGGCTTCTTAAAACCAAAGAAGTCCTAAGTTGATGTGCAAGTTGAAAAAACCTTATATATTGTTTAATGTAGTTGTCCCATGAATGATGATTCATCAATGATTGGATTCACTTATGGTCTTTAACAATTTTCACTACAATGAATCAAGTTCAAATATCCACATAAAGTTTAAAGGAAAGGGTTTGATAATTATTAATGTCCATGTTGATGGTTCAATACTACCAAAAAATAATGTTGATTTGATGAAAAATATAAGATATATGAAAGGAACAGTAGGAAGAAGACTAATGTATAGAAAGACAAACAAGCTTTTAGTCTTGCAAGACTATTTAATGCTATATGGGTAGGTGACACTAACATGAAGAGGCCTATGCTAGGTAACTCCTTGTTAATGAAGTCATAAGGTGGGAAAAAGCAATGGTTGTGTTTAACACAAAATTGCAACACATGGCTTCGTTTTGAACTTCAAGAAAAGCATAATGGATAAAAAGGCTACTACCAAGCTCATATTATAAGCACAAAAATACTCTATAATCATTTAGATAATCAAAGTGCAATAACTCTCATTGAAAACCTTAAATTGCATACAACAAGCAAACATTAAAGCTAAAGCTCACTTCATTAAAAAAATGATTGCAAAAAGAAATTAAATTTGAATATTGCAATACTCAAGATATAATGACACACATTCTTATAGAAAGTTTACCAAGAAAAAAAAAGAACATTGTATGAAATTGATGAGAGTAACATATCTCAAACTTGATATGGAGGTAATACTTATTTCCTTGTACCTACAAACATGGAAAAAATAGAAAAGACTTATAAAAATTAAAAAACCTTACTAAAAACTTTGGTTACATACACAATTTCATAATAGTTAGAAGAAAACAAAAAAAAATGTCTTACCATATTTAGAAGGTCGAATGTAAAGAATATGAAATTAGGGTTATATAAAGAGGCTTTAGCTTAACTTTTATGATTATTATAGAGTCTAAACAAAAGTATTATATCAGACCTTATAAAAATAGGTAGTCTCTTGTGCTTTGCAGATCAAATCACCTAGTCTTTAAAGCAATGACTAATGTTCTTGTTTTATAAAGTTACACCCTCTTAGTGTAAAAGTTACAATTGTTTTGGAAAAGCACCTTCTTTCATGTCTACTTTACATATTTATGACAAGATCAATTGACCAAGGTAAAAATGACGAATGAAAATATTAAAAAGCCAATCATATCACACATTATTGTGTTATTCATAAAATTCCAGTGACAATGTTTCATTGGAATTGGTTTAATATATGGTATGGTAAAGTATACACAATAAATAGCGTAAGCAACAAAATACAAAGGTCTTTCAATAAAAGGATTAACAAGTAAATGATCTTCTAGGGATAATAATATATTATTGTTGGGTATATTATTTCTTAATTCTTGTTTGCATGGACTTCAAAAATTAAATTGTTGTCATCATGTGTTTTTAAACTAGTTACAACCATTTGAATTGGACTTAAAATTTGTGGCAATTTGAAAAATAAAATTCAAGTACTTGAAAATAGGTGAAATCTTTTTGTAAGTATTTGGTTGTTTTTTCATGCACCTCAATATTGATGTGGTGAACATTTAATATTATTATTTTGGTTAATGGAGTTTTTTTTCATAATTAAAATCATCCCCAACTTGTGAAAAATAATGTAATTGTCGAGGATACTTTTGGGGTACCTTTTCAAGTCCAAATAATATGACATAAATTTCTTTAAGAAACTAAAAAGAAGTTAGAGATGTTAATGAAAAAGCTAAAAGCTTCATTTGTTTTGAAATGCTAAAAGAAGGTTAAATTTTTTTAAAAATGTTTTTCTTGTTTTCAAGTAGAAAACAAGGTAACAAGTATTGTATAAAATATTTTGCTTGCACCTAGGATGAGTATTTTGGTGATCGTCATTACGACAATTACAAAGTCATTTCGAATTATAATTCATCATAGATTAGATTCCATTTTGGAATTATTTTTTTTCTTTTCTCTGTTTGTATTTTGTTGTTTGGTTTGCACCCTTTCAATGTTTCTGTCTATTTGTATCTTGATATTTGTATTACACCCTTTCAATGGTTTTTTTTTTGGGTCTATTTGTATCTTGTTGTGAACTTTTCTAATGAATTGGACTTTATTGGCATTTTTCCTAGCAGATAAAAAATGTAAACGAATATTAATGGAACAAAATGATATATAGTGAAATTTACAAAATTTTATTTTTTGAAAATAAAAAATTGATTACAACAAAATTATTATGTCCACACAAAATACTTTAATCATCATCACTTGTAATGCAAAGCAATGCAAAGCCCAAAATTTCAAATTGGGGTATTTGGACCTAGTTTCAACAAAATTGGGTATGAAACAAGATGTTGAGATGATTACAATACACGTGGAAAAAATAAGGGACCAAATCAACTCTTTCACCTAAATTGGTCCCTGACGTAGTTTCAACCCCCAATTTTGATTTCACTTTACCTTTCCTTTTATTCTTGCTCATATTCTCCAATGGATCAACCTTGGTCATAATAACATTTTGCAAATCCTGTAAACTGATATCCAATTTCATGAAATGGTGTTTGATTTTGTTTGCTTCGCATCTATAAATTAAAATTGGTGATTCTTTTTCTTTTGTGATCACACCTTAAGCTAGCCAAACCATGGGGGCGCTTGTTGTGCTTTTGGTACCATTCAAAAGCCCTTGACATCAAGATGGTGTGCATGGTTTTTGTTTTGCAAATTTCAGATGAGGTGATGTGTATGTTTTCTTTTTGCAATTTTCATATTGATTGAACATTTAAAGTTATTGAATTTAAAGTCCATTTTGTCATGGAAAATAAATTATAAATTTGGGCTCCACATTGCTTCACACTACCAGAGTGATGATGATTAAATTATCTTTTGTGAACGTAATAATTTTGTCTTTTCAAAAGATAAAATTTTGTAAATTTTACTATATGTCATTTTGTTCTATTAATATATTTTTTACATTCTTGATTTACTAAACAAAATATTGATGAATGTCCAATTCATTAGAAAAGTTCATAACAAGATACAAACATACCAAAAAAAAAAAAAACATTGAAAGAGTGTAAGACAAACAACAAGATACAAACAAACAAGAGAAAAAAAAACGATTACAAAATGGAATTTGATGTACGGTAAATTATAATTCAGATTCACTCTAGAATTGTCATAGTGACAATCACCAAAATACCCATTCTACCAGTTCCCGATGAAACATAATCACTGGAATAAATTTTTTTTTTAACAATTGGGTCTTTTGGATATATGTATGTATAGAGACTTGAAAATGAATGGAAAATTAATTTTAAAAGGGTTTTTGAAAAGTTATGTCCCTTAAATCCTTGAAAATGATTGCACTTGGGCCAATGAGGGAACTGCCCAGTATGAATTTGAGTTCATAGTCGCCTAGCACACATTTTGTGTGTGTATGTGTGTGTGTATAAATATGTCCATTTATTTGGCAGCCAAAACTAGTGTAGTGGTGAACGAATATATATAGAGAGAGACACACACACACAGCCAGGCCCCAGCTATTGTGACTGAGAAATGGGGAGTGGCTCATTCAAAGCTTGGCCCTGATGCATGAAATAAGAAAGGAAGTCACTCACATTGCAAAAGAACTAGAGCACACAAAAGCAATTAGCTATTATTGGATATGTGTGGAATAGTTTTATACTCTACAAATTCATGCTCCTTGAACCTCTCCTTGTCTTGAAATCATGATTGGACGATGATGATAATAATAATAATGCTAATAATATTATATAGTTTGAAGTGGCTGGATGGGTAGTCTTCGGGTAGTCTCTAGGTAGTCAGGTCTCTTGTCCTTTCCATCACCACAAGTTTTCATAACCCACTTCCAAGTCTATCAGGGGCAAAAGCAGGACCTAGGAAAAGAAGATGTATATGCGTCCCTTCAAAAGAGGGCCATTCAATCTATTCCGAGACATCTGTTTAAAAAAACACTAAAATAGAGGGCTATGGAATGGTTGATTCCCATACCTTTCCCCAAAAGACAACACTTTTTAGATAAGTATTTGCAATAGTTTTGTTTACACTTAGTGTGTACAGAATTAGAAATGAAAGGCATGGTTTCTGGTTTCACTCCCATCTGCTGCTGGTTTAGAAAAGACTAGTGTGGTCTGTGCCGTTGGCCCAAGTGTTACCACGTCCTCAACTGATTTTTCCTTCCAAAACCTGGTTTTTTGGAATTTATTTGAATTTTCAGTGGCAGAAATCACTTCAAAATATCTCCAAATATTCTGGATCCAAATCTTACCAAATAAATTCCATTAAATCCTGCTCGTTCAAGATCTTTCCAACAGCACCAAAGCCACATTCCAATTCCTACAAAATTTTCAGCTATGATTTAATTTAATTTAATTTTCAGTGAAGAAATCATCCAATATTCAAGAACTTTTGCCAAGTCCATGCACCCCTCCTTGTCTGGAGCTTTCCAAAGACGCCAAGAACACGATCTAAAGCATCCCGGTTCAGTGGATCTCATAACTACAATACAAAACAAAACAAAACAAACTACCTTCCTTCCTTCCTAGATAGATGTTGATGAAGTTTCCTATTATGAATTTTTGAAAGGCCAGCCTTTCTGGTTTTAACGTTTTAGTTCTTAACATCAGTTTCTCTTCCCTTCCAAATGGGTTTATGTGACAAGTCATAATAGTGAGGACATTCAGCTACCTAGTGGGCTGGACACACTCTAAGTTGTTTTGAGGAGTTTGTCACCCCCCTCAGCCCTCAAAAGTTAAGAGAGTTGCTTTACAAAACATCCAATGGTTGTTTAAAATGTTTTGTTGCCACCTCTAGGGCTTGGATTTGAACTAGTTATTTCAAAGAAGACCATAATTGGAAACACCCATCACTAGCCTACTTTTCAACTCTTAGACATGCTTTGTTTTTAATTTGTTTCTGTTTTTGCAAAACACTCAACCACACAAAACAACCATGCAAGTGTCACAATTGTTGCCCACTCTAAGCCCCAAATAGAGCTCAATGAGAAGTATCTAGCGTCTCGCCCAAGTGGCTAATGATAAGGCTGCTATACTGAAGAGTTAGAATGACAACTGGATCTCTTCTCCTAATGCTCTCTTAGCACAGTAAACTACCCTGGTTGTTAGGGTTTAGGCTGTCACCCAACTTCCAAGTTACATAACAACACCACCACACCCAAAAAAAGAAATGAAAAAGAAGAAGTCTCTGAAGCTACTACTTCCATGACTGGCTTCTATGCAACTTCTTGACAAGAGAAAAAGAAGGAAGTGTAGTTCTATATGCAGCTTGTTGACCCAGATAACACGCTATATTTTAGAGCAACAAGTCAATGCTAGACAATCTTCAGCTATGATGATGATGATGTGAGAGAGATAAAGAAAGAAAGAGAGATTGGGTCGGTTAGAGTGATTAGCAGAGAGCCCTAGCTGGAGACTTGAGCATACAAAACTAGAGAGCCAACAAACTTGCAAACTTAGCCAACAGACTGGCAATGCACATTTTGCATATATGTGTGGGACCAGTGTTGCATATCCATTTTTGTTTGTGTGACCACAGGCTTGCTGAGGCTGCCGTGATGGGGCAAGATTGTTTTATATTTAGTCCATGGTGAGTGGAAAAAAAGGAAAAAAGTATTTGTTCAAGGCTCCAAGACATTCGACAAAGTTTTGATTATTACTAGCAATTTTAAGCTTTTTAAAAAAAGAAAAAGAAAAAGAAAAGTCTCTGCTCAAGTCTCCAGGAGACTTCACAAAGTCTTAATTTATTATTAGCAATTTCAAGTGAAAAGAAAAAGGGATATAAGAATTGGCAAGAAGAATATTCCAAGCAGCAAGAATCATGATCTAGGGGAGGAGGCAGGGCCAAATGAACAAATCATGCAAACTTGAATCTGGGATCAACTGTTTCCTTTTTCCCCATTCAAGTGAAGATCTCAGATTCAGTTTTATAACATGTAATCAGAAATGCTCCAGAGATGCTAGGAAGCCTAGGCCAAGTCTGGAAGAGGGCAATTTAATTACTATCTAATCTGATGGAAAGTTCAGATTTTTCCCATTAATCCTGTGGAGATTTGATTTCAGTTTATGTAAATCAGAAATCATGCTGCAGAGATGCTCAATCTTTGGCAGCACAAATTTGAGGAAGTCGTTATGTCCAATGGCTGACCCCCTAAACCTTGAGTTTTTTGTGTGATGCGGAATCCAGCAACTAGTGTCTTGATCAAGTGGTAATTACAGAAAGAACTGAATCCAGAAATCCGGGGAAGTGCAAAGTCCACCTTCAATCCAGGTCCCTAGTACTTAGATCCATTTTCCAGCTTTTGACTTCTCTTTTCGCACGATGATATATATAATTGCAGCTGCTGAAGGTTGCTGCTCCTTCCTTCCTTCCTTCCTTCGTTCCTGAGTCTGTTATTAGCATTAGAACCTATTTCCACGGATCTCAAGTGGCCAAGTCTTTCGCGGAGAGCTCGCCCTAGTTGACATTCCATCCTGTAGCAGCTCAAGCCTAATTTCTTATTTTAATCACAAAAGAATTCATTAAATTCCACATGAAAATCTAGCATCTAGGCTGGGAACTTGGGTGGGGAGGTCACTCTTTGTATATTCAAGGAAGCATTTAAGATTTTTAGTCCTTGTCCCTATGGGGGCAGGGCCCAATAAAATGAAAGTGACCTCCCCAAGTCCAGGAACTAAGATACAGAAATTCATAGTTAGGGCTGGTGATGATGATGATATTGAAGTTGCAGCAACAAGCAGCAGCCAGCCAGCCAGCCAGCTAGTTGCAACCCATGATCATGAGAATGATCAGAGAGATGATCACTGCAGCTAGCTAGCTAGCTAGCTAATCCCCAAAAGCAACAGACCCAAATCCATCTATGGTCAATGGATTATAGATCTGCAATAATTTTCGCAATTAGACAATTTTCCCACAAGCTAAAGAATCATCCAAGATCTCCTTGTGTTTTAGGTACTTGAAAGGATTTTTTTTTTCCCCCCCTTTCCCAGCTAGCTAGCAAGAAGATTATCTTTAGGCATCATGCAGATCGATTTTGCAGCTGCACATGGATGCAACACAAAGAAAGCAGCGGATCATGATACAATTAGTTACTAGCTAGCTAAAAATTGATCATGACTATATATATAAAACATATTGCTCATACTCTAGTTCCAAGCACAACAAAGGTTTTTTTTGGCATTCCCTGTAGTGAAAAGAATGGAAATCTCTACGAAATCGAAGTTGAATCTAACAAAACGCAGGGAAAACTAACTCTCCAAGGGATCAATTGTGGAACCAATAATATATTCAATGTTAAAATTGTTGTAAATTTTCCCATTGTGAATATAGGAAGAGGATCTTTGTATATTTTTCCATTTTGTCAAACAATCCATTTCATGTTTGCATAGAGGAAATTTCAAGTGTTTGTGTGATGGTCCCACAGGGAAGATTTCCTTAAGAAAAAAGAAAAAAAACAAAAGTTTGTTGTGAAGGCGATGCAATATATATGGGTATGAAGATGATGCAGCCAAATTGATCACCATAGCAAAACTACAAACCCAAATGATCGCAAAAAGACACACGGAATAATATTTTTGGAGTCCCCTGGCGGCAAGCAAAGCTTTTTCGGGCGCTTTGTATATACAGCTAGCTGCTAGCTAGAACTGTTGAATCTAATCTAATTGTGCACTTGCGTGTGTACATGTGGGTGATATTGATCGTAGCTAGCCCAGCCGAGCTGCCCTGCAGCGCGCAGCAGCTGCACCTCCAGAAAATTTCTTGCAGTCTATTTTAAGGATATAGTTGTCATCAGCCTATATATGCTTGCTGCAATCATTTGGCGATTGCATGACTAGTACACTAGTGTGTGCACAACATCAGACAGATCTTGTATGTGTACAGCGGCCTAGTAATTGTGCACCAGCAGCTCCTGCAGGTCGATGTGAAGCTGGTGGTGGTGGTGGTGGTGCTGTGTGCTCCTATGAAGCAGCCGATGATCAGATCATATATTCCGTTGGTACGTAGCTGCAGACCCATATTTTGAGCTGAAATCCAGCTGCGTCCGTTGACGTTGTTCTCGGAGGAATCTGCAGCGATTGTCACTATTGCAGCAATTAGAGATTTTTTGACTGATCAAAGACGGCCTCGTGAACTGAATGAACCGTGAACAATATTCTGCAGCAAGCTTTGTATCTGAGGAAACCGAGAAGTGTATACAAGCTTCTTCTTCTGCTGCTGGTTTTGGAGCTTGTTGCTGCAGGAGAAGAAAAGTAGCTAGAGCTCTGTGATCATGGGTGTTCTTCTGCATGACGATTCCCCGACGAAGAAAGTGTTCTCCATCATGTACTGCATGGTGATCATGGTGCTACTCGTCAGTACTGGGCAAGTACTCGCGCACTTTACTCAACAAACCGGGTCAAGACTCACACCCTACTTTTACGACAGAAGTTGCCCACGACTTCCATTCATCGTCGCGGAGCAAGTGTACCAGGCAGCTCTAGCTGATCCCCGCATGCCTGCCTCACTGCTACGCCTTTTCTTCCACGACTGTTTCGTGAATGTAAGATAGTTTTTTTTTCTTCATCCTACATATTTTCCGGCCGAGTCCTGCCGACTCAGACTGCGTCACGTACTCCTCATTGCTGCAAAACCTCGAATCTGATCATGTTTGTCAAGAAAAAAAAAAGTCATTCAGCTAGCTGACACATGACTCATCTATACTGTATGTATGAGTCTGCAGGGTTGCGATGCTTCAGTATTGCTGAGCGGAAATGAGCAGCTTGCATTTCCCAACGTCAATTCACTTCGCGGCTTCAACGTGATCGCCAACATCAAAGCAGCTGTGGAGAGAGCTTGCCCTAACACAGTCTCATGTGCTGATATCTTAGCCATTGCTGCTCGCGACTCTGTCGTTCTTGTAAGTAGAAATTCATGTCCCCCTCCTTTGCAATCATCAAATTCCTGAGTGAATATATCCCGAATATATTCAGACCCTCGATAGAAGAAGAATTTGTAGCTGCTGCTGCTGCAATAAGGAGCTCTTGGGTGGTTCTTTCCCTCGTAGAATTTTTTTCTAACTTGGAATTGTGCAACACAGCCTGGGGTTTTGCAACATTGTCAAGGGGAAATTCAGTTCCCCCAACCAGGGACAAATTACCAACTTCCCCTTTGACATTGGTTCACAGTATCCTTCTAGACATCTGGCATAATTGAACTTTGCTGGAGAGGCTCCTTGGGAATATTGCAAAACTTCTTGTGTTGCACAATTAACCTTTGTTACTTGTGTTTCAGTCTAGCCTATTCTTGATGTAAAGTTGGATAATTTTCCCACAAGGGAATCATCCAAGAGCGCGGTGTTTTAGTCTATTCTTGAATGGAAAGTTCTACAATTTCTCACAAAGGAATCATCCAAGAGCTTCATGTTTTAGTCTAATATTCTTGGACCTAAAGTTCAACAATTTTCCCATAAGGAAATCATCAAACTACAGCTCCATGTTTAGTCCAAGAATCCAAGAGCTCTGTGTTTGAGTCTACTCTTGAATGCAAAGTTTGTCAATTTTGTGGCAAGGGGATCATCCAAGAGCTCAGTGTTTTAGTCTATTCTTGAATATAAAGCTTGATAATCATGCAAGAGCTCCTTATCATGATAACTGAGAACTCCTTGTGTTGAATCTTGTGATCATGTGATCAAGATCCGTTCTAAGTTGCAAACTCATGTGCAAACTGATCATAGTGGGTATGTGGATGTTTGGCAGGCATCAAGACCCTTTGTGAATCCGGGGTGGCCAGTGTTGCTAGGGAGGAGGGACAGTCTGACAGCAAGCGAAGCGGCAGCCAACGCCGACCTCCCCAGTCCATTCTCCAACGTAGCACAGCTGAACGCCAACTTTGCAAGAGTGGGTCTCAGTCCACAAGACGTGGTGGTGCTCTCGGGAGCACACACTTTCGGAAGAGTTCACTGCACAACGCTAGATCCAAGCTTGTACCCGACCACGGATCCGCTTCTGAACGCCGCCTATGCAAAGCAGCTGAAAACCGAATGCCCAAACGGTGCCAACCCGGCCGACATCGCCAATCTAGATCCCGTCACTCCTAACAGATTCGACAACCAGTACTACCGGAACTTGCAAGTCGGAAAGGGCACTCTTTTCTCCGACCGAGTTCTGTTCAACACAACAGGCGAGAGCCGTAACCTCGTCAACGAGCTGGCTCCCCTGTTCGGTACTTATGGATTCTTTTATGAGTTCGGCGTCAGCATGGTGAAGATGGGAAACATCAGTCCTCTGACTGGAACTCAAGGAGAGATTCGCAAGATCTGCAGCAAACCCAACTCTGCTTACTAGCTGCTAGCAGCTCTAGATTAATGATCCTTGTTCATCATGCATTGAGTACGTGATCCCGGATCACAAAAACCCTAAACCCTAAACCCAGATCAAGACAACAAAACTTCCATTGCAGAAAGTTTCAGCTGGTGATCAATACAATTACAAGTTCCAGCTGAACGATACAACCCTCGCTAGTACTGGTCATGCACAGCAGCTTAATGGTTACATGGCCGATTGGAAGAACTTCTAGTGGAAAAACAAAATTGTGCAATAATTAAGTGGGGGGCGCCATCGCTCTCAAATTCAGCTGCCTCAGTACTGGAGAAAGAACCCCACCCAACTCCCCACCTGCGAGATTCAAGCAGCATCTGGAAGCAGTAGTTCTTCTCGGTGATATATTCATCTATGAACATCGCACAGAGGCTGCATTCAGGCCGGGGATGAAGCTTCAACAATTCTTTTGCAGATCTCAAAGTTCCAAGTAGTCATTTTTTTACAGAATCCAAAATGAGTTCTTATTAGGCCATCATTCCAGCTGGGCCGGATTCATTCATGGACCGGCCGCTCGCAGGCAATAATTAACACATTAGAATCTTTCTACAGCAGCAGCTACATACCATGGCTTGAATCTAATATTTCTAGGAACTGAATAAACAAATGTTGTGGGGCCTTTGATTGTGAATTGGTGAAAATATTATGGGTTCATTTGTGAATTGAATCATGATCTGCAGTCAAGAAGCCATTTGCAGGCATTCAAATCGGTTATAGAAACAACTGTCAAAAAACAGAAACTTCATACATATTCAGCCTACTACTCACACATTGATTTTAGACTGAATAAAAATCCATAATTGATGTTCTTCCTTTCCATAGATCTATTGTTATTCTCCTTCTCTGATTGGATCAATTCCATTTTGTCATGTCACTTGATCACTTGAGCCAAGAATCAACTTGCAGCAGCTCCTGCTTATCCAGGTTTAGGGTTTATGGTAAACCCTAAATTAACCCAGGGAAACCCTAAACCCTAAACCCTCTTGTCTGTTTCTAAATAGACACCCAAGTTAATCCAACAATTCAGCTTACTCTTCATTCCTCCTTCTGTCTCACACACTTGTACAGTTACTTGACCCTAGAATCAGCTCTTCATATGTGGAGGGTATTATTTTGTTATATGGTAGTTTTGACAATTGATAAACATAACACGTATTTCTATGAATGAAATGAACATCTTGGATTATATTTTCAAACTGCCTTGTTTATTTTATGAACATTTGCAATAATTTTCAGAGGCCTAATCTTCTGTCTAAATTTTACAAATAAGATGTTTGATTGTTATTTCTGAGGTAAAACTTGTAGAAATTTGTCCTCAGAAAACTAATGATCAGCTGCAATGATCAGGGCCCCCTGCACATGTACAACCTTGTAGCTTTTGATCAAGTAGAGGTAAGCTTCATAACAGACAATCTTGAGGCTACTATGTTTAGGAGCTCCTGCTCATCATCCCTCAGACCCAAGAATAATAAGGTGGGGATCTCTCTCTACTAGACGATGGACCCGTTTCTTAACTTATTTAGGACTTTTTTTCATTCAGTTCACTATTTTTGCACTTGCCCCTCCTGAGGTAAAAGACTTTTTCATTCCTTCCTTGTTTTTTGTTTTTTTTTTTTTGGGGGGTACTTGATACTTTCTGTGTTAAGTACCTATGCCTTTGTAACAAATCAGAGATCTTACATTCAAATTCACTACCCAACAACCCTCAGAAAGTTGGTCTGAGCCTGTGGCATGGTTTTGGACCCAGGTATGAATTCTTCTTTGTAGAGAAGTAGTTGAGCTCTAGATGGAATAAACTCTATAGATCTGCTCTATCTCTGTTTCTGTTTTTCTTGCCTTGTCACCATGCCCATGAATGTACATATATCTACCTGAAATAGAGAGTGAACAATTTGTTCTGAGGATCATGTTATCTCTAGTCTACACTTCTGCACTTTCTTGCACTCTTGGCCCACCCCCACTTTTAGAAACATCTTACATGTTGGTAGTTGAACAAATATTTTGTTATGTTGGGCTTTGGGTCATGCAGATTCAAAACTTACAGCACACAAACCAAATTCATAACGTATTCCGAGAGTACCTTTATATTCATAAATATGCCTCCTAGGAAAGAGAAGAGATATCATGTTTGTAGTCGGCCACACTTAATGTTTAACAATATGTTAATCCTTAACAACCCATAACACCAAATTGCTACCTAATCACTAACATTAACATAAGTTATTAGTGTTTTTAATGTAAGAATTCACACCTCACATTAGGTTAACTTTAGGGTTTTCAAACATCAACTTAGCAATACATGTAAGTAATTTTATGTTCTTACTTACATGTAGTGAACATTTTTTTTCTATTTTCTTAAATTTGGG
>Ga0116228_10000454_pt1 | contig 31029 bp, 20 predicted proteins | sample S1TSphfallax_2_FD_89694 | JGI IMG/M metagenome (GOLD analysis project Ga0116228, IMG submission 89694) | Host-associated microbial communities from peat moss isolated from Minnesota, USA - S1T2_Fc - Sphagnum fallax MG | ecosystem: Host-associated > Plants > Peat moss > Unclassified | place... | reverse complement strand
GGAGGCAATCCTCGAGGAACTCGCGGATCAAGATTTGCTCGAAAAGGTTCGTGCTCGGCTGGCATCGAATTCCGTCCCGGTCAATGTCGACATTGAAGACCTCTGCGAAGGCTCAGAAACCTCACGCTAACAAGCCTGAGAGCTCCGTCCCCTCAAGATTAGGCGGCGCGCGCCGTTAACTGAATCGTTAAAACTGTTGGCAGGATGCCATGAAAGCGATTCCCCAAAAAGACGGCTTCACGCTCGCCCAGAAAGTTGTGGGCATGGTGATCTGCGTCATCGTCTGCCTCGCCGTGGCGCTGTGTGTGAACTTGAGTGTGGCGCTCAGCGACTATGCGGAACGTATTTGCATCGAGCGGCAGAGCGCCAACATGCGGGTGGCCTGGGACGTGTTGCACGGCTATGGCGAGGGGTTTCACGTCACTGACGGCAAGCTCTATGTGGGCGAACACCCATTGAACGGGGATCTCGCCGCGGTGGACAAGATCCAGGACTTGGTCGGCGGCGTGGCAACCATCTTCATGGGCGATGAGCGGGTCGCCACCAACGTGAAAAAGCCGGACGGATCGCGCGCCGTCGGCACCAAGCTTGCCGCCGGTCCCACCTATGACCAAGTGCTGCTGAAAGGCCTGCCCTATCACGGCGAGGCGGCGATCTTGGGCGAGAATTATCTGACTGCCTACGAGCCCATCCGCAATGCATCCGGTGGGGTCATCGGCGTTCTGTTCGTGGGGATTCGCAAGTCCGAATACTTTGCCGGCATCCATACGCTGCTGTGGCATTCCGCTTTGTTGACCTTGCTCGTGACCTTGGTCGTGGTCACAATCTCGGTGCTCGTCACGCGGCGCATGTTCCGGCCACTCGACTCCTTGCGGCGAGCGGCGGAACGGATGGCGGCAGGCGATACGACAGTCAAGATCGATTGCACCGAGCGCCGCGATGACATCGGTCGACTGGCGCTGGTGCTGCAGAAACAGCAGGAGACGGCGCAAGCGAAGGCGCGCGCGGAGGCGGAGAACGCCCGCAGCGAAGCGGCGCGCCTCGACTTGCTGACGGCCAATGCAGAGGCGGCGCGGACGCGCGAGTCTGAGGCGCGCCGCGTGCTGGAGGAGCGATACGCGGCCGCTGCAGAGCAGCAACGTACGGTCGCCGCGCTGGCCACCGGGCTCGATCAACTCTCCAGCGGCCGATTGCGACACCGGATTGCCACGCCCTTCGCGGCGGAGTACGAAAAACTACGCGGCGATTTCAATGCCGCCATGAAGAACCTCAGCGATACCTTGGCGGCCATCGCCGATGGTGCCGAGAGCATCCGCACGGCCACCGAATCGATCCGAACCGATACGTCGGAACTCGCCGACCGGACGCGGCTGCAGAGCTCACGCCTGGCGACGACGATGGCCTCCCTGGGCCGGGTCACCGCGGGAATCGGCCAGACGGCGAGCGCCGCCTCGACCACGCGCATCACCGTCGATGCCGCGCGCAATGACGCGCAGAAGTCGGCCGCCGTGGTGCGTGAGGCCATCACGGCGATGAGTCACATCGAGGATTCATCGAAACAGATTCAGCAGATCATCGGCGTCATCGACGACATCGCCTTTCAGACCAATCTACTCGCCCTCAACGCAGCGGTGGAAGCGGCGCGAGCCGGCGAACAGGGTCGTGGCTTTGCGGTCGTCGCCACCGAAGTCCGGAATTTGGCGTCGCGCAGCTCCGATGCGGCGAAGCAGATCAAGGCGCTCATCCTCCGCTCGAGCGAGCATGTGGCGAGCGGCACCGTGCTGGTCGGTGCCACAGGTGAAGCGCTCGAACGCATCGCGACACAGGTCGAGGAAATCAACGGCATGGTGCGGGAAATCGACAGCAATGCCATCGCCCAAGCGGGTGAGGTGCGCGAGGTCGAGGGGGCACTCAATGAGTTGGATGCGCTTACCCGATAGAACAACTCCATGGTGGAGGGGTCGACCCGCGCCACCGAAGCGTTGGTCGAGTCGGCGGTTACCTTAAGCGAGCGATTGCAGCGATTCGAGTTGCAGCCCGGTGATGAAACGGCACGAATGGCGCGCACCGCGAGCCCCGCGCGCCGGCGCGCCTGACCAAACAGGCCGCGGCCGGGCGCGCGGCCGATGTTGGAGCTAGCGCGAGCCATTCCACCACCAAAGCGCGCCGAAGAGCGTCAGCATGGTGACCGACGCGACCAGCTTGGCGAGGGTTCCGAAGAGCAATCCGAGCCAGGCGCCCACTCCCACCTGCGTGGATCGCAGCACGCTCGTACCCGACAGTAATTCCCCCAGCACGGCCCCCGCGAAGGGGCCCACCAGCAAACCGGGCAGGCCGAAAAAGAGTCCAACAAAAGTCCCTACCAAGGTGCCCGCCACCGCGCGCGGACTCGCGCCGACGCGTTTCGCCCCGAGCGCCCCGGCGACGAGATCGACGGCGAGTCCGGCGATACCGATCGAAGCGATGCCCAAGAGCCCCCAGAGACCGACGTGGCCATAGTGATCCACTCCGGCGATCAGCCAGATACCTGCAAACAGGATGGGGATGGCCGGTAGGGCCGGGATGATGGCCGCGATCAGACCGAGAAGGATCAGGGCAACGCCGATGAGAGTCAGCAGGGCATCCATGCGACCCGATCATAGGGTGTCAGCCGGCTAGTACCCAGCGCATCTCGCGAAAAAGGGTTCGAATTCGGTCGCGGGAGCCCTCGTCGGCTTTCATCACCCAAGTGAAGCAGACCAGGGAAAACACGACTGCGCCGAACAGCAGGCTCACCAAAATAAAGGTGCCCAGCAAAAAGAAGGCCGTTGCCCGCGCGATGAGGTATGTACCCATGATGTTATTGTTAAATAGTCAGTCACTCATTGTCTATCGACCCAGGGCCCGTGCGGGTGTGGGCGTTGCCTGACAGCGCTGGAGAGGATTCCCTGCCTGTGATACTTTCTGCCGCGTCGAGCGCGGGTAGCCTGCCGATGAAGGGATCCATCTTTTGTCAAATGAAGAGCTTTACGTCGAATTGAACAAGGTGTTCCGCGAATTGTTCATGGATGACAGCATCACGGTCACGCCGCAGACCTCGGCCAAATCGATCGAACATTGGGATTCTTTCAACCACATCAATTTATTGTTGGCCATCGAGATGCATTTCGGCATCACGATCTCGGCCAAAGAGGTTGAGAATCTTGTCAACGTCGGCGACTTGGCCGCCGTGATCGAGCGCAAACTTTCGTGATCGAGCGCAAACTTTCATGAGCGCCGGCGAGTGAGCGCCGGCGAGTTGGATTGGTTCCCGAAGGTCGAATCCTGGTCGGCGGATTTAAAGCGGCTGGCCGCCGAGACCGAGCCCCCCGACTCTTGGAGCCGTTTGGTTGCCTTGGCCAATGCGCGGCTCGATTTTCTGCAAACCCGGAATCTCGATTCGGTGCTGCAGAAACTTCACGGGGATGTGCCGCCGCCGCATTTGCAAACCAAACCGGTTCGTCTTGCGGTACTCGCAAGTTCCACCGTCACCCAGGTGCTGCCGGGCATTCGCGTCGCGGCGCTCCGGCGCGGGATCTGGTTGAAAACCTATGAAACCGATTACGGTCAGTATCTTCAGGAGTTGCTCGACAAGAGCTCGGCGCTGCACGCGTTTGCGCCGACCGCGGTGTTATTGGTGCTCGATGCGCGACATGTGCTGCGCGGTGCATCGCCCGCGTTCAGCGCCGCCGATGCGCAAGGGTTTCTCGATCGAAGCGTGTCTGAGTTCGAGCGGCTCTGGAGTCTCGCGCGCGAGGCGTGTTCGGGGCCCATTCTGCAGCAGACCGTGCTGCCGGTATTTCCCACCCTGGTCGGCGGCAACGAGCATCGCTTGGCGGGCTCTCGGGCGCACCTGACGACGCAGTTGAATGCGCGGCTGCGCCAGGCGGCGGATCTTCATGGAGTGCACCTGGTCGCGGTCGATCAGTGGTGTATGCAGACGGGTATCGCCACCTGGCACAGCCCGGTGCTCTGGCACCGCGCGAAACAGGAAATCTCGCCCGTTGCGGCGCCCTTGTATGGGGAACTCGTTGCGCGCCTGCTCGCTGCGGCCCAAGGCCGTTCGTACAAGGCGCTGGTGCTCGATCTCGATAACACCTTGTGGGGCGGTGTCATCGGCGATGACGGCATGGCGGGCATCGCGCTCGGCGCCGGCAGCGCCCTGGGTGAGGCCTTCGTCGGTTTTCAGTCCTATGTGAAAGATCTGGCGAATCGCGGCGTGATCCTCGCGGTGTGTTCGAAGAACGATCAGGCCAATGCACTCGAGCCGTTCAAGTCCCATCCGGAAATGGTGCTGCGCGAGGCGGATATCGCCTGTTTCGTCGCCAACTGGGAGGATAAGCCCGGCAACATTCGCAGGATCGCTCAACAGTTGAACATCGGACTCGATGCGATTGTCTTTGCCGATGACAATCCCTTCGAGCGCAATTTGGTGCGAACGGAGCTGCCCATGGTGGCGGTACCGGAGTTGAGCGATGATCCGGCGAGCTACGACCATACGCTCGCCCGCGCGGGGTATTTCGAGGCGGCGAGTATCACGGCGGATGATCTCGAGCGCGGCCGGCAGTATCAGCAGAACCGGCTGCGTGATGCCGAGCGCTCCGAGTCGACGGATCTGGCGGGCTACCTCGCCGGGCTCGAGATGCAACTGATCGTCGCCCCGTTCAATCCGGTCGATCTGCTGCGCACGGTGCAGCTCATCAACAAGACCAACCAGTTCAACTTGACCACGCGCCGTTATGACGAGGCCGAGGTCGTCGCGGTCATGAATGACCCGCGGTCAGCGGGTATGACGCTGCGGCTGCTCGATCGCTACGGCGACAATGGGATCATTGCCATCATCATCCTCAAACCCGATGTCGACGGCCGGCTCGGCCCGGGAGCCTGGCTGATCGATACCTGGCTGATGAGCTGCCGCGTGCTCGGCCGGGGAGTGGAGGAGGAGACGCTGAACGTCGTGGTGGCCGAAGCCCGGCGGCTCGGCGCCTCGCGGTTGGTCGGCGAGTATCGGCCGACGGCGAAGAACGGCATGGTCAAGGAGCATTACGCGAAGTTGGGCTTTGCGCCGTTGAGCGCGGCGGAGGACGGGTCTACGGCGAGCGTGCTCGACTTGGCGGACTACCAAGAGCGGCCCACCAGTATTCGTCGCGCCTAGGCCGATTCGTCGCTCTTAGGCCGATTCGCCGCGGTTAGGCCGAAGTTCCCGGCGCCACTGCCGCGCCCACGATCGCGGCCGCGGGCGCCGCCTCCCCTGCCGCCGCCTTGCGTGCCGCCAACTCGGCGGCATAGCTCAAGTAGAATTCCAAGTAGCCGCGCAGGTCGACCTTCTCGCCCCACTGGGCGAGATAGATTTTGTCCTCGCCCGCCCATTGGATGCCGAGATGTCGGGCGATGGCCGGATGGATCGGCAGTTCGTAGTCCTTGAGATAGTCCTTGTGCTTGTAAAGTTCGGCGGGCAGGGGACGCAAGCCCAAGTGCGCGAGGATCCGGTCGGCAATGCTCACGAGCAGAAAGGTCGCCGGATGCTCCGGCCAAAAGAACAGCTGTCGCTCAGCCGTCATGGATAGCGCGATGTCGCTGAATCCGACGTCACACTCGGTTTCCAGTTGTTTCTGCTTGATGGTCCATAGTTCGAGCATGCGATCGATCTTGGTGACCTCCGGCATGTCGAGGGCGAACCAGCGGGCTATGATCTCGTCGTGGGGGAGGGATTGTTTCAGCAGACCCTCCAAGAAGCGCTCCTTCCATGGCAGAGGTCCGCGTTTCAGCGTCGGATAGCGGGGGTCCGGCGCGGCTTTCGTGTCCCGCATAAAATTCGGCCACAAAGGCGCAAAGCCCGCCGAGGGCACCTTGACGATGCGCGCCGAGGCCGGCAGTTGTTCGCGGATGAGGTTGTCCGCTTTCTTGACGTACTCGGCGACCTCGTGCTGATAGATGTACACATCGGTTGCGGCGGCCTTCTCGGCGTAGTCGCCCGGCAGCGCTTCGAAATTTTGATACATCAGCACCTTGTGGGTGCCCTTGAAGTCCGGCGCACCGCGCAGCGCCGTTTGATAGACCCAACCCTGACAATTCGCGAGCACAATCACGTACCGCAAGGCAGGATCCACCGGCGCATCCGGCGTCATAGCGCCACCACCTTGTGTCCGCAGAATTCCGGATTATATTTCGGCGCCAAGGCGCGCATGAGCGGCTCATCCGTCAGCATCCAGGTGTCTCCCGAGCCTTTCCACATCCAGGCGGCGAAACCCGTGACGTGGTAGCGGCAGAACACCTGCTCGTCGGCCAGCAGTTCCTCCGGCGCATCGGCCGCGGTCGCGAATTTCTGCTTATCCGCGCCGAATTCCCCGGCGATGATCGGCGCATCACGCGCCGTCGACTCGGTGATCTCACTGGCGTGCAGGATGGCATCGAAGCGGACGTGGGTCCCGGGCAGGTTCGGCCGGGCGGGGCCGGGGTAGACGTGCACGTCGATGATGTCGGCGCCGCCCCGGAGCACCGCGCTCGGTCGCAACGGGAAATTCGGATTCGCCTTATCGCCCTTGGATGTGAGCGCGCCGCCGTCGAAGGAATTGTGATTGACCGCGAGCAGAAAAAACGAACTCGCGGTGACGAGCAGATCCGGCTTCACGGCCGTGACCTTGGCTTTGACGGTGCGCAGCCACGCTTCCGCGGCATCGTCCATCAGTGCCTGGCGGCTCGCGCCTGAGCTCAAATCATAGTCCTTGCCGCGGTAGCGGTACTGACCGGAGAACTTCGAAAACGGCGGCGCGTCGAGGGAAAAATGGAACTCGTTCATGAGATCGAGATAAAAGATCGCATTGAGCACATTCGGGTCTTTCGCCTGCAGCGCCTGCAGCAAGTCGCGGAAGAAGTCGCCGGTGGCCTCCGCCATCTCGGGCAGCAGGATCAGCCGGTTCATGCCGCCGACCACATCGTCGCCGGGCAGACCGGTCGGCAGATAATTGGCCGGCACCCAGTTCGATTTGGGAAACGAGCCGGTCAACACCACGCGCAGCCCGACCGCGCGCGCCGCGTGCATCGTCTTATAGACGTTGTCGACATAGGCGGGGCTGATTTGATGGGGCCCCAACGAGAAGCCGTCGTCGGTATCCAAGCCCTTCAACCACAGCCGCACGAAATTAAAGCCGGCGCCGGCAATGGCCTTCAGATCCTGGTCGATTTCGTCGGCATGGAAGTCCTTGGTATCGAAGGTATCGAAGGTTTTGTAGGGTGGCCCTTGGTGGCTCAACATGTAGTTGACGCCGATGGGCACATAGTCCTTGCCGTCGACGCTGAAATGTTTGAAGCCATGCTCATCCGCGGCGATTTTCACTGGGCCCGCCGCCCAGGCTGCCGGCAAAAACCCGCATAGAAAACCACCACCGAGAACCGCCGCCGCAACGAGGCGCAAAGGTGATCTCGAGGACACGGGATTGGGCATGTGCAATCTCCCCCTGGCGGTATGAGGCCGCCTCTCAAAACCCGTATTTTTAGCACGAAATAAAGCAAAACGCCGCTTCGTTTTACCGAAGCGGCGTGCTCACTCGCTAGTGAAGGAACCGCTCATCGTCGCGGGTGCGGCGATGAGCGGTAGGCTGGGTAGCCTTCAGGCTCTATAGCCCGCTAGCTCAGACAGGCTTGGTCGTGGTGACGTCGCTGCTGGTCAGGCTGGTGATGCCCTTCAACTCGACAGTGGTCGAGCCACCGTCCAAGGAGATGAAGGTATTGCCGCCGTGGACAGAGATGTCGTTGTGCGCTTCCAAGTACGACAGCGTGTGCCCTTCGAGGTACAGCTGGTCCTGACCCGCCACGAAATTGGTGATGACGTGGCTGCCGCCCGCTTCATGGGCGAGGAAGGCAAACAGGTTGGTGCTCGCGCCGCCGACCATGGTTTCGTGGCCCGAACCGCCGACGAAGGTATCCGCGCCCTTGCCGCCCTCGAACAGCGTCGTGCCGGCACCACCGAAGAACTCGTTCGAGTACGCGCCACCGATCAAGGTGACGTTACCGCCGAGCGCCGTTTCCTGGGAATTTCCGGAGAAGAAATCCTTGAACTTGATGGCGCCATCGTCGGCATACGCCTTGCCGAAGGAGCCGTGAATGGTGGCGTTACCCGCTTCGTAGATGGTGTCGTTACCAAACCCTAAGGTGATGGTGTCGTGTCCGGCCGCGCCGACTTGGTTGAGCGTGCCGCTCTTGAAGTAGATGGAATCGCTGCCGCTGCCGATGTTGAGAACGCCCTTGCCCTTGAGGTCGATGTCGTCGTTACCGTTGCCGGCAGACACGGCACCCTTCCAGCCCATGATGGTGATCGTGTCGTTGCCGTCGCCGGCGATGACCGTGCCGTTGCCGTAGACGGTCATCTTTTGATTACCGCCGCCTATAGTGAAAACTTCACTCATGCAATTCGCTCCCTATGCTTGAAAAACCCTGAAAAAGACTCAGCCGACAAGCGACTGCATCCCGCTAATGAAACCAGAGCAAAGATCATGCCAATACTGCGACACAGGTCACAAGAGGTTATTTAACTTAACGCTAGACAAATATCGGTCAAAAACAATGCTTTGGCGTTATAGCGTGAAAGTGTGACAGACGCATAAAATTTTTGAAGTTTTCTGTGCGCTCCGTCGGTGCGTCGAGGTGCATCGAGTGCACTGTACTGAATCACAGCCCGACGCGCGCATGTGTTCGCTATCGCACTCATGGCTCGCTGCGATGTTACATAAGCAATTTCGGAGCGCCGACCCGCGCTACAAGGCGGCAGAGATCGCGTAGTACACTCATGGCCTGTCAAATCGAGGAACGGGGCGCGCCTTGGGAATTGCGAAGGTTTTGACGACGCTGGTGAAGCGCGTGCGCAAGCCCTCGCTGCTGCGCGCGGAGCGGCTGTACGAGCGGGGCAAGAAGTCGCAAGCCGCGGCGATGTTCCGCGCGCTGGGCGATGCCGGCAACCAAGCGGCGCAACTGCGCCTCGCCACGTTGTACGAAAGCGGCGATGGCGTGCTGGTCAACGTCGTCGAAGCTGCCCGTTGGTGGAAGAGCGCCGCGCAGCAGGGCTCGACCAGCGCCCAGGCACGGCTCGGCGAGATGTATCTCACCGGTGTGGCCGCGCCCGATACGGCCACGCCCGCGGCACTGCTCAAGCTCGAAGAGGGTATGGATCGAGAGTCGCTGCTGCAGCGACTCTATCCGGAAGGTCTCGCCGTGCCGCAGGATCCGGCGCAGGCGGCGCATTGGAATGCTCTCGCGGCCGCCGGCGGCGATGCGGCGGCTCAGGCCCGCTTGGGTTATCAATATGCGGCCGGCTTAGGACTGCAACGCGATCTCGATCAGGCCGAGCGCTGGTTCACCGAGGCGAGCCGGGACGAGAGCCTGGTCGCCGGCCCGCTGGGACTCGGCATGCTGTACGCCGGCGCGTACGGCGAGAAACGCGACGCGGCGCGCGCTGTGGAATTCTTGGAACCCTGCGCGGCACGCGGCAATGCCACCGCGCAACTGTGCCTCGCCATGTTGCTGATGTTCGGCGAGGGAGTGGCACGCGATGAGGCGCGGGCGGCCAAGTTGCTCGAGAGCGCCGCCACCGCCGGTCAACCCGCCGCCATGTACCATCTGGGCGAGGCCTATCGCACGGGGCGCGGCGTGGCGCACAGCGCCTCCGCGGCCGAGACCTGGCTGCGGCGCGCCGCCACGCGCGGCCATCTCAAAGCCTGGCTGTCATTGGTTTATTTGTTTCGCTCGGGGCCCGATCCCGACCTCAACACCGCGGCGGTGCTGTGCCGTCAGGCCGCCGACCTGGGCGACGCCGAGGCGCAGTATCTGCTCGGACAATTTTATCTCACGGGTCAGGGCGTGCCGCGCGATCCCATGGAAGCGGCGCGCTGGCTCGGCAAGGCGGCCGATCAAAATGTCAGCGCCGCCTATGAGCGCTTGGGCGCGCTGTATGCCGAAGGCGCCGGGCTGCCGCAGGATTTCCAGGCGGCGGCCGACTGGTTCCAACGCGCCGCGGCGCAGGGCGACGTCAACGCCTTCTATCACCTCGGCACCTTGCAATACAGCGGTCTCGGGCTGCCGCTCGATCCGCGGGCCGCGCGCGCCTGGTACCGCAAGGCTGCGGCCGAGGGCAGCGCGGCGGCATGCCTGCGCCTCGGCGTCATCTATGCGAGCGGCGATCAGGTCAGAAAGAACTATACGACGGCGGCGCGTTGGTATGCGCAGGCCGCCGCGTATGGCGACCCTTCGGGTCGCTACAACCTGGCGTTCCTGCATTTTCGCGGGTTGGGGGTGAAGCAGGATCTGGCCAAGGGCGTGCAGATGCTGGAAGAAGCGGCGGCGAGCGGCAGTATCGCGGCGGCGTGGGCCTTGCATCATCAATATATGAGCGGCGAGTACGTCACGGCGGATGCGCAGGCGGCGCTCAACTGGCTCGTCAAAGCGGCGGAACTCGGCAGTGCACCGGCGGCCTGTCGTCTCGCGGATGAACTCGATCAGTCCCCGCCCGGATTCCCGACCAGCGCGCGCGTCCTCGAACTGCTCGAGGCCTGCGCCGACGGCGGCGATGCCGATGCGCAGGCGCGACTGGGATTTGCCTATGTGCAGGGTCGACACACCGAGGCGGATCCGGCCAAGGCCGTGCGCTGGTTGACGCGTGCAGCGCAAGGCGGCAATGCCTTCGCCCAGGCGTGGATGGGCGACACCCTGTTCCGCGGCAGCGAGGGCGTGTTGGCGGATCGCGACGCGGCGATCAAATGGTATGAAGCCGCGGCGCTGCAAGGCCATGCGGGCGCGATCCAGATCCTCTCGACGTTGCGAATGACGGGTGAGTCCGGCGACAGTGAACTGAAACAGGTCTTCGAACTCTGGCTGCGCGCCGCGGAGCAGGGTCACGCCGACGCGCAGCGCGTGGTCGGCGATCTGTATCTGCGCGGGGTCGGCACCGAGACTTCGCTCGACCAGGCCAAGCGCTGGCTGCGCGCGGCCGCGCTGCAGGCGCATACGCCGGCGATGATGCTGCTCGGCGCGGTGCTGCTGCAGTCGTCCGCCGATGGCAGCGATCAACCCGAGGCGGTGGCTTGGTTCCGACGTGCCGCGGAATTGGGCAATGCCGATGCGCAATACAACTTAGGCGTGTGTTTGCGTCGCGGCATGGGCACGGAGCGCAATGACGAGGCAGCCGAGCGAGCCTATCGGGCCGCCGCGGCCAAAGGTCACCGCTCTGCGCAACTCGCCTTAGGCTCCCTGATCGCACAAAGCGCGACCACCGATGAGGCGTGGTTCGAAGCCGCACACTGGTATCAACTCGCCGCGGATGCCGGTCATCCCGCCGCAATGCTGTCGCTCGCGCAACTGCACGAACGCGGTCTTGGGATGCCGCCCGACCGCATCGCCGCCCTCGCCTGGTATCGCCGCGCGCAGAAGGCGGGCCAAGCCGAGGCGGCCGCCGAAGTCGAACGTCTTCAGGCCGACTTGCGGCCGCCGGAATACGCGAGCTGAGTCCAACTTGCAGCCGGCTGGGTGGCCGGCCGTCGGTGATTGATGAGGTCGTCGAACAGCGCGCGCCAGCGCGGCAGCACGACGCCGTTCAAGTCGAATTGCGCGACCGCCGTGGCCCGCGCCGCGCGCCTTAAGGGTTCCATGCGCTGCGGATTCGCCAAGGCGGATTCGATCAGGTTCGCAAGCTTGCGAGGCGAGAAGAAATCCACGGTGAGTCCATTCTCGCCGTCGCGCAGCACCTCGAGCACGGGCGCGGTGGCGGAGCCGATGATTAAACAGCCGCTCGCCATCGCCTCGATGAAGGACCACGACAACACGAAGGGATAGGTCAGATAAACGTGCGCGGAGGAGACCTGCAAGAGTTTCAAGTACTCATCATACGGCAGCATCCCGGTGAAATGGACGCGCTCCAAGTCCAACTTGTCACCCACTTCCGCCAGCAGCGTCTCGCGAAAAGTCGAGCGCGGCGGCGGCGGCGCCCCGTAACTCACGCCGTCGCCGCCGACGATCACGACATGCGCGCGCTTGCGCCGGCGCAGCAGCTGTGGGAGTGAGCGCATGAAAATGTGGAAGCCGCGGTAGGGCTCGAGATTGCGGGCGACGTAGGTGACGACCTCGTCTTGGCGGGTGAGCACCCGGCTCGACTTCGGCACCTTGAAACTGCCTTTCGGTCGCGGCCGGATGAGCTGCGTATCGATCCCTTCGTGCAGCACGCTGATCCGCGATTGCATCTCCGGCGGATGCAGGCTGCGCTGCCAGTGCGTGGCCGAATGCCCCCAGTCCGCGCCCTGGAAGGCGAGCAAAGTCACGCCATTCCTTACCCTGAGACGCGACGGATCGTTGAACAGCGAGACGTACTCGGGGTCGAAGCCCACGTCGACGCCTTCGGCATGATAAAAAAATTCGAAGTTGGCAAGCACGGGGGTGTCGGGAAACACATCCTTGACGAACAGCGTCTCCCCCCAGCCACTGTGGCCGACGATCAGATCGGGCCGAAAGCCCTCCTCGTGCAGGCGCCGGCAGACCTCCGCCACGGTCGCGCCCGTATAGATGGCCCGGTCGATCTCCGCCGAATAGGCGTGGCAGTTGATGATCCCGCGTTGATCGCGCGGGTAGGTGATCTTGTGCACGCCGACCATGGCGTTGTCGTTGGGCTGGGTGATGAAGTAGATCTGATTGCCGCCCTGATCGGCGAGCTGGCGCACCACGTGCCGGTACTGAGCCGGAAAGTTCTGGTGCAGAAACAGATAATTCATAGCCCCAACGCGTCGATCAACGACTGCCGGTCCTCGTTGTCCGGCGTCGCGGTGACACGGGCGACGGCGACCAGCTCGAGTTGTGCGGTCCGGCGCCGGAGCACCACTTCGCCGAACGGCAATTCCTTGAAGACACTCATCAACATGGACGGCGTAAAGCCGCAGCGGTGGGCCATCGACGGCCGGCCGTTCGCAATGGCGGCGCCGAAGCCGAACAGGATGTCGTGCGGCGTCACCGGTCCCGCCGCCGATTCGTACAGAGTTTCATGGAGTCGATCGGCGGCGACGTAGCTGGCGACCACCTGAAGGTCCGGGACCAAGATGCAGACGAAACCATCGTCGCGCAGCACGCGACGGAATTCCTTCAAGGCGGTCGGCACCTGGTACTCGTAGAGATGCTCGATGCAGTGCGAGGCCCAGACCGCGTGCACCGAGCCGTCGGCGATCGGCGAGAGATCGGTGAGATCAGCGACGATGTCGGGCTGCACCGAGACGTCGACATCGACCCGCAGCCGGCGCCAATCGTTAAAAAAATCGGGCAGGCTGCCGCCGTTGGGCGGGCCGCAACCGACGTTGACGACCACCCGCTCGCCATCCGGCACCGTCACGCTCGGCGGGTCGAGCGGGCGCTCACCACCGACTTAGGCTCCGCGAGGGGCAGCGATTTCTTGCCCGCCTTGGGCGCCTCAGGCTTCGCTTTGCCGGCCGCCATCTTCGCGCTGCCTTCGTCAGCGACGTTGCGATGCACCTGAGTGCTTGCGGTGGCCGAGCGCTTGACGATGCGCACTTGAATACCTTCCAACGAGTCGTTGGCGACCGTCGAGCGGCAGGGCGCGCCGTTGCGCAAGGGTCCCACCGTCGTTCCGGATTGGAAATAACCGCTGTATTCGCAATCGAAGGCCGCCGCCTCGGCGCTCGGCTTCAAACGGATGGCAAAGCCCACCAAGGGGGTCGCCATGCCTTTGGTGCCGCACATGCTGGCATCGCTCAGCCACGGCGTCTCGAAGCCGGAGCCGGTGAGGCCCTTGTACTCGATGTCCGCGGGGGCGAAGCGTTCGAGCGGTCGAACGCTGAAGGATTCGATCCACAGGCCCGGCGCCACCCGTCCGGCCCACGGCACGTTCGTGAAGTTCAAGTCGCCACGCGTGCGAATGTGGGTGCCGATCTGCACCGGCAAGGGCAGGTCGCCGTCCGTTGATTGGAACACCGGTTGGGCCGGCGTCTTCGCCGCGCCGTCAGCGCCATTCTTCGCTGCGCGGCCCGAGACCTTCGCGGGCGCGGCGGCCACGGGTTCGGCACGCGCGGCGAGCATATCGGTGCGATTATCGAGTCGTTCCACACCGATCGACAGCACCTCACCACCCGCCGCGCGAACGGAGGTCAGAATCAACGTCGCGCCCGTGCCGTTGACCTTGGTCACGAGCAAATCGTTCTGCGAAAACAACCAGGCACCATGGGTGGAGGGCCCGGCGATGAATTCAACCTGGTCGGAGCGCACGCCGGGACCCAAGCCCACATTCATGGCCGGCAGCGACAAGAGGCCACCGGTGCCGGCCGAGGTCGGTGCGGCCGATTTGACAGAAAACAAATAAATCCCGCTCGGTAACGGCAGCACTTGCACCGTCGCACTCAAGCCCTCGTCTTTATCTTTGGATTTTACCGACGTCGGAACGTCCGCGGGCGCGGTCTTGGGCTTGGTCTTACCGTTGGAGGTTTTGATCATGTGCTTCCCGTTTTTTTCTTCGATCATCGATTGTTGCTTTATCTTAGCGTGATCGTGCGACAACGGCATCTCAGATTCAAAATAATTTGATTTAGTAAAATCGCGGAGCCGTGCACGCTTCGCGAACGTCAGCAAACGATCGTTGATAGCCGATGGTGCAAGCGCCAAGGGCAGCAATTCAGCCTCGTCGCGGCCTTGCAACCGCTCGGCGATCGCACCCAAGTCGAAGGCCACCACGGGCAGGTTCGCGGCCAGCGCGTAGTCGAGCGTGTAGCACCAGGTCTCGGGCCACACGGAGGGCAACCAGGCGATGTCCGGTCGCTCGCGCTGCAGTATGTGCGGCGCCTCCGCTTCACCATAATAACCGGTGACGAAGACCTTGCCGGTGGCGAGCAACGGCGCGTCTTTCTCGGAATAGCCGATGATCACGAACTCGATCGGCAGGTCGCGGGCGCGCGCGTCGCGGGCGCAGGCGAGCAGTACCTGATAGCCCTTGTGCGTGCCGATGGCGCCGATCAGCGCGATGCGCAGCGCGCTGCGCTCCGCCGGCGGCGCGGCCAACGGAATCAAGGCGAGCGGCGTGGCGTGCGGTCGCACGTCCACGGACAGTTCGGGAAAGTAGCGCGTCAGGCGCGCCGCGGCGTCCGCTGAGGGTGCACTCACCTGGCGCGCACCGGCGAGCCAGCGCGCGCTGCGTTGGCGCAGCGCCGGCACGTCGATGGATTCGCCGAGTTTCGAGCCGTTACGCCGGATGCAGCGCGCGCACCCGGCGAGGTCGGGTTCCCCGCAATAGCGATCGCTGCCGTCGATCAGGGTCACGCGCGAGCAAATCCAGGAATAATCATGCACCATCACCTCGTAGGGCACGGGCAGGGCGAGCAGGGCGTCGATGAGCCGCGCATCGAGATGCAGGAAGTGCTGCAGCTCCAGCCGTTCCAGCCTGAGCGATCTTAAGAGCGTGGTGAGCGCCGGCAAATCGGCCGGGATGTCGTATTGCAGATTCGGCAGATCGAGGCTGTCGCAGGCGAGTTCGCAGCGGCGGCGATTACCGGCCGCGGCGGGCCGGAGCAACAACGGCACCAGACCCTGGGCGGTCAATGCTCGACAGCGCTCGGCGACAAAGCGCTCGACGCCGCCGCCGAGCGCCAAGGTCACCAGGAGGACGAAGTGGCCGTGGCCGGCGAGCAGGCGGCGTTCATCGAGCGCGCGGCGGGCCGCATGCAGCGGATCCTGCGCGATGAAGCTCGCGATGAATCGGTCATAGCGCGGATAGCGAAGGTTCAACAAGCGTTGGCTACGCTCGAGCAGGGCACCACGGCGACCGGCGAAGGAGACTCCCTCGGCATGGTAGACGAAGACATCGGCCGCCAGTTGATGCGACCAGCCGCGTTGCCGTGCGCGCATGCAAAAATCGGTCTCCTCGCCGTAGCCCTTGGCGAACACCGCGGCATCGAGGAGGCCGACCTCGCGCAGGCAATCGCGACGGATGTACAGGCAGAAACCGACGCCCACCGGAATCTCGACGCGAGTGCCTGAGAGCGTCGCCGCGGCGAGCGCGTGTAGTTCGGCTGCCAAGTGCGCGTCCAGGACGCTGCCCTCGCGGTGGGGGTAACTCGCGATGGAGCCGTTATTGCTGAGCGGGGTCACCGTGCCGACGTTGGCCGCGCTGTAGGCGGCCGCGCGCAGTCGCGATAGCCAATCACCGAACACCAGGGTGTCGGAGTTGAGCAGCACCACATCGTGGGTGCGGCGCAGTTGCATGCCGCGGTTCGCCGAGCCGACGAAGCCCAAGTTCGTGGTGTTGCGAAGGAGTTGGATACGCCCGTCCGCTTCGAGGTCATCGAGTGCCTGTTCGAGCGCGGGATCCACCGAGGCATCGTCGACGACGATGAGACGCGCCTCGTCACCAAGGGTGGCGAGCACACTCGCGATGCAGGCGAGCGCCACTTCGCGATTGCCATAGACGGGGATGACGATGTCGACCGCCTCGACAAGCCTTGGGCTCGAGCGCCGTCGTCGCCGTACGGCACCCGCCACCCAAGAGGGCAGCGGCACAGGGATTTTTCGCCCAACGCTGAGCGCTGGCGCCAACAGCAGCGGGGAATTGGGCAAGGGTTGCCAGCGTCCGTCCGGCAATTCGGCCGACAGTTCGAAGCGATTGCCCTTGAGTGTGGTCTTCCCCAGGTCGATGGCAAACGCCCCACCGGAGGTCACGCCGCGCACCGCCTCCGTGCGCACCTCGGTGCGACGGCCGCGCTGATCTTCGATGCGTACCTTGAGCCGCTGATTTGGCGCCCAACCGAGGCGTGCCCAGCCGGTGATCCGCCGGGCGTTGCCGTCGATGCGGCCGTCCAAGGAAAAATCCGCGCGCCCCCGCAGGCCGCTGCCCAACAGCGGACGGCCCTGGCAGCTCGCCGCGATGACCGACTCGATGCCGGCCCCCGGGGCGTCGACCTGAAACACTCGTGGGTTCGCGCCGCCGTTATGCGGCAGCAGCCGCGTGAGGGGCGCCCCGCCGTCTATGCGGATATCGAGCACGGCGGACTCAGCCGGCGCGAGCTCGCCGATCAACCCCAAGCCCGGGTCGCGGCCCATCCAACCCGGCACCTGCAACTCGCCTAAGTCGAGTAACTTGCCGCCGGCGCAGGCCAACAAGCCATCGGGGTCAACGCAGTACGACGACAGGGCCGACTCGAAGTCGCGGCGCGCCTCGGCGAGCAGCTTGAGTTCGAGTAGAGCCACGACGATCAGCGCCGCCGCATCCGGGTTGGGCGTCGCCTCGACTTCACGCCGTAGCAATCCCAAGGCAGCGCCGTGATCGCGCCCTTCCCACATCAAGAGGCGACCGTACAGAGGCCCGACGGTCGTGACCGCGTCCGGCAGACAGCGCCAGGTGCGATCGGTGATGCGCAGCCCCGCCGCGACGTCACCCCTCGACAGCGCGTCGCGCACGCTGCGCAGATGAGTCCGCACGCTCGCCGCCGGAGCACGCAGGCCATGGTTCAATGACGCGAGCATCGACTCGCGCAGCAGCTCAGCGTATGGGCGTTCGCCGGCGTCGGGGCCGTTCAAGGTTCGCGAATCATCATGGAGAGGTCTCGCGCCGGAGGTCAATTACGGCGGCCGAAACTATAACACGCAGATCGCCGATCGACTTTGCGACGCCGCGGAGTTGCGCTTTGGCGAAGTGAAGTTAAGCTCCGCCCATGGCAATACTGTTTGGAGAATATGAATTACTGGCCCAATCCGGCCTGTTCGACCCCGAATATTATGTCAAGAATAATCCCGACATCGCGGCACTCAACGTCGATCCGCTGCTGCATTATCTAGAATGCGGCTGCCGCGAAGGCCGCAACCCCAGCGCCGATTTCGATACGTCGTATTACCTCAGCTTGTTCAATGGCGACAAGCCCGCCAACCCGCTGGCGCATTATCTCACCGTCGGCATCAATCGCGGACTCGCACCGAAAGCCAAGCGCACGCTCGGTGATCATGCGAGTTCGAGCGCACGCGCCGAGCCCGCCTCGAGCATGCTGTCGGTGGACTTGCCGCGCACCCTCAATGGCACGGCGGTGGCGCCCGTTCAGGATGGCCTGTCGATCGTCGGCTGGGCCATCTTTGCAGCCGGCGCCAGCGGCGTCGACATCGCCTTGGACGGCGTGCGCGTCGTCACGGCGAGTCGCGGCATGCGCCGTCCGGATGTGGCCGCCGTGCACCCCAAGTACCCTGATGCGTTGCAAAGCGGCTTTGCCGCGCATCTGCCGCCGAAGGTGCTGCCGCCGGGGCGACATCTCGTGACCGTCTCCGTGGCCGAAGCCACGGGAGCCTCGACGAGCGTCGAATTCGCGATCGAGGTGCCCGACGCCGTCGACGATCGCGGCACCTGCGTGCTACGACGGAAGATGTCGCAGGTGGAAATCGATTTGCATCGGGACACGCTCACGCGGCTCGATGCGCACCCGACCTTCCGCGTCTACTTACCCGTGGACGGTTCGACCGCGGGCACCGATGCCGCGCGCCGGACGATCGCGTCGTTCGCGCGGCAGGCTTATCCCACGTGGGAGCTGCACGTCCTACCGGCCTCGCCCACGGGCAAGGCCGGTCGCGCACAGGTGCCGGTCGATGCGCTGCTCGAGGGCTTCGACGACATTCGTGCGCAGGTGCGCATCGTCACTGCAGCGCAGCTCGACCGCGCGGGCGGCGAGGCGACACCGCCGACACAGCAGACATCGCAGGCCTCGTCGGCGCCGACATCGCCGGCGCGCATTCTCGTCGCGCGTTTGCAACCGGGCGACGAGTGGGGCGTCGACGCCTGTCTCGAGTTCGCGCTCGCCGGCGGGTTTGATCGCGATGCGGAGTTCTTCTTCGCCGATGAGCGTCGTGCGCAACGGTTGGAAGCCGGGCCGGCCACGTATTTCAAACCGGGCTGGTCGCCGGATCTGCATTTGTCGACCAATTATGTCGGCCGCGCGTGGTGTGCCGATGCCCGCGCGGTGGCACGCGCCGGGTTGACCGCGGCCGATTTCGCGAATCAAAGCGACTATGACTTGAGTCTGCGCCTCACCGAGGCCGTGCGTCGCATCGGCCATGTGGCGAAGGTCCTGCACCAGAGCGGCGAGCAGGGCGGCGACACCGCGGCGCAAGAGGTGCAAGCACTGAAAGCCGCGCTCGCGCGCCGCAAGATCGTCGCCGAGATCAACCCCGGCGCGCTCGCGCATCATTACCGCATCAAGCGAAAGCTCAAGGCCGGTCGCGTCTCCATCGTCATTCCCACCTGCGCCGCGGATGGTCTCATCAAGACCTGCCTCGAGACGCTCAAAGATCTGACGAAGTACCGCAACATCGAGATCGTCTGCATCGAAAACATCCCGAAGGAGCGGCGCCAATGGAAGCGTTGGCTGCGCGCTCACGCCGACGTCGTCATCGAGACCCGCGACGCCTTCAACTGGTCGCGCTTCAATAATCTGGCCGCCGCCCGGGCGTCGGGCCCGTACCTCCTGTTTCTCAACGATGACATCGAAGTGATCGATGGCGACTGGCTGGGGGCGATGCTCGAGCAGGCCCAGCGGCCCGAGGTGGGCGTGGTGGGACCGCTGCTCTCCTATCCCGATCGCCGGGTGCAGCACGCGGGTGTCATGCTCGATCAGTTCGGCCGCGGCCGGCATGCCTTCCGGCATCTCGCCGAGAAAGATCCGGGCTATCATGGCCTCGCGCTGACGCAGCGAAATGTCATCAGCGTCACGGGGGCGTGCTTGCTGACCCGACGCGACACCTTCGAACGTCTCGGCCGCTTCAACGAGGCGCACGCCGTCATCAACAATGACCTCGACTACTGCCTCAAATCCTGGCGCAGCGGGCTCCTCAATGTGTACACGCCGCATGCGCAGCTGATTCATCATGAGTTGGCGAGCCGCAGTCGGCTGGAAGAGAACTACGACGCGGCGCACTTCCAACGCGACTGGCGTGCCCTGGTCGCGACCGGTGATCCTTACTTCAACGTCAACCTCTCGCGCGACCACGATCAGCTCATCGTCGAACGCGAGCCCATCGATTTGGTGTACGTCGGCCACCCGCTGTTCAAGGTCGAGTCGATCCGGCGTATCTTGGTGTTGAAACTCGATCATATCGGCGACAGCATTGCCGCCTTGCCGGCGCTGCGTCAGTTGAAAGCGTATTTTCCGCAGGCGCGCATCACGGTGCTCGCCGGTCGTGCGACCCTTTCCGTGTGGGCGAATGAACCGGTGGTCGATGAGACCATCGAATTTAACTTCTTCCATGCGCGCTCGGGTCTTGGCCGGGTCGAGGGTGCCCAAGAGGAGGCGAAGGTGCTCGCCGTCGCACTCGAGCGGCGCCGCTTCGACCTGGCCATCGACTTGCGCAAACAACCCGACACCCGCGAGATTCTGCGCCTGTCGGGCGCGCCCATACTCTGCGGCTACGATCATCGCGGGCGTTTTCCGTGGTTGGATGTGGCGCTCGAATGGGACGAGGATGTGCCGCTGACCAAAAAGCATGCTCATGTCAGCGATGATTTGATGGCGTTGGTGCAGGCACTCGGCCGGCAAGGGTCGACCGACCGTGCCGTCGTTGCGGTTCCGCAGAATGCGGAGATTCCGCTATCAAAGGGCCTACTGCACAGGCTATTCTCGAAACCCCTGATTTGCATTCATCCGGTTGCGGGCTCGCCGATGCGTCAATGGTCTCTCGACAAATATGTTGAATTGATCGAGCTCCTACTCGCGACGGAGCGCGTGCAGGTGGCGTTGATCGGCGGCGCCGACGATGCGGCTACCGCGGGCAGCATCTTGAAGCGGCTGGGTAAGCGCGATGGGGTGTTCGATCTGTTCGGCAAGCTGAGTTTGAAGGATCTGCCGAAGCTGTTGCGCCGCGCGGCGCTGTTCGTCGGTAATAACAGCGGTCCGCAGCATGTGGCCGCCGGGCTCGGCGTGCCGACGCTCGGCATTCATTCGGGCGTCGTCGATGCGCGCGAATGGGGGCCGCTGGGCGCGCGGGCGGTGGCCATCCGCCGCGATATGTCTTGTTCGCCGTGCTACATCGAGAAGCCCGCCGACTGCCCGCGCGCGCTCGCCTGCTTGAATGAATTATCCGCCGCCACGGTGTTCGCGAATTGTCTGCAACTACTGGCCGATCCGAGCATCGCGCTCGGGCTGCCGCGACCCGCGACTCTCGAACCCGCGCGTCGCGCGGTTCGCCGCGCCCCGTAGCCCGAACCATGGTCGCGCGCATCAAGCCCGTGAGGTACAGCCGAAGCGAGCGTGCCCGTACGGCCAAGAAGCCCGTCGATGAGCGAATATTTACGCCGATCGTAGCGCCCACGAGCGCCACGGCGCCTGCGCCAGTCGCGTCGGCCGAGCCCATTGCACCGCCGCAGCCGAGCGCGCCGCCACCGGCCGGCAGCGTCGACCTCATGTCGCGCGACAATATTTCCGGCTGGGCCTGGAATCCACAGAAGCCCGAAGAATCCGTGGTGGTCGAGATCGTCGACGGCGGCCAGTTGCTGCTGCGGGTGCGCGCCGACACCTATCGAGAGGATTTGCACGCGGCCGGCATCGGCACGGGCCGCTATGGCTTCTCCGTGCCGAACCCCGCCGTGTTGCTGCCGTTCGCGCGCCATCAGATCGCGGTGCGCCGCGCGCTCGACGGCGTCGATCTGCCCGGCTCGCCGCAATGGGTGGTGCGCCCCGAGGCGGGACTCGATGCGTCGACGTTGAATTTCTTTGAAAGTGCGATCAGCGCCAACGGCAGCGTGGCGCGGCGAGCGGAGGAGTTGGATCAGCCGCTGACCTTGACGCTCCGGGTGCTCAATCAAATTCTTGCCGCGCGCAGCGTCCTTACCGGCCACCGGCCGTTGAGCGCGGACGCCAACCTCCAGAACCTCCTGCAAGAGGCGCCGGTGTCTGCCTGGATGCGCGAGCTGATCGTCAAGCTGGGCGCCGACTATGCGCCGCTGCATTTTCCCGCCGCCGCTGCGCCGCGGGTGTCGATCGTCATCCCGGTGTACGAGAAATTCAAGACCACCTACCAGTGTCTCGAGTCCATCGCCAAGCACCTGCCGACGTGTTCGTTCGAAATCATCGTGGTCGATGATGCCTCGAAGGACGAGACGATGTTTGCCGGATTTCTTTTCTCTGGTGCCGTCAAGATCGTGCGCAACTCGACCAATCAAGGCTATGTCGGTTCGTGTAACACGGGCGCGGCGCAGGCCCGCGGCGAGTATCTGTTGTTTCTCAACAATGACACCTTGATGCGGCCGCGGTGGCTCGATGAACTGGTGGCGACCTTCACGAATGCGCCCCATATCGGCGTGGTGGGCGCCAAGTTATTGTTCGAGGAGGGAACGCTGCAGGAAGCGGGCGGCATGATTTGGCGCCTGGGCGATGGCTGCAATTGGGGACGGCATGACGATCCCGCCGAGCCCAAGTATTGCTATCTGCGCGACTGTGACTACGTATCCGGCGCCGCCTTGATGATCGAGCGGGCACTGTTCGAGAACCTCAACGGGTTCGATACGCATTATTCGCCGGCGTACTACGAGGACTCGGATCTGTGCTTCCGGGTGCGCGCCGCCGGCAAACGCGTGGTCGTGCAGCCGGCCGCCGAGATCGTGCATTTGGAGGGGGTCTCTTCGGGCACGGATGTGCGCGGCATCGGCATGAAGCGTTACCAGATCATCAATCAGCGCAAATTCTACGAACGCTGGAAGGACACGCTCGCGACGCATCGCTACAACGGTGTAGCGCCCGAGCTCGAGATCGAGCGCACGGTCAAGAAGCGCGCCTACTTCATCGACGACACCGTACCCACACCCGATCAGGATGCCGGCTCGAACGCGGCAACCCAGCACATGTTCGCGCTGATGCGACTCGGCTACAAGGTGACTTTCCTGCCCGCCGACAACATGGCGCAGATCAATCCCTATACCGCGAACCTGCAGCGGCTCGGCATCGAATGTCTGTATGCCCCGTATTTCAATTCGGTGGAGGAAGTCTTTCGCAAGGCGCGGGTGAAGCCCGATCTCGTCTACCTGCATCGCTATGCCAATGCGTCGAAGTACGCGAATCTGGTGCGCACGTATTTTCCCGACAGCGTCGTGGTCTACAACGTGGCGGATTTGCATTTCCTGAGGCAGCAGCGCGAAGCGGCGGTCACCGGCACGCTGGGTGGTGTGGCGGCGGTGCGCCAGGACGCCGAAATCGCCGCCATGCGCCAGGTCGATTCGGTGTTGGTGCATTCCTCCGCCGAGGCTGACCTGCTCGCGAAGCAGGCCGTCGGCGTGCGGGTGCACACCGTGCCCTGGGCGGTGCAGATCAAGGCTCACGCCAAGTCGTTTGCGGAGCGGTCCGGGTATGCCTTCATCGGCGGTTACGGCCATCGCCCCAATGTGGATGCGGTGCAGCATCTGGCGCGCGACATCGTGCCGAAGCTCGCCAAGCTCGATCCGGGCATCGTCGGCTCGGTGGTGGGCTCCAAGGCGCCCCCCGAATTTGCCGCGCTGGCATCGAAGACCTTGACAATCGTCGGCTTCGCTCCCGACTTGTCGAGCGTGCTGCACGGCTTGCGCTGTACAGTGGCGCCGCTGCGCTATGGCGCCGGTATCAAGGGCAAGATTCTCGAAAGCTTCGCCCATGGGATTCCCTGCGTCATGAGCGAGGTGGCGGCCGAGGGCTTGGCGCTGCCGCGGTCGATGCAATGGCTGATCGCCGGCAGCGCTGAGGAGTTCGCCAAGAAAATCGCGACGCTGCATCAGGATGAGGCGCGCAACGCGCGCCTCGCGAGCGACGGCGTGGAATTCATTCAGACTCATTTCAGCGAACGCGCGACCGAAGAATTGCTGGCCAAGGCCATCGCGCGCTGAGGTCGCGGATGACTTGACGTCGGACTTAAATGAAGGGATAGACAATGGACGGAAAAGAGGCGAACACGATCACGGGACTTCTGTACGGCAACCTGCTGCAACGCGACGCCGACAAGGAGGGGTTCACTTATTATTACGAGGCGCTGACGGCGCGAAAAATCACGCTGCGCAAGGCGATCGCTGAATTTCTCTGCAGCGAGGAGTTTACCGAAAAATTCATCGTCAACCAGACGCCGAACGAGCTCGCCAAGCACCTGCTCAACAGTCTGTTCGGATCGCGGTCGGTGAAACCGGGCGAGCCCAAGAAGGTCGCTGGTGAGCTGATCCGCAAGGGCTTTCCGGCCGTCGTCGAACGCCTCATCGCCGACACCCGTTTCGAGGACCAGCACGGCGAATTCGGCGTGCCGAAATACGTCGAGCGGCGCTGATGGTGGCGTCCGTAAAGGCATCTCTGCGCCCCAAGGCGGCGCGCGATCGGGACCTGCCGACGGCGCGCAAGGCGCGCGATGAGGCGGGTGCGGGCCGGCGCAAAGCCGTCGCGGCGACGCCTGCGTATGCGGCGACCTTCACCTTGGAGGCTGGTCAGGTGTCGATCCGGCTGGCGGCCTCGGGCGAGGCGGTGAAGGACGATTTGATCCAGCTCTATGCCGGCGATTCGCTGATCGGCACCGGTGCCCTCGAAGAAGTGCCGCGGGGCGCGGGCCTCATCTGCCACGTCGCCGTCGATCAGGCGCCGCATATGATTTTCCCCGCCGCGATCCGCGCGCTATTGCCGCGGCTCAACGTGGAAATCGCGCCGGGCCTCAATGTCGCAAGTTTGAGCGAATTGCAGGCCAAGATGGGTCGCCATGGGCTCGAGCTGCAATTGGCGCAGGTCCAGGATCGGGCGATTCGTTTCGACGTGAGCGTCGCCTGTCTCGCCGCCTTTCCCCGCACGCTCACCTTGAATCTCGGCGGGCGGGCACCGGTCAAGGCGGTCTCCGAGGTGCCCGCGTACAGCGGCACGGCGCCCACGCTCACGCACAGCGTGGTGTTTCCAATCCCGGCGGCGGTGCGCGATGGCATGGCGATCGAGGTGATCGACGATGCCACCGGCAGCACGGTGTTCGAAACGACCATGACCTGGATGAACCTCATCAACCCGGTGCTTGCCGAGCTGCGCAGCATGCAGGAGCAGCAGGCGGCGCTCACCGCGCGCCTCGCGGCCATGAGCAAGCAAATCATGTCGAGCGTCGATCCCGGCCGTGAGCGGCTGTTGCTGCAGCGACTGGACTTGACCTACCTGCTGCTGAATGAGCGCATGGACCGGGAACTCAAATGGTTGTCGTCGCGGATCGACGGCGCGGAGGGGGAAAAGCTCGCGCTCGAGCATCTCGCCGCGCCGCGGCCGACGCTCACCCAGCTCTCGGCGAGCGCCTTGCAGGGCGTGGGCATGCACGATGTGGAAACCAACGGGGCCAGCCACTGGCGCTGGTTCAGCCGCACCGTCACCTTGTTTCTCACCGACGTCGATGCCGAGGCCCGGCACATCCGTTTCAACTTTACGTCGTCGTCGCCGGTGCTCGACCTCACGCGCATGACGGTGTTGGTGAACGGCTACGATGCGCCCTTCGAGTGGCTGAGTCCGCAGAGCGGAGTGGAACTCGTCATCAATTTGAGCCGCATCGCGGTTCGGCCCGATCGTACGCTGATCCTGACCATCGACTTCGGCCACGGCTGGAGCGCGGAGAATGATGCCCGCGTGCTCACCCTGGCCTGCACCGGCCTCAAGATCGAATCATGACGGCGACGCGCACCCCTTAACGATGTACAACCTTCTCTCGCCCTGGCCGCCGCAGGCCAACGGAATCGCCGACTATGCGATGGAAATCGCGCGCCATTCGGCGCATCCCGTGCGCATCGTCACCCGGGCGCTGCGGCCGCGATTCGGCGGCGAGCACACGGCGCTGGTGTCGGACGCCGACGCCGCGCGCAGCGGCGTCCTCGCCCACGCGCCCAATGTTTATCACTTCGGCAACAATCCGGATCACGTGTTTCTCATCCCGCTGTTCCTGCGCCATCCAGGGATCGCGGTGGTGCATGACGTGAGCCTGCATTACCTGGTGGAGAAGGCGACGTCGAGTCTGCCGGGATTCTTCGCGACCCAGCTCGCCGCGGAGACGCCCGCGCTCGCCGGGGCGCTGCGCTCGCTGTGGCAGATGCCGGGCATGAAGCGGCCGCTCGACTATCAGGAATTCAAGCTCCTCCACTGGCTGCGTGCCGCCACCGGCATCGTCGTGCACTCGCATTTCGCCGCGCGCACCATCGCGCCGCATCTGCCGGGTCGACCGATCCATGTGATTCCGCATTTCGCCTATCGGGCGACGAGCGCCGGCGCCACGGCGCCGCTCAAGGCCGCCGCCCGCGCGAGCTTGGGGATAACCCAAGATCAATTCGTGCTCTCGACCGTGGGGTTCGTCACCCGGAACAAGCAGTACGATGCGGTGCTGCGCGCCATCGGCCAGCTGCCGCCCGCCGTGCGCAGCCGGATCGTCTTTCTGGTGGCGGGCGAAGTGCGCAAGCACGAGTACGACCTCGAGACGCTCATCGATACGTCGGGCTGCCGCGACGTGGTGCGCACCACCGGCTACCTGGCGGAAGCCGAGATGCAGAAGGTCTTGCAAGCCAGCGATCTGGTGATGAGTCTTCGCTATCCTACTTTCGGCGAGAGTTCCGGGTCGGTGGCTCGCGCCTTAGGGATGGGATGTGCCTTGGTGGTCACGGAAGGGGGATCCTATGCCGAGCTGCCGGATGACACGTGTATCAAGATCCCGCCGAAACAAGATCCCAGCAATGAGTTGGCGGCGCTGATCCGCGGCGCCGTCGAGGACCCACGGCGATTGGCCGACATCCGCGCCGCCGCCTTGGACTATGCGCGCAGCGCCTTGGACCCCCACCGCATTGCGCAGCGCTACAGCGAGATCGCGCATGCGGCATGAAACCTCCGCGGCGTCCGCCCATGACTGGCAGGACGTTGAACTGCGCAATGTCCTCGACGTCAATTTCACACCCACCAATCTCGGGTTTTTATCGGCGTGGCTCGCGCGGCGCGCTCGCTCGCTCCGGGTCCGGGAATTGGGATCAGGCTCGGCCGTCGTGACGGTGGCGTTACCCGTGACGACACCCACGCGGATTTTGCTGCCCACGGCGGCGGCGTTCATGCAATCCGCCGCCCAAGATGACGGCAGGCTCGAGGCGCTGTTCGGCGACGCGCGGGCAACGCGTCTCCTGGTGATTCACGAAGCGCGGTCCGCGGACTTGGTGGCGCACATCAGCCGCGCGTATCAACCCGACATCGTCTGTGCCGACGCCCGCCAGCGGCTGGAATTTCAATCCTTGCACGGCGAGGCTCTCGCCGCGCAGCCCGACGCCGTGACGCGCCGAGCACGCGAGCATTGGGGTCTGCCGGTGCTCGAGTTCTGGGCGAATGCGCGCGGCGCGGCGACGCTGCATAGTTCGCTGGCGCTGTTCGACGGCTTTTATCAGCGCCGTAAACACGAAGCGACGCGCGTCTATGACGTCAAGGATCTCGCCTTGTGCGAGGGCTTTCATCCGGTCGAATCGGAGAGTCACAACCACTGGGCCTGGACGGGCTCGGACACGGTGGCGACGCTGCTGATCCCGAGTCACGGCAACGCGCGCGCGAAGATCACCCTGTACCTGTTTGGGGCGACGATTCCGATCGATGCCGACAACATCGAAGTGTTCGTCGACGATCGACCCACCCAGTGCCAATTCTTCGGCAGCGACAAGATCGAGATCACGACCGGCGTGTTGCGCGAGGGCTGCGCGCATCGCCTGGACATCGTGCAAAGCCGCACCGTGGCGACCGCCGAAGGCTCGCGGCAGATCGGCTTCGCCTTGCACAAATTGCGCATCGACGTGCTGCCATGAGGGCGCTGGTCATCACGCCGACGCCGACCCATCCGACCACCCAGGGCAATCGGGCGCGGGTGTTTCAAATCGCGAGCACCTTGAAGCAGCAGGGTGCGACGGTTGATCTCTTGTATTACGCCATCGACGGCGTGGATTCGGCCGGCCTCGAGAAGATGCAGGAAAGCTGGGATACGGTGACGGTGGTCGGGCCTCAGGGCTATCGCGCCCGACGGAGCTTTCCGTCCCACTGGGGCCTCGATGACTGGGTGAGTCCCGCGCTCCTCGAGGTGACCCGAGCCATCGCCGGCGCCGTGCGCTACGACGCCGTCATCGTCAACTACGTGTGGTGCTCGCTGCTGCTGACCTTGTTTCCCGACAGCACCTTGCGGGTGCTCGATACGCATGATGCCTTCGGTGGGCGGCGCGAACTCGCCTTGAGCGTGGGCCTCGAGCCGCATTGGTACTATACGTCGGTGGAGGAGGAGGGCCGTGGACTCGACCGCGCGGATATGGTGCTCGCCATCCAGTCCGAGGAGGGCGAGTACTTCCGCGGGATCACCGCCTCGCGCGTCGAGGTGGTGGAATACGCGGTGCCACCGAATTTCCTGCCGGCACGGTCCTTGAAGCCGGGTCAACCGCTCGCCATCGGTTACTTGGGCTCGGGCAATCCCTGGAACGTCAAAGGGGTCGCCGCCCTCGAGGCGGCGCTCGCCCGCGCGGCGGACGCCGCGAACGGCGCGCTGGGCGAGGCGGTGAATCCGGCCCGGTTTCTGCTATTTGGCGGGATTACCCGGTCGATGGGTCCGCTGCGAATGTTTCAAAATTGTGGCATGGTCGAGGATGTCTGTGACGCGTATCTGAGAATTGATGTTGCGATCAATCCGATGATCGGCGGCACGGGTTTGAAGATCAAAACGGTCGAAGGCCTGGCCTTCGGGCGGATGGTGCTGTCGACCAAGGCCGGGGCGAGCGGTCTCGGCATCGCCCACCCGGATCTTCTGCATGAGGACATCGATTCCCTGGTCACGCGCCTCAAGGCGCTGGCCCGCGAACCTGAGGCGGCGGCGGCGGTGGCCGAGGATATGAAGACGGCCTATGCGGGATTCTATGCCGCCGTGACGGCGCAGACGGCAGCGACGATGCACAACATCGTCCTCGGCCGACTGGACGATTGACGATCGACGATTGACGAGGAGACGCGGGAGTGCGGAGGCTTGGCATCGTGGGCTACTATGGCCATGGGAATTTCGGCGACGAACTATTCTTGAATGTGTTCCGCCGGTTGTTTCCCATGAGCCAATACCGGCTCGATCTACTCGGGCACAGCGGCGCCCTCATGCGGCAATACCCGGACAGCCGCTTGCAGACCCTCAAAGAGGACTATGCGGCCATCCTCATCGGTGGTGGCGACCTGTTGATTCCGGGCTATGACATTGCCGAGCAGTACCTGCTGCCGGAGTACACCCAAGTGCCGGTGTTCATTCATGGGGTGGGAGTGCCCACCTGGACCGGCACGGACGAGAAGGCCATCGCCAAGATGCGCAGCTTCGTCCAGTCGGAGGCGATCCAGTGGATTTGCGCGCGTGATCCGGAGAGCGCCGAGTGGATCAACAGCACGCTCAAGCCCCAGGTCTCCGCCATTCATTCCGAGGACATGGTGTTTAGCCTCGCCGACACCCTCGAATCAGACTACACCCCGAAGCGCCCGATCGAGACCGTCGGTATCGTCATGCGCGGCGGCCAGGCGACGCCCAAATGCAAGATGAAGACCTTCGTGAGGAGCCTGCTCAACAGCGGTCTCAAGGTGAAGTTTCTGATGCTCGCGACGGGCGCGGAGTTGACCTACGACTATGGCGCCGTGGAGGAGTTGGAATGCCTGGATTCGCCGCTGGTCGATGTGGTCGTGCGCCAGAGCGACAGCGATCTCCTGCATGCGTTCGGTGGTGTCGACGCCGTCTACAGCATGAAATTTCATGGCTGCATTGCCGCGCTGATGCATGGCATCCCGACGGTGGCGCTCATCACCACGGATAAATTCGTGCATCTGTACAAGAAGCTCGAACTCGAGAAATTCGTCATCCACCATACCAATGAGAAACTGTTCGACAGCATCGAGCAGTTTGCGGATTTTCCGAAGCTCGGTCTCAATGACTTGTACGAGTCGTCCACCGATTCACTGCGGCAGCTCAAGCGGCGGATCGACGGGTTGAAGTAAAGGCGTCAAGATCATGACACTACCGCGATCGCGACAGAACACATGGGCGCTCGTCGGTCTCGTTGCGCTATCAATGAGCGTCGTTACATTTGCGGATCAAATCGAATCGCCCGTCGTACCGCACGCCGCTACCCCCATCGACGCCGACGACGCAGCGGCGCTCAAGTCGCCAATGCCAGGTCTCATATCCGACAAAGCATACGCGGCTGCCATGGCAGAAGATGCTCGGATCGCTTCACGACTCATGGCATATCCCAGCGCGGATAACCTCGCGACCGCGGCCCTGTTCTCGCGATGGCAGTCGAACGATTCAGGCCCGGCAAGTCCCTTGGAGTTGATTCGCCGAGCGAGCGTACTCGCTCCCAGCAGTCCTGAATTGGCGTGGCTGGAGCTGTCCATTTGCCGCCGCCTCAAGTGTGACACCGCGGATCAGATCGAAAAGCGAATCCAAGCACTGGACCCCGATAACGGCCTCCTGTGGATCGAGGATCTTGGCCGCATCACCGCCGCCGGTTCCGAAGCCGAGGTAACGGCCCTCGTTCAACGGATCGGTACGAGTTCCAAGATGACGTTCTATTTCAATCGGCTCATGGTCATGGTCGTTGATGCTCTCGCGGTCGGGGACCCGAAGCTGGGACTGTCGGAGCGCGGCATGAGCGCCACGGGAATGCTTGCTGGAACCATCATCCCGCCGCTGCAACCGATGTCGAAAGCCTGTCGGGTCGAGCAACTCGCTCAAGAAGGGCGCCGCGCAGCTTGCGAGACCCTCATGTCGGGCTTGGAGCGGTCGAACGAAATCATCGAGCAGATGCTTGCCCTCGCCATTCAAGCGCGATGGTGGCCCGCCCGGAGCCCCGAGCGTGCGGTGGTTGCCAACAAGCGCCGGCGTCTTGACTACGTCATTACGGAATCTGGCCGGATGCGGCTGTTCCGTATGAACCACGACATGGCGGTGCGAATTGCTGCGGCTCGCAATTACGAACGCGAGGAGGACGTCGCACTGGTGCTCATCAGGTCGTTCGGTGCGCCCACT
>Ga0116228_10000453_pt1 | contig 31084 bp, 23 predicted proteins | sample S1TSphfallax_2_FD_89694 | JGI IMG/M metagenome (GOLD analysis project Ga0116228, IMG submission 89694) | Host-associated microbial communities from peat moss isolated from Minnesota, USA - S1T2_Fc - Sphagnum fallax MG | ecosystem: Host-associated > Plants > Peat moss > Unclassified | place... | reverse complement strand
AGATTGATGATGTGCCCAACATAATGAACAAGGGTGAGACCATTGGATGACATTAAGGTCTGGGGGACCATTAGGGTGAGATTGATGATGTGCCCAACATAATGAACAAGGGTGAGACCATTGCATGACATTAAGGTCTGGGGTGGCCAATTCAACAGAGATTTTGGTCAGTTCTACAGATATAGTGATCCTCATCAGAAGATTATGTCATATAGCGTGATTAAGAAAATAACTTAATCTATCATCACAGACTTAATGCTACTGAAGACCTGTTAAAGCACTTTGACCTCAATATTTAATTTGCTATTTGATAACAAAGTTTGACAACTGTGGAAATTATTTCTGCACATAAGTTAGGGTGTAAGCAAAAACATTCTGTTTCTCACTGAGAATACATTCAAAAAAATTCAGCCAAATCATATGGGAAGTTAAACTTATGTACTTATGTATTTCTCTAAATAAGAATTTAGAAAATTCTCATTAGGAGAAGAAGCAAAGAACTGCTAACTATGAAATCAGACCCTGAAGCTTTTAGGGCTACATATGAAGTGATATTTTGATATGAGAAATCTTCCAACAGTACTTCCTCAATATGTCCTTGATCTTTGCACCCAAAACAACATTTTCAATTGACCTTCAGTGACAGCTCAAAAATCTACAATGTACATTCTTAATTTTTATTTTTTTGGGGGCATCTAATTGTCTTTGTACTGACTACTAACCAAGTTCAATTTAGGAAACACCCAATTCCCAGAGGATGCAGAAAGTGATCTCCCTTCCACCCCCAGCACATTTCTCCTAAACCCTAAACCTAGATACCTGTTATGACTGATTCTTTTGCAACAACACTGAGGTATATTTACTTTTTCTTCTAAACCTAACCAAAAAAGCCATGGATTCTGGATAGCTATTCAAGCTCTCTGTCAGATTCAGGATATCCACTGACCCATAAACAAAAACAAATAGAGAAGACAATGCCTCTGCATAACTACCCACACTTAACATGTGAGCAATAAGTAAGTGAAGTCAGCTCACACTCAAAAGCCCTTAGCTTTGAGCTTTTGAGAACAACATGAACCTCAACTTGAGCTACAGTACATCCTTCACTTATCCATAAGGAAATAATTGAGGCTCACAAGAAGGTGATGTGGATAAAATTATTATATTTGTAAAGTAATCAAGCTTATTGTATATGTTTTATGATTTATGATAGAGTTTATGGATCTCATTTTATGGCACCTTAACTTAATTGCTATTGCTACTACCACATTAACCTAGTTCTAACTTCACAACACATGATTTAGTGAAAATATTTAATTGATGATCAACTTCACCAGTAGACTTTGTTATCATGGTCACCTTATTAACTTAATTCTAACAAAAAAAGACATGATCCAATGAAAACCTAGCATAATGAAATTATCATTGGCATATAACGTTGGAAGAATGTGAACAACTAACCATAAATTTAAAAGAAAGATTCAAAGAGAGCACCGTCAATGCAAAGGTGTCCACTTTATATAATCCTTTTAATCCAACTACTAAAGTACCTAGGTTTAAGTAGTCTTGGATAGTAATTCCCTCTGATCAATGTTTTTATTTTGATTTCTCATCGACTGCACAGCATATCAAACAATCAACGAGCAACCATAAGAGATGGAAAACTATTTAATTCTTATACCCATTTTCACTTCCAGGATTGATCCATTTCCTGGAAGTGAAAATCCCAGTAGATATGACTTCATCAACGTGAAGTCTCCAATTTAATATGGGATACATCAAACACTAAGTCCATTAGCTCCCGTTGTAAAGGTATGAGAAGGTATATTACCCATTGACATTCTCAAGTACTTCATCAGTCTTTGACAAATCAAAGAGAGACTTTGTCCACAATCCGTGCTCCTCTTGCCTTGGCAAAATATAGACCAATATAGTGCGTCACCTTCTGCAGTCAAGACCATGTACTAGTTGAGCAACATAGGTACATAGAAGAGACACACTTGATTTCTCATGTCTAATCAATCAAAAAACCACAAAATCAGAAATTTCGATGATCTTACTTGTGGATGTGCAATGGCACCATCAATAGTGACTGCAACATGGGTGGGTAGGTCATAGGTGGAGCAAGCCTCACTGTAGACCAAAACCTCTTTCAATGGATCCAAGATTCCATGGTTCCTTGCTGACAGCAATGATGTTACAAAGTCCAGGACGCATATATCTGTGCAAATCCCCACGACCAGCACCTAACCTCAACACACCATAAGTAAACATTTTAATTTCGACCAGACTTCCAAGTCCATTCTTCTCTTGACATGAAAAAAGTACACCAGCTACACCACCTTCAAAAAGTTTGTAAAGACCAGCAGTTTTTTCTTTCAAAGTCAAAGGAACACATCATCTTATCTTCCAATTCACCAAAAGAAAAAAAAGATAGAACTAAAATTGAACAGAAAAACTCACTCGCTTACTCTCTCTCTCTCTCTCTCTCTCTCTCTTCCAAGAAAGGACTGAATGGAGCTTTAAAATAAGAGGCACTAGCAAGTAAACAAACTTGGTGGATTTGGTTCTCTTTGATCCAATCAACAATAGTATTGGATCCATCGTCTTGTATCCCACCAATGAAGCCATCAATGCAGTCCTTGCCCAACAATAGTGCATTTGGGTCTGACTCCAACCATTTCAACTCTGGGTTGACAATCATTCAACAACTCACAAAATCATCAGTAAGTCAAGAATTGTGGTGGTTACATAGAGTAGTATTACGTCTTGCATAACTTTACGGTTATGCAAAAAGTTCTCTCCATTGAAGCAGCAGCTCCATGAATGACTCTTGAGGTCAGAGACATCATGAAGCAAATGGAACACAAATGACAACACAAAGCAACAACAGCAGAAGCCTGCCACCTGAAGAGAGAGCAAACAAATAAAACTGAAGATAGAAGCCAATATGACCAAAAGAATTGGAATAAAAAATGAGATTTCTGAGGTACAAACTACAAACCCGGGATAAGATTTTCTTCTCCTGTTCCGCGGATGCAGTGAGGAGGGTAAGGTGGTTCTGGTTTATGTTCTTCATGTGTGTCCAGAAGAGCAAGAATGGGCCACCCTCTGCTGCTAAAAGCCTTGGCCATTTGCACTGTCTCCTTCACCATCTGTGCAACCTGCTCATCTGGTTGTCGTGGTGCCTGCATGCACATAGAAAAAACACACAACAAACCCCAGCTCCCTCCCAAGTTACACAATCATCATCATCATCCATCGTCACCATCTTAAGACTAACCTTGCAAATTGGCTACGACAATCTATAAGATCATGAACCCACCCAAAAGCAAAGCAAAACAACAACAACAACAACCCATGTCCTCAGAAATCCATTGATCTCACTGGAAACCCCCATTCTTCCATTGCTGTGAAAGACCAGCCCCAGCTCTTACAAAATTCCCTTCAGGATCTAAGAGAGATCTTTGGGTTCCAAGAATTCTTCTCAGTTTGAGCAAATTGAGAGATGGAAATGGTGTAGCCAGAAACATGACCCACATGATGATGATGATGAGAGAAGCTTACCAAGTTTCCAGCTCCTACCGTACAGAATCCATTGACTTCATCCACCACCACCAAGCCCACATGCTTGTGTGGGGAAGAAGGAAGCACCACGCTCTCGAAGCTCACAGGCATTGCAACTTGTAGTTGCTGGAGCAGCAGCTGCTCCTGCTGATGATCAGCAGACCCCATCTTCTTCTTCTTCTTCTCCTTCTTCTTCTGGCAGAATTGGCCAAGAAACAAGAGGCTCTCTTACCACTCTCACAACAACAAAAACTCAAAGCTGCTCACTTGAGTTTTGCCCACTCTTCTTGCCCCTCGGAAAAGTTGCTCCGGACCACGGGAGACATAAATCTGGAGCACCCATCAGCAAGATCTGAGCGACTTCTTCAACGACACGACAGAATGCGTCGAAAAAAGGCATCTAGGGTTTCACGCTCTTCCAAGAACTCCGCCATCCCATCCCTAAACCCTTTGCTGCTGCTGCTGCTGCAATCCACTCGAAAACGAAACTCCAACATTGTGAAGAAGAAGACGAAGCAGAAGAAGCGGAAGAAGAAGAGAAAGGAAAGGCCCAGGGAAGAAGAACAAGAAGAGTGATGACTGGAAGGAACAAGAGTGGGGCGATGGGAGTAGCCATAGCTGCAGGTACAACTGCAGCCATGGCAGCTGTATTGGCCAAGTTTGCATCTCCTCAGGTAGGTCACATTCTTCCTTCCTTCCTCCCTTCCCCTCCCTATCTCTCTCTCCTCCTCATCTTTGAAGAGGGTTTTCTGACTGGGGCTAAACAACAAGACCTTGTGAGACAGATGAGATGGGAAGGTAGAGTGGGATGCTATGTGGGAGTGGTGGCCTGCAATGTGGCAATGTGGACTCTCTATGTGCGCAGCCTTGCTTCACTCTCCTCTCTTCAAGCCACTGTTCTGAATTTTGCTGCCAATTTTCTCCTCTCCGGATTCGCGGGCTTTCTCATCTTTGAAGAAGCTACCCATTTTCAGGTCAGCAGGTTTCTTTCCTACTCAATGCATTCACAGATGCCTTCAAAGCACAATTGAGCAATTCCCCCCGCCACCTCTCTTCTTGTGAAACTTCTTATGTCTCGAGAGCTTCTGTCACATATGTTCCACGCACTCTTGTATGAGGTACATGAGTTTTGTTTCAGATGAATCTTTCTATTGCGGGAAATGGGTTTCTGCAATTGCGTTTCATTATTGCCTGTGAGATTGCGGGGACAACCTTCGTACCTTAGATTTAGGGTTTCAATACTCTGAGTGAAGATGGGATCTGTTTTGAAAATCCAACCTTGCAGTGGTTCTTGGGAGCAGCTTTGATTGTGATGGGCATCATGGTGTTGAGCAAAGCTGAGGTTAGCTCAGAACCAGCCACTGCTTCCCCGAACTCCAAACAAGACTAACACCACTCATCATGGAGAAGTCTTCCAAAACACAGAGAGAACCCAAATCAGAAAAGGCGAAGAGATTTCATAACAGATGCCAGGGCTTGATTTATATGTGTTCTTCCAAGGATATCCCCAAGACATTGCAGGTCAGTCAGTACCTACCCAGGAATAGACATTTTTTCTTGAAGATTGCCATAGTTGGGAACTAACATGGATAGTTGAAGAGAATCACAATGACCACGGCATGTGCACCCTGACAGCCTATTTGAGTTCTTTATTTGGGTTATGTTTCTAGAGATGGTTAAACTGGCCTCATTGCTTATAGCCAAAAAAAATCATTTGCCTTTCAAACTAGAAGTCCAAAACAACAGCAATCAGGTCTTGTCCATGTTCAAGACATATGCTTGATTGCACATTTTATGTGTTGACAAAAGGGTTTTGGAGCAATCCAACTCACTCTTGAGTTTTGTTTGGTATGACTATGTCATTCAGAGCTTTTCAGAAATGTTAAAGCTATATATAGTGAGCAAACACAACTCTTGTGAACAGGATCCATTCATTTTTTGTGGGACTGGTTGTGTTTTCTGGTCTTGCCTGGTCTCTGATATGGGATGGTGGCATGAGTACATAAGTTCAACTTTGAAAGTAATGTTTCCACTTCCCATGAAACCATGAAGTTTTGAATTATTGTCCACCGTAGTGGGTTTTGACCCAATTAACAAAGGCTCCTGAGGCATAAGACACATTGTGTTGATACATCTGGTTCCTTACCAGTCCCAATTAATCTCAGCATTAAACTTGCTACTCAGGGAATATCCAGTTGGTTTAGGGTTAGGGTGGTGTAGCATTTTGAGCTTGAAAAACCAGAGTGGGAGCTCCTCCTGTACATAGGAAACTACAGCTCATTCTGCCAAAGATATCGAGGTTCATTCAATTCTCTTTGGGTACCTAACCTTCTGTTTCTTTTGATATAAAGAGGGAAGTCTAGAGATGAACTGAAGTGATTCATGTTGGTGCTGTTGTGGTCATACAGTGCAAGATAAAACCAAAGTGTTCTGCCTTTCACATAGATACTCAAAGACTGCCAATTGATTATGCAACATTAGTTCACTGTAACATTAGGATCTTTTTTTGTATCATAACCAGTTGCAATTTGTCTTTCAAACAATTCTGGAACAGGCTTTTTCAGCAGTTATTTCCACTACTCATACTGTCACTGAACACGCCAGTTGCCATTTCCATGGCACCCATTGTAGTAATGTGTGTGGTAAATGTCAATTGTCTTGGTGTAATAACAACATACTCATCTCTTTGGGTTCGAAATTATGCGTCGCGTTTTTAAGAAGTGCAATTATTTTTAGAATCTCAAGTTTAGAGCAGTTTGAAATCTCAAGTATTTAGCTTTGCTTTTTTGCGTCAAGATTTTTAGACGGTCCATTGAGATGTTCACTAACCCTAAAACCTACCCATCAAAAAGTTTCTCTGCTAGGGTAGGCTGGATTGGCCTGGTTACTTCAAAGCTAGTGAACTCTTCCAAAGAGAAGTTGCAGAATTCTCAACTGCATAAGCAACAATTTGTGGACTCTAAAGTCTAGACCCAAGTTGGATTTGGTACTGTGTTTTGTACATACTGGACTGGTACTGGTGACTGTGCCTTCTGAAAAGTTTGAAACCTGAAAAGCACGGGTATTAGGAACTTCCTGATACCTGAATGTCAGTGTTTTAAGGGTATCAATAGCAAGATTCTTAGAAACCCATAATAGGGCATTATCAAAATCTGTTTGGTACAACGAAAATACATTATGTGTTGTTGATGTTACTTGTGCAATTGATTCAAAATCACTAAGTAACAATATTGGATTGTGTGTAGGGAGGAGTTAAGTCCAAAAACATTAGAGTTATCCATAAAGTAAGGAGAACACAACACCAAAACCCTAAGCTCCCCAGCATAAAATGATTGCCAAGTTTTGATGGCAAGTGCTTACCAATTGCTCACATTAATACTTGGTTGAAGTCAGGGGCAACCTGCTCCAGTGTGAAAATATGTGTATGTGAGCGAGCAAAGAATAATTGTTAATAAAATCGTTTTTTATCTCGCAATAAATATTGCAAGGAGTAGTGATATTTTTTGTTCTACTTTGTTGTGTATTGAAATGGCAATGTATCATATTCCATCATGCATTATGTCATCATGCATCATGTCATATCGTCAACATAAAATCCTGTGGCACATATGTATTGTCTAAGGAAAGGTGGGGAAAAATTCAAAATGACTCCATGGATAAGAAGTTTTATAGATAAACATCTAAATGTTTGTTTACTATACCATAGTTATTAATGTATAAAAATATCAATACATTAAAATTTCAAAATACATGGATAATATATTATCACATTTTCATGGGTAAGGTCAAATAATTGTTAATTTAGGAGAAAACCATCAATTTATTGTTGACACATGGTGTGAACATTACATTAAAGTATGACCAATATTTCACACTTGAGAAATAAATGGTTACATATGAAAACTTGACACCTAATACACATTTAACATCACTTTTTGATCATAAGTAACTATTATTTATCATGTGTTTTTTATACACTAAGGATTTATTATACATTCAAGATTTGTCGATACATTAAGGATTTTTCAGCCCATCTAAACATAGAAAGAGTAGTAATTTTCAAAATAGATAGGCAAAAGGTTGCCACATTTCCAAATTTATGGGTAAGGTAAAACAATTGTTAATTTAATAAAAAGAAAATAAATCTACTATCAACACGTGATGTGAGCAATACATTGAATGCATTATTAATATATTTTCACACTTGAAAAATAAAACCTACATATGAAAATTTAACACCTAGTATACATTTATCATCATTTTTTAGTTATAATTAATTATTATTTTAAAATGTTATTGATACACTAAAGATTTATTAATATATTAATAATATGTTGATAAATTAAAAATCTTTTGATACACTAAGGCTTTTTCAGCATGTCTAAACATTAAAAAAATGAAAATAAATCAAAATAAATGGACAAAAGGTTGCCACATTTCCAAATTTATGGGTAAAATAGAACAACTATTAATTTAGTAAAAAACCATTAATCTACTATCCACATGTGATGTGAGCAATACATTGAGTGTATTATTAATATATTTTCACACTTGAGAAATAAACGTTACATATGAAAATTTGATACCTAGTATACATGTACCGCATTATTTATTATAATTAACTATTATTAACCATTTGTTACTGATAGATTAAGGATTTTTTAGCTCATCTAAATATTAAAATGTTTTATTTAAAAAATAAAAAAATGGACAAGAGGTTGCCACATTTCCAATTTTATGGGTAAGGTAAAACAACTATTAATTTAGTAAAAAACCATTAATCTGCTATGAACATGTGATGTCAACAATACATTGAGTGTATTATTAATATATTTTCACGTATGAAAATTTAACACATAATATACATTAATGATATATTGATACATTGAAGGTCATTTGATACATTAAAAATATTTCAACTCATTTAAACATAAAAAAACAAAATAAATGGACAAGAGGTTGCCACATTTTGAAGTGTATCGATAAAGTAAAAATAAATCAAATCAAATCAAAATGCACCATTATGTTACTAACACATGGTGTGAACAATACATTGAGTGTAGTAATCTAGTATTTGAAACTTGAGAATGAAATGGCTTCATATGGAAATTAAGACATGGTATACATATCCCACCATTTAAAAATTATAACCAAATATTATTTGCCATGTGTTTTTATACATTAAGGAATTTTTCAAGATGCCTACAAGTAGGAAAGGTGGGAAACTTTTCAACATGTGGTTACAAAAAGTTGCCACATTTCCAACTTTATGGGTAAGATAAAATCAATGTTAATTTACTTAGAAAAATACCAATGCGCTATAACACATGGTGTGAACAATACATTGAGTGTATTACAAGTAATCCACACTTGAAAAATGAATGGCTACATAGTAAAATTTGACATGTGTTATGCATTTCTCACCACTTTTCAACTTTAAATAATTGTTATTTGCATTTTTTGTCTATTTTAAATATTTGTTGAACTTTCAATGAAGATTATTTTGTAGACTATGGTCTAGGGTTACATTTTTCAAACTTTTACGTATCAAATAACATGAACTTCCTCTTCACATGATCTTCTTGTGTTATTCCAAGGGTGTTTTGGAGTGCACTTTTAATGTTTTTACAAAGTTATCACATGTCATTGTGACCCTATTCTATGTAAGTGAAAGATTTACATATTTTTAACATGTATGTTAATTATCACAAATTTGAATGTAAGGTGCATAACAATTAATATCTTCTACAATGATTTTTGCAAGCATGGAGGGGAAGTTGTTGCACTTCTATGAACATGGCCATAAAGTTGAACTACATGCATTGGAAACTATAGTTCAAACATCACTAGATGGCATTTTGATTATGAAGATTTGTTGTGAGAAGTTGTCATTCGACACATTGGGATGCAAAAATGTTATTTTTTGAACCTATGAGCGTGAATGTGAACATGTGAGCATGAGCCTATGACCAAGATGGAATATTTTTTAACATATTTGATGACATTGATGGAATATGTTAAGAATATTTTCTACCACATTGGACAAAACCTTTATTGATGTGGACAAATTTTTATTGATGTGGCAAAATATTTTGTTACGTGTAAATGGATGAATAACAAATGGATGGATTTTCTAGATGAAAAAATCCTTAAAAATGTTATTTGTTGGACAAATTTGGACAACATGGGTAGATGAACAAGGCTTTGTTGCTAATGATAAATTTGTATCTTACCATATTGTATAAATTTGTACTTGAGGTTCACCATTGGGCAAACTACCATGCAACTATTGATGGATTTTGTTTATCCACATTCATCACATGGAATTGAAAAGGATGGTCACTAGAAGGCCTTAGCAAATATTTGAAAACATTGTATATATAATGGTTTGTACATCAACCTAAACACTAAGAAACTCAAACTACTTTAGTTCAGCCAAAGAGTTCTACTTCCAACCATCTAGTATGAACTTCAAACTACTTTAGTTTAGTAAAAAACAAACTGACTTCTATTTCCCAAGAATCAAAAAATCGAAACTAGTTAAATTATCTAAAACCAACTAATTATTTGACCTTTGTAGTTCTTGTACAACTTGTTAACTTATGAATTTCGTTCCAACTCCAAGTTGGAAAATGAATGAAAAATTCCATTAACCCACAAAACATCACATTTTGCAAGATGTAATATAGGTGTCAATGCACCCACTTTCCATGACCACCTAATGAACTTGTTATCATTGATGCAAAATGTATGCAAATGCATGTAGGGAAATTGCCAATTGTAACCTCATATTGTTTACAAATTTTAATTGGATTTGAAATAGTATAATATATTGCTCCATAGTCAAAAGCAAAAATGTTGGTGGGTCGCAAGATCCTTATGACAAAAATATGTCCAACCTCCCACTTATTTGTTGTTGAGTTGAAATTTTGAATATTGAAGGACAACAAATACTCTTATCATTTTGAGTTTTCGACCAAGCATTTACATCCACCAATTTATTAATGAGAACATATGCATCAACACCAAAAATATTTTTGGGGTGACACTTCAACTTTTCGGAAAAGAGGAAACCAATTTCTTTTAATATCATCACCTCAGCTTCTTAGAGAGGAGGAAACCATCTTCTTCTAATATCATCACCTCAACTTCTCGAAGAGGAAGAAACCAACTTCTTCTAATATCATCACCTCAACTTCTCAGAAAGGAAGAAACCAACTTCTTCTAATATCATCAGCTCATTTTAAGTGAGATATATCCCTTCTTGCACATGCCATATAGAAGGCACAACATGCCTACCAATTGCATACTTCCTTTCAATGCCCTTGACACAATGATTGTGATCATCATGACAAAACTAGAACTTGTGTATTTCAATGTCACACCTCTAGTAACACTCCAATTACCAACATAACAAGGATAAGGAATCCCATGGTTTTTTTTCTTTGAAATGATTTTCACCTTGTAATAATGTTTTGTTTCCTTTTGCAATGTTGAAGATTGAACATTTGACTTAGGGGGACATCATTCAATGCACCAAATATTGTCACCACAAAAGTGTTCTAACACTTCCTCACCATTGTGAGTGAAAACTAGGAAGGCCTCTTGCAAATGGTTTGATTGGCCCACATTTGCATTGGGTGTAGAATTGCGTGAGATGAATTCCATTAACATATGAGAGAAATTTACACAATCATGCTTGTGCAAATCACCTTTTAATCCTACGGGTAGATTTTGCTTATGTTTGATGGATCCAAAGACCTCTTCACCTTCCAAGTGAAGTATCCTTGGTGTATATGAGGAACCCCAACTGAATATGGCAACTACAATAGCCAATTGTAAAGGATCACCAAATTGGCTCGCCCTACATAATTGCAATTCATCTCTATTTGGTTTTGTCCTAGAACAACCACCATGCAAGAAAACATAATAAAATGTAAATTGCTTGAAAGTTTGCATGTAATCATCAAAGGTGGTGACATACATGTAGGCACCTCTTTTCCCAAATTGCTAAAGCCAAATGTTGTGGATTGTCTTTGAATGGTTACAAGTCAACATGTCAACCTCTTCCTCCAAGGACAATTTTTGCATTCAAATTAACAAAATGGAATAAAAGCATAACATAAAGGATTGTCATCAATAAAAGAAATGGTGTAGAAATATCTTACATCTAACATGAATCCTCCCCCTTGCCTGATGAAAAAATGTAAAAAGTTCATCCAATTGTTGAATTGATGAATTGCACCTTCGCTAGCAACTATAGACGAGTTTCACCAAAAACAAATTGTAGCATAACGAAGGTTGGCTTCTTCCAAGGATATTGTATTTGTAAGAAAACTCTTAGCCAATCTTGGAACTTAAGAACAATGAGTTGCTTGGTGTGCATGTCTAGTGATTGAATCCAATGGAAAGATTAATTTGCTCCTTGTTAATCATTTTCACAATGAGATCTCTAGTAAACAATATAAACAACATTCCAATTTGCTTGGGAATTATTTGCCATGAACCCCTTGAAATTGGGATTTGTTACACCTTTATTTATAATAATTGCATTCAACTTCTTCCAAATAATACATTGGGCTTCCATGTCCTTTCATTACATGTTGTAGATAGCAATAAACATTACTTTGTAGTAGACTAGGTCATAGACATGGCAAGCCATAGTCAGCCAACCTTGAACATGTTTGACATGATTAAACATCATATAGGAATTCTCCAAATCACCCCCAAGTTGCATTTGTTTGACCAAATGAACTCCACATCCATCGATCCCTTTCAATCAACGTTTTGAAAAGATAATACTTTTGCCCACTTTGTTGCCAAGGCAAACAACTATCTTAAATGTAGTTGTAAGGACTAAGGGCTGTGAATATAAAGATGAATCCAATAGAGCCCATGTTAATGTTTTTTTGAATAATGAAATTTGGTTGCAAATGTTAGGGGAACACATGGGATCAAATTTTAACATGGTTTGATTGAGTTTTTCACCCTTAAAAAACTTGGTAAGACCTTCCCCATAGTCATTGAAAAGGTGACAAGATAAGAATGTCTTATTTGCAAACAAGGATATTGGGAAGGATGTAGCATTGGGCATGCGCAAAAATTCCTCTGCAATCATGTTCTTGATCTCCTCAAGGGATTTTATGTACTCACCTTTGAAAACAAGATGTGTATTCATGTCAAAGTGGATGGTTACTTTGAAAGATGGGCCAACAAATGAACCACGTAATACATGCAACACATGCACATTTGCACATAGAAGGGGGGAAAACCACATACCTTACAAATAATGGTGCAAGCAAGAAAAACTAAAACAATTTAGTTGACAACAAGAACTTGAGACGATTTAGTTACCACTCCAATTAATTTCATTGTGAACACCTAATCAAATAAACACAGAATACAATTCGTTTTAACACTAGAGATGGCCTAAGCATTTAGTATTTCTAAAACCCAAACCAAAAGAATTTTTAGTGTTGGTTGTCTTCACCTTGCACCAAGTGTGACCATCGTACTTTCTACCCATGCCTTGCATTTGTTTGGAAAGTCTCATTGGCTTGTGGATTGGGGGAAGTTCAAACAAAATGTCACCATCAAACTTGATGGATAAAAAGTCCATGGGTTCAATTCTCATTGTGTTATAATGTGAAAACCTTACTTAGTGTGTTAAATGCATGTGGGGTCTAAGACATTGCCTTAAAAGAGATGACAAGTTCTTAGGAAGTGGATGTATCTAGAGGGGCATCAATGAGTAGTGTGCATTGGAAAGGAAAGACATAAACATTTCAGACATGCTAGTCTCAACAAAAAACTCCCATCATTATTGGAGGAATTGGTGAGATCAACAAAAGTTGATTATAGAAGTGAGTTTGTTGATTGATAATTTGTTGATGGATCTTCAAGTTCATTTTTCATTTCAATATTCAGCATGACAACATTTGCAACAAATCCGACTATGTTGGGTGTCGTAACAATATCTTGAAAATTCGTCAATAAACTTTCACCTACATCCGATACTTTCCAACATTAACCATCCAATGTAATCCTTGAATGCTAGAGGAAGGAACTTGGTAAATTGAATTGATGACAACTTTGTTTTCTACATAAACAATATTTTAAAATACATGTATCGAACCTAGTTGAAAGCCAAACATTGTTTTGTGATTTGAACCATTTTAGAATCACCAACCAATATAGTTAGATTAGATTTCCCTTCAACATGGAAAGTTGCCATCGCTTGAAATAAAATGCAACACAATGAGAAAGAATTAGAAAATTTACAACTATGGAATCTGAATGATTTGTTGTAACCAATATGAATATGCAAAAGATAGACAATGTGAAAAAAGATCCCCTAAATCTATGGAATGTGAATTATATGTCCATTATGCAAAGTTGCTACCATGTGGGGCTTTGAACGTGATGAAATATGGGTTGGGATGACCCAACACCAAAAATGTACCATCTCCATTTTTATATTTTGTGGTCATCCAAATGTACAAACAAAAATTATAGGTACATTTGCAAAATTATTACACTTAGTTATGGGAAAGAGTTGGGAAAAAAACTATTGATAATGTTGATATCTAGGAAAATGTTTTCCAGTAAGTGCCATTTGAGGACCCAAAAAATGTTGGTGTTGGTTAATTATTGTTGATTGAAGGTTTATGAACCCATTGCAAACATATAAAATTTTAAAGAAATGCCATATAAGAAACATCCCCAAAATACCATAAATAGAAGATTGGGAATGTCAAAAAATAATTGGAGGTAGCAAAAGGAAGTAAACAATCATGACATCTATTAGCACATAATGGTAAGATTTCCATAAAACAAGGACAATAGAGGCCAATTGACAATAAAAATGAATGTTCTAACAAGGAAAAAATTTGAAGGTTTTACAAGCAATTTGGAATGAAAATGGAAAGGGTTGAAAAGTTGGGGAAATTGTAGGAGAAACACGAATTGTCATAGATATGGAATTCTGACAAATCAACATTTGTTATTAGGTTAGGTGTGAGGTTACAAATATGCACAAAATGTCAAGATGGAATATATAGCTCATTAACCAAATTTACCAAATTTACAATAATATAATTGTGCTCCAACAATGTCATTTCATACCATGCCAACAATATCATTTCATGTTTATCATAGGAATTTGATGGATTGGAAGGATATACAATGGAATGGTGTTTTCATTGTGGTCAAATAGTCTATTTCATATTTAAAAACAAAAATATTCCATCCCTCTCACCAAATCAATATATGGTTGTGTGATTACAACAAGTAATATTAAGTACAAGCTATAAATATGCACAATGTGTCAAGCTAGAAAATACAACTCGTTAACTAGTTCATATTGCTTCATATTTTAATCAACAATAAAATAAAGTATGTTCTACATGATGACATAAAATTTTAGTATTATAAACAAATTTTTTGTGTGGAAATGAACCTAGAATCTCAAAAAAACTCATCAACAAGACTATGTCAATAAGGAGAATCTTTTTTTTAAATAATTAAGTTACACTTTAAAGGTTTGGAAGGAAATTGGGAAGGCATGGAATAAAAAAATGATTATTTAATATTTTTAATAGGATTTTGGCACTCCAAAAGAAAGATTCACATTTTGAAAGTGTCATGGGGTTTTGCATTTTTTATTGGTTTATATTTCAATAGGAAATTCAAAATTTGTTCAATATTTTTGTACCAACCATTTTTTTCACTTATTGGTTGAAGGATTAAACATCTATATCCCCTTTTCACTTTTTAACATTTCAAAACATTCATTTTGCTTTAAAACATAAGAAACAAAAAACACATGATAAGACTATGTCATAGTTTTTGCTGTGGTAGGTTAATTTTATAAATGTACCCTAGTAATAATTATTAAGTAATAATTCACAATTTGTAACATTAATAATTGCACAAAACATGCAAAGTCTATGATGTTTTGATTAGAATGATGTAAAATAATCTAGAAGCAAGTTTGTGAATCATGGGTGGTTTGATTTTTTAATTTATACAATTGTAAAAAAAAGGAAATTGCTTCAATAACATTAGTCAATATGGGGAGAAAGGTAATTGGGTCATGAAGGATGAAAGCCTCAACAATAATTATCATACAACAAGTATCACCATACCACCAAAGTTACACTGTGGTGTTTTCTTTTCTTTAAATATGTAGTGGAGGTAGGCCCAAGGGCTCAGAACACAATCTGAAATTTCATAGTGCCATGTGGATCATTTCAAACATTTTCAAGTAACTTTTTTTTTGGTCTTGTTGCCTTTCTTTCACAACACTTGAATTATTATGTCATAATTATATGAAAAATCCTTAATTACATCGACAGTAAAAATATTAATACCTTTCATAATATTGGGTGTTAGACCTACCTCCACTCTAGGTCCCAAAGGGATCAACTAGTTCTATTCTTGACTTCCAAAATAGTTTCCACTATTCGTGTTTTGCATACTAGGTACATGGCTTGTTGTAATTGAAGCACTAAAGTTCATAGTTCACACATGAATGTATTGAAAATGGGTGAGTTTGACTCTTTAATGAATGTGACCAACTTTCCTAAACAATGTTCCTTACATTGTCCACATTGAAGCTATGTTTATTTGTTTCTTCCCTTTTGAACAAAGGTTTTTTCCTTGGACTTGTGTTTAATGGATACAGATATTTTTTGTTTGATACAATTTGAGTCAAATTATTTGTGAGTTTATGCAAGTTAAAATTGTGTTTGATCATTTGTTGTTTTCATTTTAGAATTTGAAATAGATCTTTGATTATTGGGCCATGACTCATGACACTACCAAAATGGAACTTTGGTAAAACACATTCTCCCTCACACCAAATGGCTTTTTCTTCCTTGTTTATTGTCACCAACTAGTAGTTTTTTTAAATGGAAGATGCCTTTCTTCTTTCTCCAAAACCAAAATGAGAAATATATTATAGTCTATGACATGGGTTTGATCTAATAGTATTGAGTATATAAAGAGGTTATTTTTGCCTTTCATAACCATATGCAAATAATGGCATGTATGGAAAAAAAAATTGATTTGTCATGATGTAAAGTCTTTGACTCTTTGCATATTCATGTTGATGCTACTTTATGTATTTCACACCTTAAAAAAATATGTTGGTGATCTTGTTGCACATGCTCACAAAAGTAAAATTGGTAGACATTTTGATAGACCCAACAAGTTAATTATTAACAAATAAAATAATTGAACCAATAATATTTACACATATTGGAACAATAAAAATTAGTTTAAAACTTGCACAACAATTACCAACTTTTTTTGGAATCATTTAATTTGCATGTCAATACAACTACTTTTGAAATGTTTTATAATTTTTGATCAAATTTTCCTCGCATCTTTGTTAATGGCTTTTCATTTATAAATTGTATTGGATATTAATGTTTTTTGAATGTTCAATATTAATGTAGTCGACCATGATAAGATTTTCCCCAAAAACCATCACCAAGTCATATTACAAACAAATACCATGACTTTCAACCAAATTTTAGATTAATTAATTAATTTTTATAAATAAAAAATTTTCATTTAAACTATTTACATATTTCCATTTTGTTGATTTATTTTGATTGAGTTTTACAATTTGATCAATGATTATGGAAGTTTTAAAAGGTCACAAAGTTTTAAGTAATTTATTTGCAAGTATGTCATTTAAATAAAATATAAAATGCATATATTTTAATCTTCTTCTTTTTGCATTAACATGGTAAAGCATTTTGCATGCAAGTTCATTCCTTTTAGATTTTTGTACAATGTCCATTTTCCATTGTAGTAGCAAATTGAACTTGTAATTTCATTTTAAAGTGTTCCACAATTCTCATAGATATGATGAAAAGAAAGAAGATCATGGCTCATCAGTTTTTGATTGTAGCTTTCCAACCATATACATGAAATGGAACTTGACTGAAATAGGTGGACCTAGAAGCATGTTGTAATGAACTCACAACTTCATGTTGAAAAATATCAAGTTTATGAAAATATGGAATGAACAAGAAGAAAAAGAAGAATCAAAATTTATTTCTTTAACCATGACCTTATCGTAAGAATTCCCATTTCTAATTATAAAATTTCAAACTATAATGACGTGGTTTTTAATCAAAAAATGTTTCATGTGTTAAATCATTTCAAGTTTAATTTGATTTACATTGGTATTGATTCAAGCAATCATTATACCTAACCTCTTCTTGCATTCTCAAAGGATTTTCAAACCATTTGTGGGTTTGCACATTCCATGAACATGTGTTCAAAAGCTTCACAAGAAGAAAAAACACTTTTAAGTTTGTTGGAAAAATAGTGGTAAGGTTCAATCCTTTTATGTAACATATTGTAATGCTTAATGTTTTGGTGATGAGATAATTTGACAAATGGCATTACAAGGAGGCACGAATTTAGTTGTTGTTTTTTTAATAATGTTCAAATTTTTTTCTTTTCATGTTACCATTGTTGCACCTTTTAAATTATCAAAAAATAGTGTAGCATGTGCCATTGGCCCAAGTGTGAACTAGTTATTCCACCAATTTTCCCTTCCAAAACCATGGTTTGTAATTTAATTGAATTTCCAATCATAGAAATTACTCAAAATTCAATATCTTCCACACTTCATATTTAAGAATTTCCAAATCACCTTCACTAAATTGTACTCATCAAAGGCTTTCCAACAATACCAAAAGTGCATCCAAATTCCCCTATAATTTTTAGTTTCTATTTAACTAAATTTGCAGTGAGAAAATTGTTCAATATTCAATAACTTCTCCATTGTAGGTTGAAACATTATGAAACCAAATCAGTGCACCCTTGCTCATTGAGGGCTTTCCAACAACACCAGCACGTGGCAAAAGGTGCCATGGTTTGGGAGCTTTCAATGTCACAAAAAGAACAAAAAAATAAATAAATTGCCTTCCTTCATAAATAGATAATGATGTTAAGTCCTACATAACAAACCCAATTAAATATTTTTTGAATGGTGTAATTACCAAAGGTATTACTTCCATTTGAAAGTGGGCTTTAAGATTTTTTTGGTGATGTTCCTAAGGAGGTCAATGGTGCATATGAAAACTATTTGCAACAAAAGGTGCTTAAGCTTGGACTTATGATGGAATTACATGTGTCCACCTTAGTTAGGCTACACTTTCATATATTTTCCCATATGGATGGATTACACATTGGTAGGATATGGATATAAAAGTTTTGCTTGAAGTTGACCTAAGTGAAATTGACATTTGAAGAACTATGTGTGCATATGATGGATGGGCATGTTCTGTAGAAGTGCATGCATTTAGATGACAAGTTCTACATCAAGTAAGGGAAGTTTTTAGTTCAGAGTTTGCACCTGCCATAATGGGCAGTAATAATGTGATGCATTGTTCATTACACATAGCATTTAAATTGAAAACTGAAATGTGGTACACCTTAGTTGATATTTGGTACCATAGTGTTATGCATGTTGTATTTTATTAATATATTTTTCTTTCTCAAGCCTTTCTTGCACAACATTAAGGCAAAGGTTGTAACAATGGGAATGGGCATTTTGAAACTGCCTGAAAATGACATTTTTTAAGGTTAGTTGTTATATGTTCATTGCCAAATTCAGCAGGAGGTTTCACCATGTTGATGTTGAATCAACATTGTTGTAATCCTTTCACTATGAGTTATTGGGGACACAACTTTTCTCAGTAGATGTTATGACATAAGCACATTGCAACAAAGTCAATGATAGCATGACTCCATCAAACAGGCATTGGAGATTGCAAGAAATTTTATGACAATTTAGTCTTATTCATTTGAGTTGGTCCCGAGTTAGTAGATATGAAGTAGGGTTCACATAATCTACTAGTAGATATACAGTCTACCCATCCTTGACACAGATTATGCTTCATTTTGTTCAAGCTAACCCAACTTCAATTGTGAAAACTTGAAGGAGACAAATGTTGCAAGTTGGGAATGGGTTCAAATGTAAGACAAATCAACATTGAGAATCTTCAAACTGAGTTTAGCTCTGGTTGAGACCTAAAAGCAAACAAGAAACAAAACATAGACAATAGGGTCTGGGAAAGGGTGTACATAGGTCATACCGATCGCCCACATAAGTATGATAAACTCTACATACCAAATGAAGCATGTGTGTTCCCCAGAAATAGCAGAAGGGGTTTGTTGTTCAGATGCAAACTGCATTTGGTGATTTGCACTTCATAGCAAAGGAGACTAAGTTGCTCTCTAATAAAATGTGTGAAGGTTAAGCCAATTGATGTAATGTCACTTTTATGGATTAGGCCAAAAATATTAAGAAATTGGCCAAAAGTGACAATACAAGAGATCTTGAGTTTTTTAATCTAAATCTCTTGTAATGTCACTTTTGGCTTATGTTCTTAATCTTTTAATCTATTAATCTAAAAGTTGATGATACAGTTCCAAAATGTCTTTTGCACAATCCTAGAGGAATTTCGTACTATATTTGGAATGCACCCTCTAGAAAAAGGGAAAAGATCTTACACCTTCTCCTTAAGTTTAGGAGGGAACCTATGCTCACTTATAGGTGTAACAACCTTCCATCTCCAACACCTCATGATCTACATAAGTTTGCAATCATGATAAAATTCACCTTGTGCTTTATGATAGGTAAAGCCCAGAGGTGAGGGAAGTTTCCAAAATGTGCAGCAGGACTTGGCTATCACCTTGTCCTTGGACCCTTATTTTTGGAATGCACCCACCCTGGAGCTTTACCCTACATATAATGGAGAGTTAGGATGTTGGACCACTTGGTGAACTCCTAGTTAATAAACACACAAGGATTTCCACCTTGTGAACACAACTCTTCCTAATTGACACAAATTTTCAGGAGAAAAATATTTGAACAAAAGGTGGTTAAATGAGGTAGAACAAAATGTTCTACAACTCAAGTATTACATCATTTATGTGCCCCCCTTTATAAACTGATGTATCAGATATACAGTATTAAGGAGGCTGATAATTTTAGGCAGTTCTTAAGAAAACCAAGTAGAGCTTTAATAATACATCGCTATAATTGTAGTCACACTAAGATCATTTCATTTTTCAGTACCCAAAACTGCACATTTCAAAGCTTCTATTTTTATCAGTTGAGAACCCTTCTTGTTGGTTGATCTTGGCGACCTAACTTCCGTACAGAAAGTGTTAACTATGAACTAAATATTGCATACTGAAGATGACTTGTGGTTTTACTTGCAAAAGGTGCAAGCATATTCAGTCAATTAACCTTTAAATACATGCTGTTATTGGACGAGATCTGACTTGCTGAAGGTGAATGAATTGCCATCAACAATAGAACATTACCTTTTTCACATTGTCCTTCAATGCTGGCAGGGACCGGACAGATCCATCACCACCCATCCTATTAGTGCCACTGCCACTGAGGACACTTCTGCTTCCAAATCCACTTGTCATTGACCCAGTATCTGATGCCTCTGGGTCCATGTAGCACCTTGCCCTGAATGCAGCCAAGTGGGCATAGTAGGCAGGAGGAACTGCCACAACATGGAAATTTGTGTCAGTGGTTTCTGGATGCACCAAAAAAAAAAACCTATTGAAGACAAAAAGAAATGGTGAGCAGAGGTGTGTGTGCTCACCAATTGAAACTGATCGGGTGCACCGTGCATACCTTCAAATAGTAAAATCACAGGTTCAGCAACCATAAGACCCATTATAATTAATTCAGTATGCTTAATCTGGAATATCAACCAGGGATTTAGAACAAAGAGATGAGAACACACAAGCAAATCATCAGATGCCCAACATGCTTCAATTGCAATTTCCTATCAAAATTTCACTGTAGAGGGTTCTGTTATGGAGCGCACGTGTAACAGAGATTGTTTGTCAAAGATTGCAAACCATCTGCTGTAAATTTGTTTTCATCCCAAAGCACATGATAATGGGCAGGTCGGCTTGTCCCCTATGTCCACCCACCCACAACAACCAGGTCCCACTTTGTCAGGACTCCATAAGATCTATTGCTTAGTTTACAGCAGATTGAATCTGAGGTTGCTTCCACTCCATTCCTAACATTACAGAACATTATGCAATCATCAGATCATTGCAATGCATGGGTAAACTAGTGGAAACATGTTGGGGTGTAACAGCTGGAAAAAACGCCAGCAGCACATATTTTCATATGATAGACATGATGAGAGCCTGAAACCACAAAAGAAAACAACATTTCAAGGGTGCAAAAGACATGGTTCCAGAAATTGTGATTATAACCTGAATCCCAGCATGACTGCACAGATAGAAATCGAATTCTGTGGGGTGGCAGATTTTGGTGTCCACAACCGTGCCTGAAGGATGCCACAGTGACATGATTAGAGGATATCTATGGCAACAGATCAAGTCTAAGTTCCAAGAGTCCAAAACCAAGACATCCACCTGCAACTCTTGCTTGCCATTCCAGTTCCAAGCCAATAGTTTTCACTCAAATCATGGTGTCCCACTGACTTCCAGCAGGGTGAGATAAGGGCCAGAAGATTAACCTGGGAGAATGTTACCACTCCGGTCAGTGGAACGGTTGTCATTGTGATTGCAGGCAAAGAGGCGAGTGTGATGACGTTTTTGAACCACCACAAAAGTGACAGGTGGCTGGTAATCTGGCTCAAGTGAGGCACAGGCCTTCCTAATGGCATCTAGTTCATAAAGCAGGACCTGATAAAACTGGCCCTCACTCACTCCATCCCTGCAGACCCCAAAAAAGTACTTTCTGGGCATCATGCTACCAATCAGGGAAGAACCATAACCTTGCAACTAATCAACTGCTAATTTCAAAACTGTTAGTACATACCACAATGTCTGGCTAGCTCACATATCATCTAATAGCAATTCTACTGTACAACTGCCTAATTCATCTGCATGCTGTACCACAGGCACCTTGTCTAGACTGCCACAAAGCCTATATGCAACATACTTTAGGGTATCATATATCATTTACAAACAAACCTGTAAAAGATGATGCGCAAAGGCTTTTGACCTGTTGCTCTTCGGAAAGATATCAAGAGCTCCCTGTGAAAAACAGCAAGGACACTCATGAGGAGCTCTCTAAAGAGGTTCTGAACTGCTATTGTACAAGCAATTACAACTCAGTCTTGCTATTACACTAGTGTTGCAGACTACATTGACACTACGAGATGCTGGCATGATGGCCTAAAGTACAAGTCTACTAAAAGGAATCCATGTTTAAGTTAGACTTCCTTAAATTCAGGTATGCACTCAATGCACCATGTGCTTATTAGCAATAGAGGAGCCATAGGTAAATATAAGATTGTAGCTACCTGATCATGCCTCCAGTACAAACACCTTTCACAGGATCAACCCAAGTTTCAAAGAGATCTTGGATCAACTCCTGCCGGTGTGCTTGAGCACACACCAGGCCTGCATACTTAGTGACTTCTGGCCAATCTTGTGAAGCTACCACCTGCTTCCACCAATAAACATACATTGCTAGTCAAGCTTATATGGGACCAGACATCAAATGACATGTCATGCTTATGTTGCATGGAGGAACAAGACAAAACAATGTCAATCACACTTTCAAGCAACTGTGGAGGGATAACCCAGTTGTGAATTGACATGGGAGAACTCACTGCTGCAATGGAAGGACTTGTGTCCTCTCCAGGATGTGGATGGGTAACATCAGCACCAAAGATGATAGTGGGAATGTCACTAACTAGTGGTATTCGCCGTGAGAGTGCATCAACTAAGACTGTGTTCCGACCTCCAACCTGGTTAAAGACAGCCAAGCACAGCAGAACTCAGATCATGCAGACTATGTGGGTCAAAAACATACTTCTGCTTTTACAATGAATGAAAATTCACTTGTATATGAAGCTCTAGGAGAAGTGATCATATACCTTAACATTAATCTTCAACGCAACATTTGCCAAATACTGCTTGCTCATTTTAAAAACATGCTTGGTCAAGCAACATTGTGAGACTACTCCGATATTGGTCTCACACTGCTTTTTCAGATCACCTACATGAAATAGTAGGTCAGTTCCCTTTACACTTTTGAGAGGTGAAGAAAATAACTTTCCCTGTTACATGTAATATTTAGATGAAATGAAGTGAATAGTGGTTTGTTGTCAACTCAGCATTTCATGTTGGAAACCAACTCTCCATCTGCATCAGAAACAAGACACTGGACACCTACATACCATACAAGGGTCCATTGTTGTCAGGAAGGATGGCTATGAGGAGATCTAAGCCTTTGCCATCAGTCCTTCGCTTCACTTCTTCACAAAGTTGCAAAAGTGCACGATCTGAATGCTCCGGATGCACATTACGAACTGGAACAAATGGTTCACTTCGAAACTCCTGCAAGATCCAACAGGGTGCAACCAATTATCAACAGCATGCCTTCAAACTTAAAAACATCTTCATTGGTGCCAAAACTTCTCCACACTCATTTAAGTCAAACCTGAAGAGATTTGAGAGATGAACCAAGAAAAAGTTGCATCCAATAACATATCAGCCGACAGAAAGGAGAGGAAATACAAGAAAAAATTAGGGAAAAGAGCACTTGTGTTAGAACTGCTACAAACTGATTGCCCTTATGCATAAACAAACTGATTAGTGAAAGAAATCACACTTGGCACCAGTCTTCAGAAGATATTGAAGGGGGTATGGATACAGAGGTTCAATCTTAAAATGACTAGATACTGTGAGGGAGTTTCAGTATGGTAGGGTACCATTCCAGATGTTTGGCACATCTGAGCTAGCTCAGAACAAAAGCTATGAGCATAATTCTCTTGCACACTTCTTGAAAAGTTGAGACATGCCCAATGGTTGACAACTCCTCCATTCACCATTTTCTGTCCACCCAGATGCAATGATGAATGATCAAGCAAGGAATATTTTGGGACTGCTCCATTTCTATCCAAACTGTTGGCACAATTTTAAGTTATCTGAAGGCAGATATTGATATTGAGCAGACATTTTAAACAGCAAAAAGTTCAGTGGTCATATGCAACTCTACAAGCAGCTAAAGAAGCTGGAATGGGATAAGTGCTTCAGAGGAAAAGAGGAACAAATGAGAAACTGCCCCAAAAGCATTCCTGAAAGATATCATGCTGCTTGTCTCATAACCTAGGCCTAACTTTCCACCACTTATGGCAGTAGGAGATATGAGCCCTGACATAGCATACCTTGTGCATCATGTTCCACTGCCCAACTTGTGGTAGACACTCTTTCTCCCTTCCAGTATCATGATACTTGAGCTGCACACCATACAACTCCCCACTTCAGGAATAAAAAGAAATCAGACCAGAAGCAAAAGTTCTCTAGTAGACAAAATCTAAAACTTGCAGCACAAGACCACCACCTTGTTTAGAACTTACCCGAGGTGCAGGCAGAACTCGAGCCTCCACTTGTGCAAGCTGGGCACTGATGTTAATCCCAAATTCCTGTGCATATGGATCCTGATGATATGCATTGTGACGGACTGTCTGCATTCCAGTCACCCAAGAGCCAGATGTTCTTATCTTCAGGACTGATTCAGAACCAGCTTATAGCTCAAATCTGACATTGAGAATTCAAATCATGACATCAGGGGGTGTACATAAAAGTGCACCCATGATTTTAACAAGGAGTGCAAGCATAAATAAAATTTACATTCCAATTTGAAGTTTCTGCAGGGCCTCAATCAAACCTGGAGAATGTCCTCCTCACGATCTTTTGGGCGCTGACAAGTGACTTTCAGAAGAGCTGTGATCTGCCTCTCATTCAAACGCTTTGAGTATCTCTGACCTTCCACAATTTTGCACACCTCTATGGGGAGGTAGTTGGGTCGCTGCTGATTGCCAACTTGAAGACAAGGAAGTAATGGATGGCGAATGATATACCCATACGTTTCCCGAAAGTAGTCAGTCACAGACTTCAAGGAACCCTCTTCATCAACAGGGAATCTGGAATACATAAGCCAATGTCAATCTGGCTGTCCTCCAAGAAAACAAGAGACCCGCCATACAAACTCAGGAGTGGAAGTACCTGAAAACCATGCCACCTGAAAAAATGTGGCACAAACAATATGCAAGTAAAAATACAAGTAGGTCTGGGGCCATGAGGTTCTTCATAGAACTGCTTACTGGAGATCTTTTGTAGCCTGATTGGTGAGCCCAGAGACTCGATACTTGCGCCTCATACTTCCACGGTGGGTAACTTCCACCTTCACACTCTTCAAAGCTCTCTTGATCTGCCAGACAAGACACTTATCAAATAAATCAAAAGTAGATGCAAACAACAGACACTCTTAAGATCTACATGACATGAGATCACAGCTATCAAAGATAAAGCTCGGTAGGCATGCCATCTCACTTGACCCTCCCATGGAAGACATGTTGACTGCAAAGCAGGATAGGTGGGCCAAAATACAACAAACTTAAATCTCACACCTTGTTTCGATCAGAGTCAGTCAAGCCTCTAGATAAATCCTTATTCAATAGATCGCGAATAAACTCCATCACAGTCTTTGGCTCAATGAAAGCTGTTGATGACATATCTGTGACAAACCATGCAAGAAGAGAAGGGGCCTGGGATGAGTCTACCAAAATATCAAAGGCACTTCCAGATGTGAGAAATTGTGAAGCAAGTGTCTGGTCTGGCATGATTACGATAGCCACTATACCAAAAGCAACTATACAAAAGCACTTCCAGATGTGAGAAACATGCAGTGGCTATGCACCTCATGTAAATTACCGTGCCCTGAACAAACTACAAATGTGACATGTGTGATGCCAAAAGCTGTCAAGGCACATATCTGAGATCTGTAGTTCATTTTTTGATCTGACTTCAAGAGACAGGAAGAACCTTGTCACCCAAGGAACTCCCAACACGATTTGAACATGTGTCCAGATATCACTTTTAACATCTGGTTGACAAAACTTAGCATTAATTCAGAATAATGACTGATGTTGCTCACCAATGTTCAGAGAAAGGCCCATCTGAGTTGGACGTATACTTTGATAGAAGCCCCGCCAGCTCTCTAATCCCTCTCCCAGTGGTTTTCTCGTACCAAGGTTTGGTGAATAGAAGGACCGTCCAACAGGTGAATACCTGCACTACGAAGTTCAGATAAGCATGCTCTGTCTGCACATTGCAAGGGATTCACATATGACACTATCAGCACAATTCAAACCTAATAGAACTTTCAAAGACAACATGGGTGTACTTACCGATGGGTTGGAAGCTCTCTCAAGACAATGTCAAGAACCTGAAGAGCTTCCTGAGGAGCATCCGCTTGGCGGCCAGCCAAGAATTGACCAAGGTGATGCAAATCTGCACGGGCTGCAAACTTGATAACCACCTTGAATGATCGTTCCTTTCTGCAATCATGAAGCTACTTGCTCAGAGAATATCTTCCTTAGATGAAGACTGGTTATTACTAACCCTCAAAGGCTTCCTCAAAGTAGCCACAGTTCAACCATTGCACCAGGCACTTGGAGGGGCTCAATAATATCCCACAAGGTAAAAGCTTGTCAGTGCTCCCTGATAATAGTCAGAATCCTCAATTAACACTGATGTTTGTAGTGTGCACCCAGAGACTTTGCAAGGATAGAGATGACCCAACATCTTTGGTGACAGGAGTGAAGGGCATTTCACTGTTTCATATCAACATTGTCCACAGTAGAAGAGACTTGGATCAAACATAGACTTGGTTTCTAGACAATGTAAATTGAAATGCAAATGAGACAGATGGTCATCTCCAGAACAAACACACATACATTGTCCAGAAACAAGCTTTTCTCACCTGGGTGTATTGCTGCCATCATCCTCTTCGAGCAGATTTATCTGGAACTCCTTCAGTTGAAAGGGCAATGGTCCAGCAGTGTACAAGCTTTTGCGACCATCATATGCTGGCAATCGTCGGCCCAAGGCAGACTCTCTGTGGAGCTTCACTAGCTGTTCCATGACTGCTCTGTTCAAACCCCGAGAAGTGACCTCTGGAGTGATGGCAACCTGTATGATCAATGATCACAAAAACCTTCAGGATTCTGGAGTGGCATTAAGGAGAAAGAAACACCCATGACCTAAACTTCAGGATTATGGAGCAGCATTAAAGAGAAACAACCATGACCTATATTTTTCCTTTCTGTCATTCTTGGTGACCAGAATTTGAAATGTGGGTCTTTTCAATTTTGTGTGTGTCAACATCAAAAAAGCTTTCCATTACCATCTTGTAACAGCTGAGATGGGTATTGGTAGAATTCTCTTAGCTCCTAGAATGACATTTGTACCATGCATGCAAGCATGACCTCTTGCACAGGCAAAGAGCTTGGTCCAATCGGTGAAGACAAAACTTACATCATACTGGTGGAGATCTTTGTCAGGAAGCTCTGCAAAGAAGTGATTTGCTTTCACAATACACTTTTGGCCCATCCGCCCTCTGCCAGGCCTGAGCGGGAATCTGAGTGACTTGCTGGACACAGGAGGCGGGGCTACTACTGGTTGTTGCTGTGGGGAAGCAGAAGGCGCTTGCTCTTCTTCCACTACATGACCACCTGCAAGCTCTTGAACTTGTGGGGATTGGAGTTGTTGTATTTGTAGACTTCCGAATTGCTCCACAACATTTTGGCCAGGAACAAAACCCCCGCCACCCTCTGCTGGACTTTGTACTGGAACAGCAGTAGCTGCAGCATACTGCGGCATTGGCTGTTGTTGTTGCTGGACTGCTGCATATCGTTGAACTGGAGAGACAGGAAACAACCGATGCTGCTGCTGTTGAGAAATTGGCTGAACTGGACGCGACAATGTAGGCATTGATGGTCCTTGAGCTTCCCGAAACTGCGAGGCTCGCGGGGAAGAAGAAGAAGTTGCCGAAGCAGAAACGTTTTGAGGCACATTGTGTTGTTGCGGTTGGGGGGGTTGTTGGCCACCACCACCGCGGCGACCCCTTGTTACTGGTCGTCCTCTTCCAGGACCAGGCCCAACACCTCTACCTCTTCCAGGACCAGGTCCGCCATGTCCTCGTCCGAATCCTCCTCCCGCACCACCGCCACCTTCCCCTTGCCCTTGCCCTGGCCCAACAACAGAATGCTGCTGCTGTGCAATAGTTGCAGCTAGCCTAGGCTGCTGCTGCTGTGCAGGAGTCGCAGCTGGCCTAGGCTCCTGCTGCTGCTGCACTGCCAGTGCGGGAGAAGGAATTGAAACAACTGTTGCAGGTGCGTCCTCCGCCGAAGTTCCCTCTCCTTGCAGACGCTCTTCAACTTCCCTCGGTGTCTTCCGTCTCCGCGGCATGATTCTTCCGTTGTTGTTTTTATTTCTTTTTTATCACGAAATTTCACTCACAGCGCGTGCAGAGTGAAGCAGAAGGTGTCTACTCGCTTGCCGCAAAAAGAACAAGAGCTCTACTCTGCATTACTCTGCCAAATAGAGTAGCAGAACATCATGTCAAGCCCGCAGGTAAAAAAACACAGTCGAAAGAACACCATCTAACTTCGCTCGCTGATGGAAGTCGAATTCCCGTTAGCTAGCTCGAGCCTACAATCGAAGCAAAGCAAGCGAAAGAAAGAAGAAAACCAAAAAATGCTTTGTCTACGTCACAAAGTTTTTTGCTTCCACAAAAACGCAAAACGCTTCCCAAAACAATTCGGAACAAAAACAAAATTACGAAGTTTGCATCATTACTGAAACCGCCAAAACTCAGTCAAGTCCACAACCCCCGTCAGTTCAGGTCGGACACAATTACAAGAGCCAGGCGAGAAAACCACAACGACGACGGCTCAGACATCACCGTTCCAGCAAATTCTCTCATGTTAACCACTCACACAAATCTGTTAGAAAACAAAAACTAGAAAATGAATTTCAAGCAACAAACAAACACAGGAAGAAGAAATAAGTCTAATATTTTTCCGCACCTTCCTTGGCGTGGCTGCACTTTCTCACCCAACAACTACAACAAAAACCCTCGTCTTCTTCTTCACCAAACTCAATATCATCACTTGCAATGCTCGCTCACCAAACAACAAAAACAGGAAGGAAAAAGAACAAACAAATCACTACAATACTTGTATACCCAAGAAAAAAAACACAAGAAGCTCAACCAAAATCACACTACTAGGTACTACTAGGCATGAAAGGGGGAGGGGGGAGGGGGGGGGAGGAAGATGAAAACAACAACAACAACAACAACAAATCAAGTGTTGAACTACTAGCTGCTGCTGCTACTACTACTTGGCTTATAGTGAAACGAAAAGCTGAAGTTTGAGAAGAACAAAAGCAACGACAGCAAGCAACATGGACAACAAGAAACAATGAGCAACAAATGGAGATGAAAGAGGAGATGGAATGGTGTTCAGGGTTTTGGTTTGGGTGGAAGAGAGAAAGAGAGGGAGTTTATTATACATGCTTAATAGTACAAAGTACAAACACTGCTGGTAGTGGTAGTAGTAGCAGTAGGCAAGCGTGCAAGCAGACAAAGAGGCTCCAGTGCAATTGGGGGCAGAAGTAAAGGAAGCAAGGATGGAAAAAAGGGGAAAAGAAGGAAGGTTGTGGTGTGGGTTTTTAAAAAATTCACGTAAGTTAAGAATCCAATAAGTTTGGATAAAAGAATTGTTGATCTGCATCAAGTAAAGGTGCATTCACACTTGGTGTTAAGGACTTTAGTGTTGAATCTCATAACGTCATGTTAGTCATTTAGAAACATACGTACCATGAGAATTTCAAGTTATGTTAATATTTACCATTAAACTATCATCCCTTTAACAATTCAAGGTAAGTTAACATTCATTTAACATTAAGTTATCACATATTTAACATTACATGTCACCTAAGATGCCATCTAGGTTTTCAATTAACACTGGTTAACATCAAGTGTGAATGCATCATAAGTATGTTCAGGCCATTACACTTATCAAGTTATGCTATGTCCCCCACAAGTTCATGCCCCTTCCATTATTAGCTTAGGTCAAAAAATAATGAAGAAACAGAAATTTTCACCCCCTTTGAACAGTACAAATTAGGGTTTATATGGTTGTTGCACTTAGACATGAAGAAAAAAGAAACATTTGCATGTTTCCCAGAAACAAAGTATTTTCATTTTAAAAAAACAATTAATGTTGGAAGGTGTATAAGTTTTTCAAGACGGTTTTGTTCTGAGAGAGAGGGTGGAGGGGGTGTTGGATTTTGTTGTTTTCAGTTTGTTCTCACCAAGTTCTCACTTTGTGTTATAAGTTGACGATGAGTTCCTAACATGTTCCCCAATTTCTCATTCTATTCCCCAACATTCCTAATAGAATCTCCTTGTCCCATATGCTTTGCCCAATGTTGTCCTCTTGAAACCTGTTCAATATTAATTAAATTTTTAAAAAAGTGTTGAATTTATTAGGAATTACTTCTTTGAAATGTCAAAATTTGAGGAAATTACAAGGGAGGGAAAAATACAAGAATTGCTTCAAGCCAGTCCACCACTGGGAGTAGGTATTCAATAATTGGCAACATTTTCCTATCCTATAGT
>Ga0116228_10000452_pt1 | contig 31093 bp, 23 predicted proteins | sample S1TSphfallax_2_FD_89694 | JGI IMG/M metagenome (GOLD analysis project Ga0116228, IMG submission 89694) | Host-associated microbial communities from peat moss isolated from Minnesota, USA - S1T2_Fc - Sphagnum fallax MG | ecosystem: Host-associated > Plants > Peat moss > Unclassified | place... | reverse complement strand
GACTTGGGAGTATGCCACCACCATACTCCCTATAGTATACTCTGCGACGCCCCGTGGGGGCTACATTCAAATGGCACAAATTGTCCCGAAATTGTCCCGGCGGGACTCCCGGAACTTTGAACCGCCATAACTCCCGACTGCAGAGTTGGATCGCAACGAGGTCTGAACCAAAGTTGTAGCCCTCGTCGAGATCTTTCCAACGCCATGTCGCACACTCAAATCGGACGTCGGGAAGAGGTCGATTCCCGACTTTAGTGGTCGGGAGTCAAACTACCAATTTGATTCCCGGCCCTTCTTTTGCCCATAACTTGGGCTTCAGATGTCCAAATTGCCAATGCGAGGGCATTTTCGATATCTACGCTTCAAGACCTTTCCAATGACACCAAGAACACCCCAATCCGAAGTGTTTTGCCCCTTTCTGTCGAGCTCTGAACATTCGGGAGTCCCAGAGGACTCCCAATCCCAACTTTTCCAAGTGTTGGGCTTCACCCCCACACTTGGCCAAAGTAGGGGTGCGACATGCATGGTGTTGTCTGCTTTTGGATCTCACCATATTTGAAACAGATGGGGGAGCTCATCAATCACACCCCCAAGGAGTAGAACATGGTAAAAGAACCTAAGGAAAACATGAAATGAAAAATTCATCATCTTCAAGATTTAATGAATGACAGTGCAATGCAAGAAAAACAAAAGAAATAGATTAAATACAAAGATGAAGGTTCAAATTCTCACCTATAAAAAACTCTTTTGAAGGCCTCCTTTCTTCCAAATTATTGTTCTTAGGTTTTGCTACGATGAATACCATCTTTGGGCTTGAACTCTTGGAAAAAACAAGTCTCCCAAACCTCAAATCTCCAATGGCAAATATATTCCTCCAATGTCATTAAGCTGTGGATGTTTCTTATAGTGAGCTTGAAGTTAGATATTGTAGTAGTGTCCAGCTTGAGTGCTTCAACTTTAAGCTACAAAAATTAAAGGTAGTAAGAACAAGCAAAAAATGGACATCATATTGAAAATGGAAAGGCATTCAAGGAAATCTGAAGTCTTACCTGGTACCAAAATGTTGCCTTGTGCAACCATTTGTCGAACTAAACATCTAAAAAACCCTATTTTGGAAACTTTTTAGCTTCCCTAAGAACTTTAGACTCATTCCATTGCTTCAACGAAAAAACTTTATGTTCCTTGCTCACGGAAGAATACATAAACATATGAAGTTTTTCAATGAGCATTTTAGGCTCTAGGTTGTTGTCATAGTGGGCTTGAATTTTTTGCAAAAGTTTGGTCTAAACACCCAAATCACAAATAGGGAAATGTTTGCAAAATATCGAATACTGATCCTTTCTCACATGTTCCATTGTCGTCTTTATCAATTCCTGCATCTTTATAGGAGATCTATCACCTTCTTGGGGAACATCTTCATTATAGAACTTGATTGCCATATTTGCAATGATTGCAAGCTCCCTTTATAAGCAAAACATGAAGTCTTAATAAAATCACGATAGGAAATAAAGTTGTACAAATTTGATACAATGTTATAGATGGAAAGACAATTACCTTGTACATATAATGAAAAAAAGCCTCTGATGTCAAGGAATGTCAAGTCTTCTTCGACTTGCTCTCACATTTCATGTAAACTTCTACTAGCAAAACATGTTTGAATTCTAATCCCCTGAATTTGAAAAAATTCGTGCACCAAGCTTGGCTTGACATGATCAAACTCAACGCCCCTACACATGAACTCAAAAATTTAGATTTTGGAGACAAGCAAAAAAACACCATGTTTTCAAAAATTAATCCAAATGAAAAGGTCTTACTTGTTCAAGTCAATCATGGTTGTGAGCAACTCCACAAGCCCTTCAAAAGTGTCAAATAAAATAGAATTTGTACATATGTGCCATGATGGATTAACATTGTGCAATATGCTAATGTATGGCATCCAAGCCTAGATGCGATGGTTCTATCCCACGTAAAAAAATCTTGTTGGAAAAGCACACCAAGTTTGGGTCTTCCCATAGCACCTTTTCAAATTGCTCATTTTCAATGACCCAATGCTCATCCCATGTTCCACAGTGTAAAACAAATTCTGTTCCTTGCCCTTCCAGCTTGTTGGAGACAAATAAAAAACCTTGTTCCCTCCCTATATCCCATGTGAAAGGCCTGCTCCATTTTTGAAATATCAATCTTGAAAGCAAGCCTCACAACTGGCATGGGAACCATCATGCACAATGGAACAACCATACGCACCTTCCACTTTAAGGATATCTTGTATTTTTCAAAAATTCCCCTTGTGTTGATCTTTGTTTAGTTCTACACCGCTTGGATTGTCCTATCAAATGATAGGTGGTTGTCCTCCATTTGAGTTGTGAAGGTTGAGATTTGCCAAAGAAAAAAAAGATGAAAAATTGGGGAAAAAAAAAGAAGGAATATCATGAATTTTCCCAAAAAAACCCAACGAACTTCTCTTGATGCCAAGAAAAGCTCGCCAAGTGTCATTTCGCAATGAAGGCCATAGTTCAATTCATAACTAAAAGAAGGAGGGAAGCTCACTAGGTTTTTCTACAATGAACATTGCACATAAGGAGGGAGAAAAAGAAGAAAATGATATAAAATAAGAAGAAAAGGAAGAATTTTGCAAAAAACTCCCATTGAGTTTCTTTCAATGTTAATAGAAGCTTAACAAGATTCTTTCCTAAAACCAAGATTGTCACAACCCCACTTTTGGAAGAGTGTGAGGATGACACTCACATTCCCGAAATGGGGACTTGGGAGTCCTCCGGGACTCCCAAAATTTCAGAGTTCGATTACATGGGCCAAACACCTCGCCTTGAGGCGTTCTTCATGTCATTGGAAAGCTATTAAAGTGTAGATGTCGAAAATGGCCTCACATGAGCCATTTGGACATCTTCATCACAAGTTATGACAAAAAAGAAGGGTCGGGAATCAAATTGGTAGTTTGACTCCCGACCACTAAAAGTTGGGAATCGACCTGACCCTGGTGTGTGCAGGTGAAGTGCGACACATCTTTGGAAAGCTCTCAATGAGAGCTACAAGTTTGCTTTAGACCTCGTCTCAATCCGAGGTCTGAGCAAAGAGTTATGAACTCACAAAGTCCCGAGAGTCCAAACCGGGACAGTTTCAGGACTCCTCCTTGGGAGTCCCGGGACAAAAAACCATTCGAATGTGGGTGCCGCGAAGTAACGCAGAGAATACTATATGGGGGAAGGTGATGGCTTCCCCCGAGTCCGAGCAGTGGTGAGTCTTATGAGTCTAGAGTTTCCCGTGGCTTGTCTTAACACCAAGGGTGCTCCAGAATGCGAACTAATCAACTTGTTGGTTGGTTTGATGCAGGTTCGAGTGAATAACTAAAGCTTATCCCTATTCCTAGTTCGATCTTGGAGCTTCAGCACGCCCCTCTACCCCTTTTAGTGCTGAGAGTTGGGAGCATGCCTTCAAGTCCCCACAATTCCGTTATTTTAAAAACTAAGGCCCACCTTGGGCCTAACTTGGGATTTGGGAGCATGTCAAAGACCAGACATTGGGAAAAATCATTAAAAAAATAAAAGATGAAAAGGAAGAAGGGGAATAATTGTTGTAGGGAAAAACCTATGGAGCTTTTCTCGGTGCCAAAAGAAGCTCCACAGGTTTGTTTCTATAATGCAAGTGTGCGAATTAATTTTTTTTCAAAAAATATCCTGCTAGGCTTCTCTTAACATTGAGAGAAGGTTGTTGGGAAAAAAAATGAATGATTGCAAACAAAAACCCATCAAACTTCTCTCGGTGCCAAGAGAAGCTTGGTAGGTTTGTTTTCTGCAAAGTTGAATTCACATGGAAAAGAGTTAGAGCAACAACAAAAGATAAAGAAGAAGAAAAAATGGAAGAATGGTTGTAGGAAAAACCTTGTGGAATTTTTTGTAATGCCAAGAAAAGTTACATGGGATTGTTTTTTGTAATGAAGGTGTGTGGGTTAGAAATTTTGTAGGAAAAAACCTATTAGGTTTATGTCGACACTAAGAGAAGTTCAACACCAAAAAAGGTCGATGGGAAAAGAATGAAGGGTTGCAAAAAAAACTCGTCAAACTTTTTTCAACATCGAAAAAAGCTTGGTAGGTTTTTTTTTGCAAAGTCAAATTCACATGGAAAAAAGCCATAGCAATAAGAAAAGACGAAGAAGAAAAAAAACAAAAGGATGGTTGCAAGAATAAACATGTGGAGCTTCTCTTGGCACTAAGAGAAGTTCCACAACTTTTTTTTTTGTAATGAATATGTGCAAGTTAGAAATTTTGCAAAAAAAAACCTATTGAGCTTTTTTCGGCGTCAACAGAAGTTCAACAAGAAGAAAATGAAGTGTTGCAAAAAAAAAACCCCCTTTATATTTTCTTGGCACCAAGAGGAGCTTGGCATGTTTTTTTTGCAAAAATGAACTCACATCGAGAAGAGCCAAAACAACAATAAAAGAAGAAAAGGAAAAAGAGGGGGAAGAAATGTTGCCAAAAAAACCCATTGAACTTCTTTCGGCACCAAGAGAAGGTCAGCAAGCTTTTTTTCCACAAAGAATAATGCAAATGATGAGGAGCTCGGTCTTACCCTCTCAAGAAGGTTTTGCCTTCCAGAGTCAAATGTTGAGAAAGTTGGAGAAAGTTCTAGTTGTGACTCCTTTTCTTGCTTCTCCTCCTCAAAAATGTGTTCACTCTCTTGGTGCAATGCAACCTCCTTTTCCTTTAATGGAAATCCATTCTAATTATAACTTCACAAAAAAAGAAAGCGAAACATCATCTACATATTCAGAAAACAAATAATTTTAAGAAACGAGGATGAAAAAGGTGTGAAGGATGTGTATTACATGACCCATCATGTCCATGTGATTTTTGCTTCTTTCTCCTTCAATAAATGTCGAATCTTCACCCCTCTCCTCTTCTAAAATCATGGACAAAAATTGATTTTTCCTTATTTGTTTTGAACTTGTCCAATTGTGGCCACGCCTTCTTTGATGTTGACGAAACTTTTTCTTCTCAAAATTGAACCTCTGCATCTAGAAGACTTGCAATTTGAATACTTGGAATGAGCTACAAGCTTCAAAATGTATCAATTACACATGTTGCTGACATTAACTTTATACTGACTAACTAAAACCCTAAACCTAAAACGTATTAAAAATTTCTAAATTTCTAATATGATTACATTAATTTAAATATTCAATGGGAATTATATTTCCATGGAAGTTTTTATTATATTTATATGTTTGGCACATATATATCATAGTTTGTCATATTAATAAATGATCCACATGCCAATTGGATTTAGGTTTCACATTCAAAAATTTACACATTTGCTCATGGTCATATATATATTTTCAATATCTAAGGAAATCACATGCAAGAGGATAGGTTGACATATGCATCCAAATTCATTTACATAGCACATGCATGTGTATGTATGGTACATATTTATTAAAAAAGTGCATTCTTTCATTTAAATGGCTAAGAGATGGAGTACATACATTTGACACCAATAGATGGCACATCAATATTACAATCGCATTGTTTCATCCATCATTCATCTACTTGTGGTATGTATGTAACAATGTTACCTAGAGTTCTTATGATACATATTATACATGTGTTCCATACAATACATATGTCCCATATAGTCAAATGGGAGCAAATTGTACTTATGGCACATGTGGGACATATGGTGCATATGGGACATGTGGCACTTTTGGTACATATGGTGCATGTGGGACATGTATTACGTATCCAAATGAAATATGTGGGTCATTTGTTGTAGATGGTACACATGTCCCCTATTTCCAAATGGTTCACATATCAATGGACCTTCCAAATGAATATAAACATGTGTTAAAAGTGGGTCCAAAAATAAAATAAGGTCCATTCCAAATGTTCATGATGTTGTTAAATCACGTGCATATGAATAGACATAGTTTTGCATACAAATCAAGATGTACACCACATAGGTAAATAGTGATAGCTCTCTGCAAGATGAATTTCACACATTAGAATATAAATTTCAAATATATGTCCCACATATCTACCTATCCATTTGAATAAAATTTCCACGAATTCATATCTATAGCCCTTGCACATGGTTATCAATTTATGGGGTACAAATATGTGTCCCAAATTTCATGTGGGACGTGACATGGGACATGATTATTCAAGATATCTATGGTACAATAGATACATATTTCTACAAAAAGACCATCTTCTTGTCCAATATTTTGCAAATGGTTTTCATATTAATGGAGCTAAGATGATAAATGCCTAATACACATATCTTTACGAAGGACAAATATGGTTCTAAAAAGAAGTTGGCCATTAACAAGAGGTCGATACATCTCACAAATCCACATTGATTGTATGGTATCCATTTATGGCTCTTGTTCCATATTTACATGTGCACATATAATAATAATAATATCTGAGATATTATGGGTTCTGATATTTATGGAATCAAATAAAAGGTTTTTTGCATCTTTTTTCATGGCCTTAAACAAGCTCGGTGGTACAATGTACACATGTAACTACTTTCTTCCTCCTATTCCCCAATCCATTTTGTACTATACTTTATTCCACATAATTCATGTTACCATAATTGCTAAAACAATGCTCTGCTCTAAATGTCCTTCTGACACCTTCTCCAAAATATTTTTACTCTTTAACATTTTTATTTTGGTTCAATTATCCTTCTAGAAATGCACCTTCATATCATGGTTGCTGATATTTAATGAATCAAATATAAATCGAACCCCATCTTTTTTCTTGGCCTCAACTTGCCAATTGATATCTGTGCGATATATATTTATGTTATTTATTATTGATTTTCCCAATTTGCCACAATAAAACATGTTAATCCTAGCACTTGACGAATTCTAATTTTGCATGGAAGACTTAAAGTTGTCGGCAACAGGTTAGCAATGATTTTTTCATTATTGTTTGTTGTATTTTTCCTCAATGACCTATCCCTAGTAGCTTTTCTTAAGACTTATTTACACTGCGCCAATCATCATTGATTTTATAGGCTTTGCATGGCTTAAGTCATTTGTTTTTTTCCTTTTGTTTGAATGTTCTTGTCCACCTATTTTTATAAACAATCTACACCATATTCCACCTTTACTATATCAATAACTCCTTGTACTAAACAATCCAAAATGCCATGTTCTTCTCGAAATAGGTTGTAGTGCTTACAAAACACTTTGATCTTCATGGGCAATGATTGATTGTTTGGATTTAATACTACATGGTACTAACATATTGTGGAACTGAACCTAGGTACTTTCAACAAGCAATGTGAACTATTTCATTTGGAGTGTTCACAAATTACTAAAACCCTGTCCAAGTTAGTGGTTGATCATTTTTACATAGTGCACTTGGTAATTATAAGCAAATATGTTTGAAGATTCCATTAATAAGTTGCTTTTTAGTTATAATTTTTTTTGACAAATCAAGGTTTAATTTTTTCATTTTTCATTTTTCTTATGGATGCAATAGTCCAAAAGCACAGTAGGTTTGTGTCATTCAATGATATTTCCTCATGTTTCAATAAAATATTACAATTGTTTGACAATTGATAATTTCAATTAAATCACTGCTGCTTTATATGAAGCACTATAAAAATCCTTCATGGTTGATCATTTAGGTGAAGAGTTCAACTATTGTAGGACTAACACCTTGCATACATGTTTGATCTTGGTTTTTTTCAAGGTGAAAATTTGTTTTGTATAGTAATATCTCCTTATAATCCACCATTATAAACATCTTTTATATTTTGGTAAGTTTATCATCTATAGCTAGTATATTCCACCATTAATATTATCATTTAAGGTTTACTTAAAAGTACTTTTGAAGGTGCTTAAAGTTGTTTTTGTCAAGTAAGCAAGAAGGTAGAAAACCACATTGAATGTTGTAATTAAGTGGTTGATTATATGTGCAAACCACAAGTTGTACAAAAATAACACAAACTGGCTTTTATTTTATGCATTTTTGCAAATACTGAAATGTTTGTACAAAGTCAATATTGTTCCCGAAACACTATTCCCTTGAATTTAGTGCTTCACAATTTGGAATATGTAGAAATCCAAAGTGTTAAAGTGATTTTTAAAAGTCAAATACATATAGTCATTATAATTGCTAGTGAGAGATCTAACTATGTTACTAGTAAAAACCATCTATTATTTGATAAATTGAAGTTCCTTGTGCAAGTGTTGTCATGGTGAAGGAAAAGAGGGATAGGAAGCCCAAGTGGGATATTGATAAGGAATATCCCAAGTGGGCTTGGGTTGATTACAAATTAGAAGATACTTAGTTTTTCAAGGATGTTAAGGGGTTCTTGATAGAAGGGTTGGATTCTAAGCCTAATTTGATAGATGAACATGTCACTACAATGGATATTGCCAAATTCTTTGGCAATGTCAAGACCTTCAATTCCAATAAACCATTACTAACCGGGGAAGCACGAAAATAGATTGAAACACTTTATTGGAAGATCAATGGCACTGGTCATAATACAAACAATGAGTTGATGGGTTGGTTTGTGAAGGGGTGGAAAGCAGGTCAAAATGGACACCCAATTAATTAGGTCGTAACAATTGCTGCGACAATAAAAGAAAAACATGGACACTTGGGTACGTAGATGAAGTCCAAAGGGGAGAAATTAGATGTTAATGAAGGTTCACGACCATCACTAGAAGTAATAGACTTGGGACATGTAGATTAGAAGGATGGAAAGGATGTTAACATCTTAAATCTTCACATGCTTTGGAGAAATCCAATGTTTAAAGAAGATATTGCCAAAGTTGAAAAAATTGTAGACCTTAAACATGAGGTCTAGAAGTTGAACAAGGTTCAATTGAAGTTGTTAGAGGATAAGAAGAGAGGACTGCAAGACATATTGCTTGGATTGAAATTTAATATGGAAGATCCTTGAAAATGTAATGTAGAGAAGCAAAGGAAAAAAATTAAATAATAAAGGTTGCACTCCAAATTTTAATTTACCAACAAGCAATAGACAAGTTGTTGGTATATGTCCAACACAAATAGCATGGAATACTCATATTTATGATAAGTTTGGAATGCCTTGGCTCTATACAAGCCTCAATTGTCTATTGCACACATATACTTAGCATAGTTTGATGCAATTATTTGTTCTCCTTTGCCATTTCATACATTGTCACTAATTTTTTTCATAGGCAAGGGCTTATTTGCATGGGACATTAAACATTGTTCTACCATAGGGTTTTTGATGGTTTGATCTTATTTTTGTGTCAAATCTCTTAGTGCCTTCCATTTGCTTAAAAATTTAGACATGCATTATGTTGGAGAAGGAATTTGAACCAGTGAATTTGTCCATAGCAATAAGAAACATTCAATTTTCCTTCCAAACAAACATGTTATTAGGTGTTATTAAGTCATTATGTTCATTCCAGGGTTTTTTTCTTCAAATATATTGATTGTTTCACATGTGTTGGGGGGTTTGAGTAGATTGATTATCTAGCTTTGGAAAAAACTTACATTGACATGGGAAGTGGGGACTAAATGTCTTTAACACCCATGGGCAAACTTATCCTTGGGTGGTACCACTAGGAATGTCACACCCCAAATTTTTGTGACCCATCCAACTTCAGGACAACATAGGATTCACATTTTAAAAAATCATTCCAAATTATTTATCAAAAGGTTACCTAATTCATGTGGAATTTAAAATTTTAATTAAATTTACAAAAAAAAATGTTTTGATGTGGAAAATTAATGCATAAGTAAAAAGTTTTAGGAATGTCACATGAGGGATTTTTTTTATTAGGAACACAAAAGGAATCTATTTTTGGGGAATTTTTCTTGGTTGTTATTTTTCAAGAATACTTCAAATGCTGAACTACTTGATGTCTTTTATAGATAATTGATTGAATCAATTTTGATTCAGTCATGAATTTATGAAGTCGAGATTGTGAAGCCTTAAAGAGCCATTGATGTCAATAACACAAATGATAATTATTTTCACCTTTTGTTATTTTAATGACTAGTTTGGATCATTCCCTTGTACATGTATTAAATTATATATATATATAAAATGTGTAAGTGTAAAGACGTTTAAAAGGAAAAAGTCAAGAACTAGGTCAGGAATGGGTTAGGAATGGTTCATGAATCAAAATGTTAATGCAAATTATAGGTTTTTGGGTGTCCATTATTTTTCATGAGTGTGTGCATAGGTGGGGAACACATAGCCCACTTAGTCAAATCAAATAAACTAATGTATAAGTAGATGGAATTTTATTTTTTAAATTTGGTCCAACTTTCTTATGATTTTGGCAAGGTGGTTCCTAGTGGTACCACCCAAGGAAACGTTTGCCGCCATAGTCAATTCAATGGACCTTGTAGGTAGTTTTGACTTCCAACAACATAAGTTAAAACTGGAAGATGAACTAAAGATTGCAAAAAAATTGCAACATATATGTCTTAGGGGGGCCTTTGATGTGAGATTTTGTTCAAAGAGGTAGAGGTGGAATTGGAAATTATTGGATTAGAGCTGGCAAAGGTTTCTTTCACCATGTGTACCAATGTTTCAACTAACATGATCCAAAAACCTTTGTTTGCAGAATTCAACATTGTTATGTTGTCACCCACAATAACTTCATCAACCATTTCTTCCCCACCATTACCATATGCAATTTTTGCATATGCATTTTGCATAAACTACCTCACCTCAAAACGGTCTAGGGGTAAAGCCTAGTTAAAGACTAGGGTGGGACAAGATTAGATTGCTCACACTCAAAGTTTGCATCCAAATCTTCACATTTGGGATAGTTGTAAAAAAGTTCTCAAAGTTCAAATAATGTCAAATCCTGAGAAGAGACATTGAACTTGATGTTTTTTGCAGCTGCCATGTACAGTTTGACATTCAAAAAGGTGAGATCTATCCACATCACATTTTTTTACCTCCCAAAAATACTTGTGGACAATCATCCTTGCACTTGGGTGGGTAGCATGTTGCCCGCAAAAAAATACCACATAAGATGTGCTCTAAAATTGTTTAACATTTGGCTTGATTTGCTCTTTGTGGACCTCCTTTTGTAGTAGCATTCTAGCCCCATCTACCTCCCCCTTGCCAAGACTAATGGCAAAATAATTCCAAACTATTTGACAACCAAATGGAAGTTGTTCACAAATGGTCACGTCGTGGTATTTAGGCATAAAGTACCAACACCTTGCATACTTGAACTGTCCATTGCAAGCATCATTCCATACAACATGTCCTAAGAAACAACCCCTCTCTCTAAAAAATTCCCAATTCAACTTGAAGGCATGTTAAACAAACAAAGTATCATGCTCCTTTTCGTTTGAAATGTAGTAATGGACCTCCTTTAGGATTCTTGACTTTGGATGGGCTAGATCAAATGTAGGGTTGTGATGGTACGTGATGTGCACAAGTATATTAATCTAAAATGAGAATTAATGCATGTCCTAGATCTCATTTTGGACTCTGAAAGCATAATTCTTAGAAAAATCAATACAAAACACAATGGTATTAGGTGCCAGATTTGATACATATGCCTTAAACTCCTCCTCTTGCCACTTAGTTGTAAAGTTGTGGATGACAAACTTTTTTTAAAGTCTAGGTTTTAAACACTCTATCATCTCACTCGTTTTTGTAAATCACAAAATTCAACTCTTGACATTTTTTTGTCTCAACCTTCATTGGTTTTCCCCACAACAATATAATTAATTATGTGCCAAGCTACAAACCTATCTACATTCTACTCAGATAGGTAGATTTTCAACTTTTCAACACCACAATTTGCTCATGAACCAAATAAATAGTCATGTCAACGAAACATTACAAAGTTCTCTTTGGGACATAGAATGGTTGAACATAAGGTCATTAACCTTTGAAAATAAGACAAGTGGGCTTGACACTCTTCTACATGATTATTATCAACTCCAAAAGGATGACAAAATTTTGTGCAAGAACAAGTACATTGACCATGGGTCCCTTTCCCCCTACTCGTAATAACATTAAACCCTTCCTTTAACTCATTGATTTCAATGTGATAATGAAAGCAACTAGTGTTCCACTCATGAAGCTTTTTGACAAACCATGGTTTCAAGTTATGAAATTTTGTCAGCATCACTAGAATTTATGGGTGTTTATCCTCAAACAAGGTGAAGAATTCAAGCTACAAAACCACAATAACATGCAAAAAATATTGAATAAATATCTAACAAATCATATTTTCTAGGTAATACAATTGGAAGTTGTCACACATTTAGTTCTAAATAGGGACCTGCATGTAAACAACTTGATTTCAAATCATATGGTCCATGTGGAATCAAAGGAAATGAAAGAAAATTACAAAATGCATGAGCTCTTACCAACTATACTTGAACCACAATTTTTCCAGTGACCACCTAAATAATTACTAAAGAAACATTCAACATGTTTCAACAAATAAAACCTTACATAATATATAAGATTTGCAACTATTTAAAAATAATAAAAAATTTATAGCTTATTAGATTGCAAAATTCAAAGTGGTTCTTACCACATTTTCAATGACCATTATTAACTTCACAAAGGCCCTATAGCTTTTACCATTCAAGTTTAGTGACCATGGATTAGTTTTCTAAATTTCTTAAATAGTCAACATCTTTGGATACATTCAAACAAGTTTCAAAAAACACAATGAAAAAAACTATATTATCCAACTTCCACACTTTGAAATGGCTACATTATGGCTTTCCAAGCAATCATTCAACAACTTTTCCTTTTAACTATACAGTTAGACCTGCTCCACAAAGCAAAAATTAATGATAAACATGTATAGGAACTATTGGGCAAAAAATTGAAGTAGGTTGTAACCACTACTTAATTATTCTTCCACGACCACCTAAAAGCTTACCAAGTAAACATTGAACAACATGAACAACTATGTCCAATTGCATGAAGTGGGAAAAAAATGTAGTTATTGGCTTTAGCTCTCACCTCTTTACTATGACCACCTATTCGGTTTGGTAAGCAACAGACTGTGGTTTAGCTTTACAATGCACAAAAACCCAAAGCTTAGTACTAGACAAAGAAAAACCAAATCAAGGTTTAAATACCACTTACCACTTTACTATGACCACCTATTTGTTTGGTAAGCATATACTATGGTTGAACTTCATAATGCATAGAAACCCATAACTTAGTGTTGGACAAAAAAAATCAAACTAAGGCTTAAATACCACTTTTTCAATGGCCACAAAGTATGGTTTCCTATATAAGCAACTAACACTAATCCATATTCATCAATTCACATGCTTCAAACTACATTGAAAACTATTATACAAACAACATAAATCTTTAACTCAATGTACCAAATATATTTTAAAAGGACTCTAGAACTCTTACCCCTTGTACATGTGTACCATTTGATCCATGGTCACCTCATGGTTTTGCAAGCAACTAGTCTTTATGAATTAACAACTTGTACTTTAATAAAATCATCAAGAATATCATCAATTAATTGGCTAACAAGCAAAAAAAACAATATGATGTTGAATTTAATTGACTGGCAATAGTTTGAAAGGACTAGGTTTTTGTCGCTTGTATTGTCACCACTTGATACATGATCATCTAGTGGTTTTCCAAGCAATCATTCCATATTAGTTAATAACCTATACTTTCAAAACCACCAAGAATTGCCTAACACAACAAAGCAAGCAAAGGCACCTTTAATTTAGTGGATCAAGCATTTTGAAAGGATCATGCTCTTACCATTTGTACCCTCACCACTTAATCCATTGTCATTTGGTGGTTTTCCAAGTAGACAGTACTTAGGAGTCACCAACCTGTACTTTTCAAATTATTATCAACTACCTCACAAAGCACAAGTTGTTTAAATTTAGTGGACCAAACACTCTAAGAGGACTAGGCTTTTACACCTATACCAACAATGACCCCCTAAAGGTTTTCCAAGCAAACATTCATAATATTTAGCGATTTGAACATTCAAGATCATCCAAATTGTTTCACAAACCACTAACAATTATAACTAAATGGACTCCAATCTTCAAATTGACGTTTCTTATAATTTTTATAACTGCCATTCCTTCAATGTGCACTTGTAGATTGTCCAAGGACACATTCATTATAATTCAACAACAAGCACCTCTAATTGGTTTCAAAATTAGGTTTCATCAAAAGATTTTCTCAATGGATGCGATCTTTTTAGAATCAAAGGAAATGGAAGGAAATATGATTGGTGACAAACAAGACATAATGGGAAGGAGACCAATTCAAACATTGAAACCAAAAGATAAAAAGTTTAAATTTTATTGCATTAAATACCTTCAAGACTTGAAGGTAATGGGTAGCGTGCACATCATATTGCTTCAATGTAATTCTTCTTCGAATGACATCCTTCACATTTGGTGAAATTGTTGTTTATGTTGTCCAATAATCCATAATTTGTTGAATTGCCATGTCATTCAAAGCATCACCACGTTTTTTAGACCTTTTAGTTAGCCAAAAAACATCTTCATTAATGTTTAAAGAGCTGTGATTTTCCATTGCTCTTTCAATGTTCATTCGGTCTACACCTAATACCTAAGCCACCTTTTTGCTGCTACTAGTTTTATCAGAGGCTACAAGATTGTAAAAAATTTCTTTTGCAATGACAAAAGGTGATGACTTGTGGCCTATTATGTGGTTTGACAACCGCATTTCAAATTCTCAATAATAAAATGACTTTCTTTAATTCTTCTTAGATCTTACAAATACTTTGGAACACAAGGTTGCATCAAGTTTTGCTCCAAAAGATTTTCAATAACAATAGCCTACAAAGAGGAATCATAATCAACAATGGACATGGATAATGTTCTTACCACAATGGTGCTCTATTGCTACATCTATCTAGGGTTGTCACCTACATACAATGGAGTTGTAGTTGCTAAGTAACCAAGAAATGTTGCATATTTTACAACAACTATATCGTTTTTTACTGCCCGTAACTCAAGTTGATGATGTCTGTATCTACGTTGATATAGTCTCTTGTAAGCTCTCCTTCTTTCAAAAGAACTTAAAACCTCCTCCTCACCTTCCAAAGACAAATGATTTGCATTCATGTTTGCCTTAGCTCCTACACCTTTGTAAGCTCTCCTTCTTTCACAACAACTAAAACCTTCTCCTCACCTTTCAATGTAGACAAATCATTTGTAATCATGTCTGCCACAACTCCCACACCTTCATTTCCATTAGTGTCTTGTGTTTCTAGAAACTTAACAATGATATTGCACAACCGCAAATTTTCATGTTAATAACCATTAGGACAATCTTCTTCAAGTTTAGGAGGGTGACAAGGAGTTCGTTTTCTTTTAATTTTCAAATTCCCCATCACCACAATGAAACTAACCACAAGACCTAAGGAAGACCTTGAACTTTTGTAGCTCCATTTTCAAAAACCTATTGCGCTAAACAAAACCCCCCATCTTAATCGACAACACCAAAAGCTTGACAATGTGCACACCTTTTGTGCAGTTATACTAAAGTTGTAAACCAAAAGTTGTGTTAAATAATTAAGAAGAAAAACATTGTTACCTATGTGCACTTTTTGTATAACAACCATAGCTATTGGACGTGTTGCACGCTTTCTCAAGTGTAACATGGTGACAATGGTCAATGCATCATGTTTTGTTGCTCTGTGAGCATGATGGGCGGGAAAGTGTTGAAACATAATGCATTAATGATGGCGAAGTGCAATGAAGAATCATGGTCTGGTAGGAAGGCGATGGAGCTACATGAAACACAAGTGATGAGTGAAAGAACAAAACCATGGCAGGCAAGAAGATAGGGGTTTAGATTGAATTACAAGCTAAAGGGTATAGGGTTAGCTATCTAGGTCAACTAGGGATTGGAACTTAAATATCAAGAAGATCATTGAAAAATCCTATAATAGTTCCTTATATTGAGAACCTAAATTAATGGAATACTTAGGTTCTTAGTTCAACATTCAAAGTAAGTGATGAAATTAAGTGTGTTTACATGGACATACCCTAGTACCTTGGCCAATTTGACATTAATTAAATATTATTTAAAAAAATGTTGAAAATTTCAATATTTTCCAAAATCACAAAATATTGTGAAGGAAAATATTGGATCTTAAGGAATATTCCATTTGTTGAAATAAATATTTGAAAATTGATTAATTATTCACTAAACATGTGTTGAAATGGCCAAGGTATTATCATATTCATCACAAAATATAATAAATGATTACAATTTCAACATGAAATGCAAGGCAAACATGATATGAATATACAAATCATGGTTATTAAATTTAACCTAATCCATATAGTGTAGGGTGTTAACCATCAATACAAAGATGATCATACATTTTGATCAAATATCATGAGACCATGCATCCGTGCCCTTTATTATGCAAAAATGATGAACTTTTGTTAAAGGAAAAATTTCAAATTTCAAATTATTCATATTGAAAAGCACGTTTGAACCTAATATGCTAAAATTCATTACATCTCAAAATTTCATCATTTCAACATGTGTTGCCCTTTTAATTATCAACATGAACATCATATTAAATTTTGAAAGTGTATGGTGCACATTTGATATGCAAAAAAGACTTTTGAAAAAGCATTGTCCATTGTCTATGTTGAATCCTTTTCACTTGGAATGGAACTTTGATTTGCATGAAAATTTTGTGGTATTTTTTTTTGTAAATAATGAAACCCAATGCAAAAAATAGATTGTCATTCCCATTTATGATGTTTGAATGGTGTTTGGTCAAAGTTGTAGAAATGCAGTTTTAAAGAATGTCCACCCATTGGGGTGGCTCCTAAAATTGTGAATGTACCCCCTTGCCTAAATAACTTACTTAGTTTATTTTGCTTTGTATAGACTTGTTTTAAATTTAGGATGGCCTAGGTTAAGTTGCCTAACCTAAATTGTTTTGTTTAAGGAATTTAGGTGGCTAAGTTAGGCTTCCTAGGCCTTGGTCACCACATGGCATCACACAATTGTGCCAAAAATGTTCAATTCCTAGTTTTAAGTTGTCACATGGTAGCCCACACATAGTTAATACAATTTTAAAATTGGAATAAGTTGCCATATGGCAACAAGAAATTAATTTAAGAATCTGTAATTTATATATTAAAAATTAAATTTCGACCATTGGATGCATCTTCCATGATTATTATTCGATTTAACATTACAAAATTCAATGACCATGATTGCATGATCTTTTAGGATTGTGATCATCCATCCATGGCTATAATCATGAAAATCATATGGAATGGTACAAACAAATATCCTCATGTGGCATAAACGATTATAATATGGTTGCAATGAATTGACATAAATGACGAATCTAAATCAACTATGTAGTCATGTAATCGCAAAGTTGTATATGATTAAATTCTCTAATCATGGATGGAGTCATAGATGTTGTCTTTTGGTGTAGTGGTGGTTAATGCAAATTGGAATGAGTTAAAACCAAAATGGTCCATAGACAAGTCATGACAACCTAATTCACTAAACACATCATAGACCTGATTTAGGGAAAGCTCACCATGTTTTTCTTTTTATAGTCTTTGCAATTGGTAATGGCAACTACATCAAAGTGGCAAAACGAATCACGAGTCTTGAAAATTCCTAGTTTGCCAAATTATGAATCTTACAACTTTGTGAACACATAACTTCCACATACAAGTTTTGATCCAAGATCTTTCAAATGAAACAGTATAGCCCTTGAAAGAAATTTTTAGCATTGTGTCACTTGCTCAACTTGGAAGTTATTTTACCTTTATTTCTTAGGTTTTGATGGTTGGGAGTCAAGTTGCCAATTTGATTTTTGACCACTCTTTTGACCATAACTTGAACTTTAAATCTCCAAATGGAGAATGTAACCCCATTTTTGATATCTACATTTCAAAACCATTTCCAACATTTAAAAGAAAGCTTGCTTTGAACACCATTTATTATTTACACTTCTATTTCAAACATTCAAGCATTGCAAGACTTCAACTCCCAAAATGTTGGCATTCACTTTCCCACACTTAAAAGAGTGTGTTTGCATTTGGGTCCTACAACACTTTCTTGGCATGCTCCCCTTTCATGCCTTGGTTGTGAGCCCAAATATAAGGCCATGACACTCAAGTTGTCTTTTAGGTCATTTATCAAGTTGCTAGTATGCACATAACACAACAAATATACACAATGCACATTTCACAAAAAATCAAACATAAGCAACATAACTTAGGTTTGCATGGAACATGAAAAAGTTTATTATGAAGAGGGATTCATGGTGCTTTAGTTGGATAATCAAGGAAGGTTGGTTTTTGCAACATAAAATCTCGGAGAGTTTTTTGTTTCTTGAATTTATCCTAACACATAATGATGTTATCTTATGGGCCCTAGAAATGAATCTTTCAAGCTTAACTACGTCACTTCTTTCCCCTACCAACCTACATGGATATGAAAGGGCACACCAAAACTTTAGCTTTACCCTTACCTTTAGCTTTACAACTATTTTCAAACACTCTTTCAAAACCTCCCCCTCCTTTACAATTATCTTTACCTCTTTTTCACATACCTTTTGAAAGCTTCCCTTTAAAAGTGAAGCTAAATGTAACCTAGCACATTTAAAAAATGATCATAAAAATAAAATTTAAAGATTAATTTAGCTTTAGCTTTATCTCTAAACGATTTTGCATTTTTTTGAAAAATGATTAAAGATTAATTATCATTTCTCACTTACTTGCACATTAAAAATGATAATGTCTTCATTTTTATACAACTACTTCTCCTAAAACATTTTAGTACATAACACAACTATTTAATTATAGATTTTCAAGTTGACATTATATGAACTTGGATTAGTCCAAAGTTCTTTTCCTTGGCCACTTGGATGTAGTTCTGATGGAAGAAGTCTTTGTGTTTTTACATTATCGTTTTAGCCTTTAGGTTATTAAGGGAAGATGGGGTTTTGGTTTTTTACTTAAAAACCTCTACACCTTCAATTGTCAAATGAAAGGGTTTGGTTTTTATATAGAAATTTGAACCTTTGATTACCAAAGGAAGAAGGGTTTTTTTTACAATTACATAATGGAGGATTTTTTTGTTTTCTACAAATTAAATTTTTTAGCTTAATTCGGTTATCTTGACAAGGGGTTTTGGTTCCTCCACAAAACTTCAACCTAGTTTTAATTCCAAAGGAGGAGGGGTTTTTGGGAGCATTCATGAATTAAGGAGCCATAGGAAATGTAATTGATGTTTAGTTTACATGCTTAAAACCATGTTTAATTCCAAAGTTTTATGAATTCTTAATACATTTATACCACAATGTTTTTAATATATTAATGTAAACCATGGATAAATTTGAAAGTAACCCAATAAATATAAGAAAATCAAAACATTTTTTAAGCATTGTAAGTGTCTAATTTACTATCTAAACATTTTTAGGAAAATTTAAAAATTATTTAAATAATCTTTAACCAATCATGGATTGCCACATTATCATGTTAGTACTTGAACTTATGATTCGTAGTTAGGATTCTTAAGGTGCACCTGGCTTATTAATTTGCGAATGTAGCCATTTGGATTTAAAATAAAAACTTAGACTTTAACCATCAACAGAGGATTTAGGGGTTTTGCCATCTCACCTAATAAAAACCTCAACATTTGGTTATCAAGGGAGAAATTTTGGTTTTCAACATAAAAAGTTAATACCTCATGGCATTTTCTTTGCAAGGAAAATGAACACAAAAGGGTTGAAAAATATTTTATTATTTCATGCGCCTTGACACACAACATATATATTTGTTGACCAATTTGAAATTATTTGATCATGTCTTTTGATGGGTTGTTTATTTTTTTACACTTGAATGGGACAAGGGACAAAATTTAACCATGATTTTTGTAGGATGTTAGATCCCTCCCGCCCCTCCCCCCCCCACCCTGAACCTTTGAACTTTATAGGTGTCAATTCTAGCTTTGCACAATGCCCACATGGTTCTTCCACAAGGTTTTATTGATATTAACAAATTTTCATTTTTAATTACATTTTAATTACATTAAAACACAATTGCAATTTGGTTGTTGGAACTAGTATACTTCTAATTATTTATTCTTACAACTAAGTGGTTCTAGGTTTAACTTGACTTGCAAGCTTGAAACAAGTGGAGGTGAGTATTTAAAAAAAAAAAAAAAAAACTATGTGAGAAAAAATGTAAGGTCCCATACATTGGTTGTTGGATAAATATTATAATTTAATTAGTTCCATAATATGATTATGTTTATTCTCAACTCAAAATAAAATTAATATAAAGTATGTGTTAATAATAGATACTAATTTATTTTCTAAATGTAATATATTTACAAGAGATTTTAGGCACTACTTGTTAATAGGTCCCATTAGTAAGATGGAAAGGGTGTGATTTATATTAAAGGTTCAAAGTGAGATGGTAGCACTAACAAGATCAATGCGCAACAACTTGGTGGTTCAGTTACTTGGGTTGCAATGTGTGCTTTGATTTTGGAACCTTATATGCTTTGATTTTGGAACTTAAAAGTCATTTTTTTTTCTTGTTTGTATCCATAATTTCCCATGAAAACAAACCAAATGTTCATTATTTGTAATGATTTTGTGAGTTCTAGACATGGTCTTCATTTGAAATTTGATTTGATATTAAAATGTTTATTGGCATGTTTTGAGAACTAAGTTGGAACATTTTATACATGATGCTCCTTTGTCATGCATAGTCACTTTCCTTCTTTCATTGCTTCTCATGACTTTGATTAAAACCAAAATATCAAACAAATGTATGGTGCCAAAATTCAATGCAAACATAAATTTTAAATTAAGCTTAGGTAAGTTTAATATGTGAATATTAAAATATTACATAACAATAGGGTGGGAAAAATTAACATATAATGTTCATGCATATAACATGAAAATGCAACATTTTCAAAACATTACTATAGGTGTACTATATAATCCAACCAACCAAAAGTAGTGGTGTCTAGCACAACTTGACTATAGGCCTTGGGCTCTTGTTATAGGTGTATTTTTTTCTAGACTAAAATTTGTTTGCAATATAAAATTGGGCAACAAATATTTATAACAAGAAATTTTTTTTCCCCTTGTTCTAATGATGGTAATCTTCACTTGTTTTGACCATTTGCAAGTGCATATTTGTCAATGTTTTCCCTATAAACATGTACTAGATGTACATGTAGTACTGAGAAGGTGATTGGCTATGTAGCGAGCTTGGGGAGATTAGGCCCTAATTCATATATCTTTACTAGTTGCCAAACATTTCACATTCAAAAATCTGGTAATGAACATCTAAATAAGCTATTAGTGTTCTTAAATGATGGATGAATGATGATTTAAACATATTTAACTTGGTTTATGGTTATGTTAATATAGGTAAAGAACAAATCCAATGTGGTGGATTTGCAACTCAGATACCACAAATGTCAAGAGTTTGGGTGAATTTTTTAGTAACGATGATTTCTTTTCTTTTTTAAGTAATTGACTACCAAGATGGGGGTTGTATTTATCCTACATCCAAATTGAAATGTAAGCATTGATTCTCATCTCTTGATACACAAACTTCAAACTTCATTCTTGAACAAGGATAACCTTTGCATTTCCACTATTCTCACTTCATCTATAGTTTATTATCTTACAAAAAATAACAATATTCTCCTTTTTCTGGCTTGGCATTTATGTCACAAACTTGCCCATTATACTATGTTCTTTTGAAATAAATTTAAAGGATCTTTTAGAATCAACAATTTATTTGGTTTTTATAATGTCAAAAATAACAAGAGCATTGTGATAGTTTTCCATGATGGGTATGTGCATTGTCCCATTGAATGACTTGGGGGATTCCTCCCAAATCTTGATCTTGCCTAGTTGGTCAATAGACTGGATTTTTTAGAACAAGTCCAACTTTTGGCTTGTTGGCTATTGTATTTTTTGACCTAAATGCTTGGAAGTCAATTGGGATGTAGATATGCTACAACCTTTTTTTTCTTCTGGGAAAATCACAAATTGGAAAGAATGGAATAGGTTCGATGTTACTAAATTCATCTTATTAAATGAAATTCTCAAATCCACAAAAATATATAACTACCACAAAGATGAGAATATTATTGAAATTAATCATTCATTGGAAGAATGAACATCAATCACATCCATTCCATTCAGGATTGAAAACAAATAGTATCATCCAACATTTCTAATTAGGTGTAGGACTGGGCTGAGTTTGCAGCATTGGGCTCATAATGGACAGCTAATTATGTAACAAGTTCCCTGAATTATGTGGGGAAAGCCTTATTCCCTGGGGGACTCACTAGTGAGCCCTAGTGAGCCCTAGTGAGGCTCTTGGCCAGTAGCCCAAGTTGCTGTACTAAAGAACTTTGTGAGGGATGTGGACAAAAGCATTTCCTAGTGTGAGGCCTCACCAAAACGTTTTCAAATTTCTGACGTCCCTTCAGTTGCTAAACCTCTATCTCAAAGGAAGAAATTTGAAAAGTGCTTGTACAAATAACTATCTATCTGGTGGTTTAGTTTTCATTTTGAATTTCCTCAGTAAACCAACCAATTCAGAGTCTCAGATTTTGTGAAGCTAAGTAAGCTCGAGGCTGGGATCTACAGAGCATAAAGACCTGTGCTGATTTTATTTTTTTAAATATTTTTTTCCTGGTGATACCTGATGGGTATCATGGGAATTTTTTTATAAAAAGAAATTGTGAGGCATTTCAAAAAAATGGAATGCCTCACAAGGCATGAACCCACCTGTGCCAATTTTTCTAGTGTAATCCAGGAGCACCTTAAAGAGTGTGTGTATTTTTTCTTGGGCTGTTTGTGTGGGCTTTCACATTGCAAGTGGAACTGGCAGAAGTGCCAGTTGAAGCAGCAGATGACCACCACCTTATAAGTTTAAAAAAAACCTAAAATAGGATCTGAATAAGACACTAAAACCAGTTATGAGATTATAAAATGCCTGCTACCAACTGAAACTGTAGATCTGAGAAGTTGTGAGAACTAAAGGTGCCTTCACACTTGGTGTCAGGACTCTAGTGTTTTGTCCTCTAACACCAAGCTTGTCATTGACGACCTAAATCTACTTACCATGAAAAATTTATGTTAAGCTAACATTCACTTAACATTAAGCTATATGCCCATTTGGCATTCAGTGCCACCTAGGGAGCCACCTAGATTTTCGCTTAACACTGACTTAACATCAGGTGTGAATGCACCTTAAGAGAGATAATGAATGACACGTGTGGGGATAAGGGAAATGAAAAATCTGAGAAAGTTCAATGGAGGAGAAATAATAAACTAGCTGAAGAAGGACCTGGGAAACTTATAATGGACCGACCACACATGGATTGAAAATGTTGATAACTAGGAAACATGATGGACTAAATGGAGGCTGGAAACATCAAAGTTTTTTTTTTAAATGAAATTTTTAAAAGACAATAGAAAACATGAAAGCCAAGAAAGATGATAAATGGCTCAGTTGTATAGCCCCCTGTAGTCTGGGACCCTGGGACCTCAAAAAAAAAGAGATTCTAGGTTCAAAGTTCAAACCCAACAAGTGTGGTGTTGCAGGTGAAAGCCCTGCCAGCCATCATCCTCTGCCACTGTGCTTTATTTGGGAGTGCCAATGGCTTGTGGGTCTGGTTTGTTGTTGTGCTTCCTTATAAAAAAAGGAAAGAAAAAGAAAAAGAAAAATGACAAATCTAGGAAAGAAGATGGATGAAATGAAGCTCGAGAAAAACATGGATCCAAAAAGTTGAAATGCAAAACAAACAATGGATAAAAATGGAGACAGTGAAAAATGGATATAAGATAAGTCATATGCACAGTGAAAATGTGAAGAAAAGCTTGACCCAGGCAGGATGCCAAAACAAAATGTGCTTTCCCACGTATATATGATGGGCAATGGCCATCAATTGAGGCATGCCCAAACTCGTGTACTACTTGCATTGGAGACTGAACTACATTATACTCATTGCACTTGTTCAGAGGGTATGTGTGTGTCCTCCATAGCCATGAGACTGCCACGATTTTTCTTTGGTTTCACAATTGTTGATGTTTTCATTTCATGTGTGCAATGCGTGGACCTCTATGGTTTTCCATGTTAGCTGATTGTGAAATTGCATAGCGTGTAAAGAGTAAAGACCGGGGTTGGGTGGGGCCAGCAATTGGGGTTTCTTCAAAACTTTTTGACTTTCTGAAGTCTTTGCCGTAAAGGTTGTTTGAAAGTAGCAAAATTCTAGAACCTGCTTCCCTGGATGATTGTCAAGATAATTTGACTTTTGGCTTTTGGGGTGTAATGAGCATGTTCCATACATCCATTGTATACAAAGATGGGTAAGTTTTACAACACAATTTGTTCAGCCCAGTAAGTTACTCAAATTCTTATTGTAGAGTCTAGAGGCATGACATTTGTGCAGAATGATAGAAGCCAGCTGAAGCTACTAGTGAAGGTTTCATTCAGGTATCTTTCCATCTGTAACGTTAGGAAGAAAAATTTCAGAATTCCATACTCTTTGAATTCAATACTTTATAAATTGTGAGTTTTATTTCTTCAACATTATATTCAATTTATGTAATTAATCTTTAATGAAAAGCCACTTGGAACATGCCTGGTACAAGTTTTCCAGGATTTTTTTGGCTTTGTTGGTGTTTTCCAGGATTAAAAGCTTTTAAAAACCATATTTAAAAAACACATGGATAGACATACCCCCTGCAATCTAGGGTTTTAAAAATCTACATATTGGTGGGGGGCAGGGGGCGGAGGGGGAGGGGACAGATTGAACCTCACATCACTTTAGTGGGCCCTGGTATTATGATCACACCTGGTGAGGAGCTTTGACTACAGACACTTGAGTGCATAACAGGGAACCAAATGGGTAACTGAAGGGTTGTAAGTTTCATCCGAGCGGTGGTGTGGCATGATTTGTGTGGCGCAATTAGATTTGTATATCATGACAAGTACAAGAATTTGTCATGGTCATTCCCGGCAAGTTAGCATTCCCGAATGAATTTCAGGCTTTTTATGCCCCAAGGTTCCTCTCTGCTGTAATCGTGTTAAAATGGTCGGCCACTATGGTGGTAGTTCATATGTAAGACTCCCTTTTTGGTATGGGAAAGAGAAAATCCCGCTCTGTTGTTAGGCTGGGAAAGAACCTGCTGTCAGCAGGACATTCTGCACTAGACCTGCCCGTCTCCAAAATGGAAAAAAATAATTTACTGCCAACAATGTGCTTTATGTCGGGTAATGCCCCCCTTCCTCTGGCATTACCCTACTTGTTTCTTTAGTGGATCAGAGAAAATAGAAGCAACAACCAAGAACTCAGGCTGGGTCAAATGTGACCCCTATTAGTTAATTGCCTTGTCCTATCCTCACCCATGTTAGGTGTCCCTTTTACTCGAGATTGTGTGACCAAACCTAGCCACCATGGCTCTTTTCACCTCAACTAGTCAAACTTTCACCCTGCATGTATGTGTGTTTTGGGAGGCCAATGGGGATGCAAATGGTTGACCTGTATGTGTGCGGGGTGCTGGCTCCTCAGAATGAGGATGCAAATAGCCGACCTGCATTTTTGGGGGTGTGCTGGTGACAGGTATGCAAGTCGTTGATGTGCATGTGTGGGGGCAGGGTACCAAGGATGGTTGACGAAAAGCCACATCACATTATAAGCTCCACATAACAACCTCTCTCAAAGAGGTTTCATAGTGTAATTTGAGGGTGCTTTACACAGCGCAATTTCCCACTCCCTCCTGAATATAAGCTCCCTAGGGTGGGGTCTTACGGTAATTTGCAGCATCAGATCACCTTGTTTGTTATGAAAGGAAAGGCATTGCTGCCAGTTACTTCCACCCTGGACCTCGGGCTCCACCCTCAGTTCACAGGGCGGAAAGCACTGACAATAGTGTCTTCTCCTATACAAAATGCATGCTTCTTAGATTATGATATTGATCAGATTTGATTTTACTTAGAATTTGACTTGCCTCAAGCATTTGTGCATAAACTCCTCTTGACATGATTCAGCTCCAGTCAGGCTTGAACAGATTGGGACTAACCTGCTTCTCAATGCTTCCAAATGGTCGACCAGTCGGGAATGTAGCACCCCTTTTGCTCCTTATGACACAGCTCCAGTCAGGCCCGTACAAATTGAGACTAACCTGCTTCTCAATGCCTACAAACGGTTGACCAATTAGGAATGTAGGACCCCCTTTTGTTCCTAACTGCTACAAGTGATGTTAGATTGGGAGCATATCTTGAGAGCTGACACATGATGATCTGTGCAAGCCATCTCCGCAGTGTCAAATTAGGTTCCTCACAAACAAAGCATGGCAAGATCAACCTGAATTCCAATTCTCGACCCAAATGCTCTTGAGCCATTTCATACAGGGATCCCATGCTCAAATTTAGACATACACAAAAGGAGCATCCTGCAGTGATAAGTATCATGTGTATGTGACTTAACTTATGCAAAGTTAACAGAAATTTGTTGAATCACTTGTCAGTCTTGTGAGCACAAGGAACCTGCTGGGACATGACTAATGTACAGTTACACAATATGGCTTTGAATTTAAGCAATAAAGCAACAAACAAGACATGGCTTATCACATCTGGTGATCTTGGTTTGTCTATACTGTTGTCCAAGTTCACCTCAGGAACCACAAGAACAAACACAAGTTAGCAACTTTTGGACAATAACGAGAGCAAAAAGAAGCATTAAGATTGCTTGGTCACAATTTATTTGGGTACAGGTTCAAGGCCAATTAGGTCCATCTGGAAGATCTGACCCACAACTTGCTCTTTCAGAGGTAGGACTTACTGCATAGTGGTCAAAATGTCATTGATACAGCTCTATGTACAATAAATTAAGCTGCTCAATTGGTACACCTAGACTCCAATTCTTTGGCCAGAAGTTGATGGCTAAATGTTCAGTGACCTCTTGTAATTTGGTGGAGAACCACAGGCCACTGATTAGGCCTTGATGCTTACAAGGATCCAGACAGTTTGTTGTTAGTAAATGTGGCTAGTGCAACACTTGGTGCATTTTCAGCTATACATACCCTCATCCATACAATTCCTTGCACAGCTGCAAAGATGTCTGAGCACCTCCATGCTTTGGTTATTCTCTTTTGTAGACAATCCTGAAGCCAGTGCACAAAAATATGCTGATGAGGATGAAACAAGGAAATATCAATGTGATTGCACAGAGAAACCCCACAAAAACAAGTGCTGTAACCAAACAATTTTTTTTGTCAGTTCCTAAACCCTAAACCCTGGACTAAACCAAATACAACAATAATGGGTGCAGTTGCAACATTGTGAGTATCACTCACAAAGTATCCTATAAATTCATATATATATGGAAAGAACTAGTTTCCATTGCTCCACTGACATCAACAGCCCTGTGAGTCCAAAAACAGTCCTGGGGGGACCAAATTGAGGGGAAGGGTTGGGCACCCATGTTACCCTTTTTGTGGTGGTTAGAAGGCAACCACCTGCAAACTGAGGCCGTCCTGCTGTGAGTCAAAGAGCCACTCAGTCAGACTTAGTTGGCACACTAAGTGTCACCTTTTTCACATCCCTTATATGGAACTAATGCACTTTGCTTGCAAATTCTCTAATTAAAAATCCACTTTTTGCTTAAGCTTGTTTTGCATACAAAACAGTGGACCATGATAGTTTCAAGGACTTTCATAGTTAACACCCAAATATATTTGGGTATCTGAAGTCAACAAAAGTTGCATAAAACTCAGAGGATATTTGCTCACAGTATGCGGTACCCTCCCAAGTAGGAGCCCAAGCAAGATGCGAAAGTATGAAGACATCTAGCAATACCTTCTTGCAGTACAAAACAATAGAATGTGAAACATAAGAGCACACATACCTCTGGAAACCATCATTTGTCCTTAACATCAGACATCGCAATAGACAGTCAATCCTTGTTCTTTGGTGCCATCTCAAGCACAGAGTATATCTTGGGTATAGAACTCCAGCATGGTGGCTCTCCACCAAGGAGCCAAGCTTGCTGCAAGTGCAAACCCTGAAGCTCCTACTCAAACCCTACACTAGTGGCACCAGTTGCTGTGCAGCCCCAATCCCTCATTCCATTTCTGCAACACAGGCTTTTACTTGCCAAATGTACCCCATGCTCTCACCCATGATCCACAGCCTTTCCTGAGACAATCTCTACCAGTGTTCAACGCATCCATCATAAAGCATCACCCACTAGACCTAAGAGCACCTTGAGGCTTCCTGTTGTGCAATAGTTTCAGGTGTGGCTGTGTACCAATCCTCCTCCTCCATCTTAATCACTTCATCTTTTGTTAACAGATGATGACACTGATACCAATCATGTCTTGATCAGGATTGTCTTCCATGATGTCAGATTTGAATGTAATGGAGATGTAAGACCCTGGTCATGCACCAGACACATCAGCACAGATAAACTCAAAGGCAAAGCTACAGACAGCCCACATCAAGAATAGTGTCGTGAAGAGCAGATTTGCAAGCTTCAGCCTGTGATTATTCCAGACAGGAACAATATCTTATGTGCAAATGCTCATCAAACCATGTAGCAAATATCTTGTGAAGACACCAAATGTAAAGAATCTATATCCATAACACTATGAGCATCATTCACAGAGTAACAACTGTTCTTCTTCACATTAGGCGGGTACATGCATTAGGTACCATAACAGAAATTTTTCTGATAGCATAAAATAAACATAACAGAAATTCATTAGGTGTGAACTAAAAGTGACTGTTAACAGATCTCAGCACTAAATGTGGTTGCACAGAAGAAAAAGAAACATCAACAATTGTGAGAGAGAAGTACCTAGACACAGACATCATGTTGGCTTGAACAGCCTCTCCAACATATCTGTTGATTCAAGCCATCTGCAGAGACATGAGACTCTTTTGTCCTTTCTGATCTCCAGGTGTACATTCAGCCTGCTGCAAAAACCCATCTCCATCTTCTCCAGAAACCAGCATTTCAGCATTCCTGGCTGGATTACTGCCTGCACACATACATCCAGGGCCTTCTCCTCCACTCTATCTGAATATTGCTGAATTTCTCTCACTGGAATGGTTATTTCTGACTTAAGCTGCAATCTACAAGTTTTCCATTCATCTCAACCTTTCAGGTGTTACATTCATGTCAAATGTGACCTTGGGTCTCATTTCACATTCAAATACTCTGGTGCATTTCGTATTTCAAAGCAGGCAACTTTGAACCCACCTGTCCAGTCCAGATCTCAGCTACTTCTGCTTTTGTTACTTCTTCAAGCCATAGATTCTCCTTGGCAGCAATTTCAGCAGCATAAGAACATAATGTCCATGCCAGTTGACACAAGTTTCCCAGCTACTGGAAACTACTCATGCAGTCTCACTCTTGACTTTATCACAGTACTGGTATTGCTGACAATTTGTGTCACCAGCAGGTTCCCACAAAACTTTGTTAGGTTCCTGTTTGCCTCTCCATCTCACTCACTCAGCTCCTGGACCCTGGATTTTCCTTCAAGCAAAACAGTAGCCACCACGTGGAAATTCAACACAGTTTTCACAAAGAGCCTTAAATCTTCGGCAACGAAATTCAGGCCTCACTTGCATCAGATGGACATCCTAAACCCTAAACTCTTCCTAGTTCCTGCATGCAAGGTGAAGGCATATAATTATTCAGGTTCTCTTAATACAACTTCAAGGTCCTTCAAGTTTGTAGACTCTGACATCCGGGGATGTTTGGCTGATTTCAGCTGTACGTGCAGAGGCAAAAAAAAAAAACCCTGGCAAGTGAGATGCACTTGAACTAAAACCTTACGGAAATTCGCAGCTTCTCCAACTAAACACAGACGATCATTCTGTTGTGTCCCCCTGTGATGATAAAAGACAGAGCACCACTGAGAAGACAGACCTTCATACGAGGGAAGGGGGGCGGACAAGAAAGAAATGAAAAGCCAGTTCCACTCACAAATGACAAAAAAAAGAAGACATTGTAACAAGGGTACCTCGAGGTTCAGACACGCCATCGGTTGCGCTAGTATTAGGTCGTCTTCCTCCATCGCCACAAGCTCCATCTCTTGAACTTATGTCATCCATGAATGAAGCGAACAAATTTATGTGTTGCAAGAGAAAAATCATAAGAGTTGAATTCAAACATGATTCAACAAAAAAACACTTGATCGTATACAACCTAAAAAAGAAACTCTCATATCTTCTTACAAACAAGTCCATGGTAACAAACACACATCTTAGAAGAAGAAGCAAAAAAATTCAATTAGTTCTTGAATTGAAAAAAATTGACAATTCGCATTGTCGTAAATGGACCACAGCATGTGCAAAATTAGAATTGTCTACATTTAGTTCTAACAACATAAATCATATATCATATATATAAATTCACTACGTCCGTGACGGAGCGCGGGTACAGGCCGACCGGGCCGACGTACTGTCTGTCGAGGTCCTAAAACCCAGGTCACTTTTAAAATTGTCCCTTCAGTCTCGAGTCCCAAGTCTTGAGTCTCGACCAATCCAGGTCCCAAGTCCCAACGCCCAGGCTTCAAAGACCCGAACGATAAAAAAAAACCTGGCCCGGGCCGGGCGGCACCCAGGTGTGTGGAACCGCGGGAGTAAGTATTAAACCGGGTCGGTGACGAAGCCCGGTCTCCCCATGAAGACCCGGGTCCCAGGCCATAAACCAAGCTCTTTGCCACGGGTGGACCAGAACAGGGTCCGTGTGTTTCCGGGGTTGTCGTCGACACCGGCCCAGGTACCCGAGCTCGGTCGTCTCTCTCCTTTCTCTCTGTAGCTCAAGAAGGGAAGGGGCTGGCACGTTGCGTTTGCGCCTCACAGTGTCCGAAGGTCACGAGTACCCACTAGTATAAATTCATTACGTCCGTTTGTGACGGAGCTCGAGTCCATCACAGAAGGCCGACCGGGCCTGGCCCAACACCCCCCACGGCTGTGATGGAGCCCGGCGTAAGAGAGTTGTGTGTGTTTGGCGGGGGAGGGCGGCGGTGGCGAGGGCGGAAGTCTCATGAGTG